>OJJL01000338.1_pt1 | contig 26474 bp, 19 predicted proteins | sample 1596171 | NCBI WGS metagenome assembly OJJL01 (sample SAMEA4350121, study PRJEB24818) | metagenome | biome: human; feature: gut; material: faeces | place: Denmark | collected 2013-09
CCGCCCATGACCCCTTGTAGAAGCTGTCCGTTGTGAGAGAGTCAAAGTCCTTGTCCGTGTATGCTTTTCCCGCCGTGTGCGCCTGCGGAACGTTGTTGAAGATGCGCAATTCCGGATCGGCTGAAGCGGCGATATCCTGCTGCCTGCCCGTGGGGGTCTGGTCCAGGCGGAAGAGCATGTTGGACTGGCCGGAGGCCAGCCAGACTTCCCCTACCAGTACGTCTTTCAGCGTGGCGGTCTTTCCGTTCTGGGAGGCTGTGAGCGTTTGTCCGGCAGCATTGGGCTGCATGGGTGGCAGGGTGACGGTCCAGTTGCCTTTGGAGTCCGCTTTCGTTTTCAGCGTGGCGCCGCCGAAGGTAACGGATATTTCCTTGTTGGGTTCCGCCGTTCCGGAGACCGGAACGTTTTTCCCGTGGGGCAGGACCATGTGGGAACCGAATACCCGGTTGAATTGCGGTGCGGCCGCCCATGCCGCATTGAGTGCGGCCGCCGCCAGGATGAATGCAATGTAGTGACGCATGATGAGGTTTATTTGAGAAGGATTTCATCCCGCGTGAGCCCGGTCAGTTTCCCAAGGCGCCTGATCAGGTTGATCATGATGAAGATGAGGGCCGCCAGGATGGGAACGCCGATGATGAGGAATCCCCACCAGGTGATGCTGCCGATGGCTACGTTGTAGGCTACCTGCTGTTCTTCCGCAGGCAGGCGCATGACGGAGGACATGAAGGAGAGGCTCAGGAAGAAGTTGCCTATGGAGGACGCCACGAGCGTTCCTGCCAGAATCCATGACGAGCTGGCCAGCAGGCGCTGGTAGTCCCGTTCCCTGCCGCCGGATGCCACCGCCTGCTCTATTCTGCGGACGTCGAATAGTTCCGGTGTATAAATGAACATGTTGAGCAGGGGAGCGCTTGTGGAGCGGGAGACGATGACGGCAGCAGCCAGAATGAGGGGAATCAGCGCTTCCTTGCCGGCAAAGAGCCAGGGAGTGGCGCCGTGGATGCGGCCGCCCGGACCGATGACGAAGATGCTGATGATGCCGGTGAGCAGCACGCCGGCCATGCCCACGCCGGACATGAGGTCGAATTTTTTGGTGACGACGAGGGAACGGATTCCGTACACCAGCGGAAGGGACAGGGCGATTACCAGGGCCCAGACGGGGCCGATGTGCCAGAAGCTTTCTCCGGAAGGTCGTTCCAGCGGGTTGGCGGGACCTGCGCTGCAATAGTCCAGGATCAACACCGGCAGAAGGATGTTGATGAAGATGCCGAGGAGAGAGGAACGGGAGCCGGATTGCGTTTTATCCATGAATTGAATGATGTGAGTTCGTAACATACGTACAGGTTTCCCCGCAAGTTGCAAGCCCGTGTGCGAACGTAAAGACCAGAAGGGGCGGAAGCGGCCTTTTTCCGGGAGAATGGACGCCCTGCGGAAATCGTGGCATGTGGCTGCATGTTTCGTTCTTTTGGCTGGACACGGCGGGCAATAATGTTCAGCTTCTCCCGTGGCTCTGACCGAGCCTTTTTCCCCATGACTCAGACATCTTCATTTTCGACGCTTGGCATTTCACCGGAAGTTCTGGAGGCCATCGAGGTTCTCGGCTTCGACACCCCGTCCGCCATCCAGGAACAAGCCATTCCCGCGGCCATCGGAGGGTCTGATATTGTGGGGCTTTCCCATACCGGTTCCGGCAAAACGCTTGCGTTTGCCATTCCGGCCCTGGAGTGCATTGATCCGGATGAGCGCGCCGTCCAGGTGCTGGCCCTGTGTCCCACGCGGGAACTGGCCGTGCAGATTTGCCGGGAGGTGGACAAGCTGGCCCTGTTCATGGACGGCGTTTCCGCGGTGCCCATTTATGGCGGTTCCTCCTTCCGCCCCCAGTTGGATGCGCTGCGCCGCGGCGTGCAGTTCGTGGTAGGTACCCCGGGCCGCGTGATGGACCTGATGGAGTCCGGAGCCCTGCGCCTGGACCATCTCCGCATGCTGATTCTGGATGAAGCGGACGAGATGCTGGACATGGGATTCCTGGAAGATATCGAACGCATCGCGGAGGCCATGCCGGAAACGAAGCAGACCCTGTTTTTCTCCGCCACCATGTCTCCGGAGATCAACCGGCTGGTGAGCCGTTTTATGAAGGATCCCGTTCAGATTACGATTGAACGGCCTACGCTGACGGTACCCACGATTGAGCAGCTTTATTACGAGGTGGTGTTTTCTTCCAGGATTGAGGTACTCAGCCGCCTGCTGGATACGGGAAAGATCAAGATGGGGCTGGTGTTCGCCAATACCAAGAAAGTGGTGGATGACATCGTGGACGGCCTGACGGCCCGGGGGTATGCCGTTGACCGTCTTCACGGTGACATGCCCCAGATCATGCGGGAGCGTGTGATGGACTCTTTCCGCAAGGGGAGCCTCCGCCTGCTGGTAGCTACGGATATTGCCGCCCGGGGCCTGGACGTGGACGATGTGGATGCCGTGGTGAATTTTGAATTGCCGCGCGATCCTGAGGATTACGTGCACCGCATCGGCCGCACTGCGCGCGCCGGGCGCAAGGGAAAAGCCATTACGTTTGTAGGGCGCCGCGATTTTTCGCTGATGAGCCGGATTGAGCGCTTTATCGGCGTCAAGCTGACTCCAGAACCGGTGATGACCGCCGTCCAGGTGGACCAGCTGCGGACGGAATCCCTGGTGGATGATATTCTGGAACGCCTGAAACCGGATGCTATTCTCCCGGAAGAATTGAAGGATGTGGAAGCGGCCCCGGAATCCCTGGCGGCGGCCTTGTTTGATTTGCTCAGGGAGCGTACCCACCGGGAAGTGCAGCCTATTCCGGAAGATAAGCCCGCTCGCCGGCCGCGCCATACGCAGCAGTCCGGAGAGGATGGGGAAAGCCCACAGAAAGGGGATTCTTGGATGAACAAGGATGATACGGTTACGCTGTTCATGAATGGCGGCCGTATGATTGGCCTGCGGCCCAAGGATATTGCCGGGCTGTTTTACAATACGGTGGAGATGGAGAAAGGCGCCGTGGGCGATATACGAATTTTTGCCAAGCATTCCCTGATTGAAGTGGACGCCTCCGTGGCTCCCCAGCTTCTGAACACTCTGGCGAACGCTACGATTTGCGGCTATGAGGTCAATGTTCGCGAGGACAAGGGCACGCCGGGATATTCCGATGGTCCGCGTCCCCCGCGCAGAAACGGCGGGTTCCGCGGCGGCTACCGTGGTGACCGGGACCGCAATGACCGCGGGGGCTTCAGGGGAAACCGCGGCGGGTTCCGCAGTGACCGGGAAGAGCGCTGGGGCGACCGGCCCCGCAAGGATGACAGGAAGAAGAGGTTCTGACGCCTGTTCCCTTTCTGCAAGGAGGAGTGTTTTCTCCTTCACGGTCACCATGGGCTGTCTTTGCCTGGCGGTTAAATCCTCCGTTTTTCCGGCGCGGAAAATTTCGGTGTTTATACAACATGAGGCGGCCTTTCCTTTCAAGAGAAAACATCATCCCTCACGCCGTATCTGAAAAAAATCCGGGGTTGTCCCGCGCCTGGCGGGACAACCCCTTCAGTTCCCATTGAAGCCTGAAGAAAACAAAGGGCCGTCAATGGGAAATTTTTCTGCTCCTCCTCCACAGCAGGGCGGCCAGTCCCAGCAGGCTGAGGGTTGCGGTTCCCGGTTCCGGAACCTGGGCGAAGATCATGGCGGTGTTGGCCTGGGGGTCCGTCGTCATCTGCGCGTCATAGAGGACGCCGTTGCTCAGGAATTTGATATTGTCCAGATTGGCGGGAATTTCCGTCAGGGAAAGCGTGTAGTTGCTTGTTCCGGTGATGTCCACGATGACGGAACCCGCGGTAAGCGCCTGAAGCGTCAGGGCCGCGTTTTCCCCCAGCACCAGGGATGTCAGGTCCGAAGCTCCGGCCAGCGTCAGGGCGCTCCCGGATTCAATGGTCAGGGTGAGGGCGCCGCCCAGGGAATCCAGCGTGGTATTGGTGCGGTTGACCACGGAGACGTGGGTAAAATCGCTCAGGGAGGCCTGGAAGCTGTTCACGGTTACGTGGTCCAGAATCAGGGTCCGGTTGCCGCTGACATTCGTGCCGCCGCTGATGGCTCCCGCGTATTTGTCGAACCCGTAGGCCGCCGTGCCGGAAGCGAGGTCCTTGATGCGAACCTCGGAATTTCCGCTGACGGTGCCTCCGGAGCCTCCCCCTGAGATGCCGCCCCAGGAAGAACCGTTGTGAAGCACGGCGGAGTTACCCGTCACGGTGACGGACGTATTGCCCCGGACGGAGCCGCTGGTTCCTCCCGCGTAAACGTTCCCCTTGACGAGGCCGCCCGTCACGTTCACGGAACTTCCCTGCATGATGCTGTCCCCCTTTCCCGCCCCGTACACGGAGCCGGAGATGACGCCGCCCGTAACCGTGGCGTTCGTGCCGCCGTCAATGGTCCCGGTCAGGCCGCCGCCCATCACGTCCCCGTTCACGCTGCCGCCGTTGACGTAGACGTGCGTGCCCCCGCCGATGGTTTTATCGTTTCCGGAGAAAATGCCGCCCATGACCTGGTTGGAAAACGTGCCTGAATTGATCACGATGTCCACATTTCCCCCAATGTTGGATTCGAAGGAACCTACCACGGAGGAAGCGTCGGTGTTTGTGAAGGTGCCGAAGGATGCTTTTTCCGCGGAGAATTCCAGATAAACGTTTCCGGTCACCTGGGTGGAGTTCACGGCGCCGAAGACAGTGCTTCCTCCCTCGGCGGAATCCGTGAAACGCAGATAGGCGCTGCCGTCGAGCGTGCCACCGTTTTGATAGGCTCCGGCTCCGTGGGCTCCGTACCAGTTAGAAGCACTCCCTTCCTTGGAGATGGTCAGCCAGACGTCGCCCGTGTAGTTCCCGCTATTGCCGTAAATATGGGTGGCGCTGCCGGAAGTGATGGTCGCGGAGACGGAGTTTCCCGTCTTCCCGGTGGAAGAATCCGCCATGGAGCGCGCGTTGAAGTCCCCGGAGCAGGCCAGGCCGTCCCTGACGTGCGTGAAGCCCTTTTCCGGCCAGACGATGTTTCCCTGCGGGGCGCCTCCCCCCGCGTTGCCGGAACCGGAGGAGATGAACGCGTTGTCCTTGTTGACCAGTCCGGAGGTGGTGGGGGCGTAGGAGCCGGTCCCGTCCAGGGCCAGGTCTTTGATGATGGCGTTCCCCTTGCCGTCATACTGGATGATGACGCCGTTGATGGCGGAACCGGAGGTGACGGAAAGGGCCTCCCCGATCAGCATGTCCCCAAGCCAGATGTAATAGCCTCCCTTCAGGCCTTCCTGTTCATTGCCGTTCACATAGGCCATGCGCAGGCTGTCCGTGTTGGCGGACATGTCCATGGAATACAGGATGGTGTCCCCCCATTTGATGTAGGCCTCGCAAATATTGAGCGTTCCGTAAAAGGAGCCGTTGCCCAGGCTGACGCTGAACTGGTCGGAGACGTTCCAGCCGCTGGCCGCTCCGTCTCCCAGGCTCAGCGTGAAGTCAAAGGTGAATCCGCCGGACAGGTCGGTCCCTTCCGTCCATGTATGGCTAATCATGCTGCTACCGGGCTGTCCCAGGCTGATGCCGGCGGAAGACACCGTGACGTTGGACACGGCAAAGCCGACATCCGTCAGATCCTGCACCCCGGTCCATGCGGGGGCCTGGCCTCCCTGGTGGAAATTGACGGCCAGATCGGAGACGGCTTTTCTCTGTTGTCCCGCGGAACGCCCTGCGTAGCCCATGGCCTTGGCGATGTTGCCCGCCATGATGAGGTCTCCCTGCGCGTTGGGGTGCAGGCCGTCTTTTCCAGGGGCGTTGAACATGGAGCCGACGCCGTAGAACGGGGTTTTGGAAGCCACGTCGATCATCCCCTTGTTGACGTCGATGACGGAGACTCCCTGCTTGTTCTGTCCCCAGGATTTCAGGGAATCATTATAGGTGTTTACGGCCGCGTGGGTGGCGTCGGAGTTGGCATTGCCGTGTGTCGTCCAGCAGGGAAGAGTCATCACGATGACGTTCGCACTGCTGTTGGCAGTGAGCATGCTGTTCACGATGGAATCCATGTTGCCCAGCAATGCGTTCGTGGCGTTCTCGATGCGGTCGCCCAGGGTTGCGTTGTTCCCGTCGGACAAAAGGTCATTGGTGCCGATCATCAGGAAAAAAGTGTCCGGCGTGTCGGCTCCGGTAAAAGTCGGCCCCGTATAGGCGGCTCCGTTTGTCTTGGTGCCGGAATGGCCCAGCCAGTTGTCGATGTTGGAGCCGTTAAAGCGGCCTCCGTATCTTTGTCCTGAAATTTCCCATGCCCTGGCGCTGGACTGGGAGGAGTGCTTGTTGTTGAAAACCTGACCCCCATAGGAAGTTCCAGCCGTGACGCCGCCGGAGTTGTTGCCGGTGTTCACGCCTTCCGCGTTGCAGGAAATGCCATTGTCCGCAAAGATCTTGTGCAAGGCCCAGCGGTAGGACCCGCTATTGACGCCGTGGGTGATGGAATCCCCCACGAACATGACATTGCCCAAATCCGTTCCCGAGGCGATGGTGGTTGAGGGGACGGCGACCGCCAGCAGCGCGGCGAGCAGGGAAAGGGGAAGCCTGGTTTTCATGGAAATGGAGAAGAGAATGAAACGGGTATTTGAATTTCAGGTAAAGAACGGCCATCCGGGGCGGGCCGGATGGCCGTGAAAGGTTGTCAGGGATGAATTCCGGTCAGGATCTGCGGCGGCGCAGCATCAGCACGCTCAAGCCCAGCAGGCTAAGGGATGCCGTGGCCGGTTCGGGTACCAGCTGGTTATAGTAACTCTTGAAGGCATTCTCATCCATGACTCCTCCCGTTACAATTTGCATGCCTTCGAGAGTCAGGTCGCTGGAGGTAGTGAAGCTGTTGGTGATGCTTCCGCTGTCGGTTGTTCCTTTGCCTCCTACGAAAAGATGTTCCAATTGTTTGCTGAAGTTGATTCCTCCGCCATTGGATGTGATGCTTCCAATTTTACTACTGTCCAGATAGACATCCAGATTGACATTGTTATCAGAGGTTTTTGTCCATACAACAGACAGATTGCCTGTATTTCCTGTTACGGAGACGGTGGGATCTGTTGTCCCGTATTTCCCGTTGGTTTGGCTGGTACCCCAATAGCCGAAATGAACTCCCCCTTCCTTGTACTGGGCTCCGAAAAGGCCGGCGTAGGCACCAGTTCCAAATTGGGCGGAAAACAGCGTGGAGTCTGTTGCAGCGTTAAGAGTGGAGAGATCGAAGGTCAGGGCTACGCTGAAAGACTGGTTTGCACTAATATTCGGGCGATTCGTTGCTCCGGTCATGGTAAAGTCCAGGGAACCGTTGTTCAGGGAAAGGCCTCCGGTACCTGTTGCGGTGGCATTTATTCCGATCAGGGAAATGCCGTCCTGCGAGGTTCCGCCGAGAAGGCCGGAAAAATCCGTAATGGTGGTGGTTGCACCAAGGGAGACGGAACATCCCAGGGCGGCAAGCAGGGCGGATATAGATTTAATCTTCATGCAGTATAATATGTGAGGGTTGGAAAGGCTGTACGAACAGCGACGTAGGTTCTTTACCGGATTAGAAATCCGCGCTTACTCTCCTCTTTTTTATATGATCGGATAACTGATTCATAGTCAGCTGGAAAAACCTTCCAGCGAAAGACCAGAGCAAACATAGTTTTCTAAAAAAGAATAACTTGAGGTCAATTAAGGATTTGCTCTCCAATATTCGGCATTGTTTGCGGATTTCTAATCCGCCGCAGGGCCGTGCACAAACATGATTTTTGCTTCTTTTTTCTACGCAATGTTCTCCAAATGAAGAAAATATCCATTTATTACTTCTGTCACGCCAATTTCTTTCCGATGGACCGGAAGAGAAGCCCTGACGGGGCGGAGGGTGGGCTGCGGCGCACCGGAACGATCGGTACGGGGTGATCTTTTGCGGTACCGCAGCCGGTACTGGCCTTTCCGTCCGTCGGTTCTCCTCTTCCTCAAGGAGGTGAAAGAAAACAATTGTTTTTCCGAATATATCGGGGGCTGTCCTGAATCAGCAGGATAAAATGGTTCTTCAAGTGTTCTTTGACGCTTTCACATGCAAACATGTTTTCGGAGTACCGTATTGTCCAGGATTTTAGGGATTCCTCTTGTATGTGATAAAGAAGGGCTGAACGGAGGAGGAGAATGCAAATAAGAACAAGGATGAGGTTTCATGACACTCTCCACAATAATTCGTGTGGCTCCATGGTCAATTCGGCGGCGCTGTTTAATTTGCTTGAGGGGAGTCAGGTTTTCTGTAAGATTGGTCGTCCCTGCAACGTTTACATGTTAATCACATTTCCATTTTCAAGATGAAATTGCTGCCCTTCCTGACCGTTTTGCTAACTGCCGCCATTCCCTGCATGGCCGTTCCGGGAAACGCCGTGAACCCTTCCGCCAAACCGGGAAAAACTGCGCGGCCCAATATTATTTTCATCCTTGTGGATGATATGGGTTGGGGCGATCTGGATTCCAACTGGAGCCAGGAGAATTTGAATGGACGCACGGTGGGCAGGAAGAACGAGTTTAAAACTCCGGCCTTGTCAGCCATGGCCCGTGAAGGGATTCAACTGCGCCGCCATTATTCCGCCGCGCCCGTGTGTGCTCCGGCACGCGCTTCCCTGTTGCTGGGCGTACACCAGGGAACTTCCCGCGTGGTGAGGAATAACCGCTTTGACCATCCCATTGAAGATTCCCATACTCTGGGTTCCGTCTTGAAGGAAGCCGGGTATGATACCGCCGCCATCGGCAAATGGGGCGTAGGCGGGGGCGGCCAGAGCAATGGCCCGGTGACGGGCGGCCCCATCAGCGCGGATTCAATTATTTTTACGGCATTCTGGACCATTTGGCCGGACATTTCCACTATCCTTCCGAGTCCCGAGATATTTTTGAATACAACGGTTATGCCCCGAATCCGGAGTGGAAGAATATCAAGGAGCAGGTTCCCCTGACCGCTTATTCCACGGATTTGTTTGGCGCCCGCGCCAAGCAGTGGATCATGGACCAGCGCAAGTCCGCCCGCAAGACCGGCAAGCCGTTTTTCCTGTATCTGGCTTTTCCGGCTCCTCACGGGAGCCTGACGGTTCCCGGTACGCCCTATCCTTCCGGCGGCGGTGTGAAAGGCGGTCTGCAATGGGTAAAGAAGAACGGCACGGAATCCGCCAATACGGCTTTTGACCCCAAGGCGGAGAAGGATAAGGATACTTATATTTATCCGGACAATTCCCGTTTTCCGAATGAGGTGGCCAAGCGCCATTCCACCATGATCCGTCGTGTGGATGATGTGGTGGCGGATTTGATTCACTTGCTGAAGGATTTGAAGATAGACAACAATACGATGATCGTCTTCACGTCCGACAATGGCCCCCACAATGAAGGGGGCGCCGATATGAAGCATCAGCACGGAGCGCAGAATCCGCAGTTTTTCAAGAGTTACGGGATGATGGACGGCATCAAGCGGGATTGCTGGGAAGGCGGCATGCGCGTTCCCACGCTGGTGCGCTGGCCGGCCCGCATTCCCAAGGGACAGGTCAGCCTTCAGCCCGGACAATTCCATGACTGGCTGGCTACCCTGGCGGATGCCGCCGGCGTGCCTGTTCCGGCCCGTAGCGACGGTGTTTCCCTGATGCCGACGCTGACAGGGCACGCGGACAAGCAGAAGCCCGGCATTGTTTATACCGAGTACAACCACGGAGGCAAAACCCCGGGTTACAAGGATTTCCTGGGTGAGCACAAGGGAGCCCAGCGCGGCCAGCAGCAGATCGTTTTTGTGGACGGCTTGAAGGGGCTGCGCATGGGGGTGAAGGATGCGGACAAGGATTTCATGATTTTCGATACCTTGAAGGACCCGCAGGAAAGCAAGGACCTGGCCGCCTCCAAGCCGGAGCTGCAGGCCCGCATGAAGGCTGCCTCTCTGTCCAACCGCCGGGCGTCCCATCCTTCGAAGACGGTGTTTGATACGGCTCTGGTGCCTGCCGTGGAAGCGAAGGGAGTTCCCGGTCTGAAGTGGTCCCTGTATGAAGGGGAATTCCCCTGGGTACCCGATTTCCGCCAGATGAAGACTCCGGCGGTTTCCCAAGGCGTGACGCAGGCCCCGTCCGTCAAGATGAACGGTCCCAGGAAGCGCGGCGTGGAGCTGACGGGTTACGTGAATGTTCCCGAAGACGGCGCCTACACTTTTTATCTGACTACGGACGCCAACAAGGGGAGCAAGGCTTTTGTCCGCCTGCACGGCATGGAATTGATTGATGCGGACAAGGTGTATCATCCCGGAACGGAAGTGTCCTCCGATTTGGGGAAAGAAAGCAATCCCGTGTATTTGAAGGCGGGCCTGCACCCCATCCGAATTGGTTATGTGGGAACGGCCGGTTCCGGTTCTACACTGACTCTGAAGTGGAAAGGCCCCAATCTGCCCAAGCAGGAAATTCCCGTTTCGGCGTTCAGCCATTCTCCGGATGGCAAGTAAAGCCAATCCATGAGCGATCTTTACGAGTACCAGGCAATTGACGGTTCTTCCAAAGGACCGATTGCCCTGGTGCTTTTGTTGCAGGCCCGGAACCAGGGGCGGTTGTCCAACCAGGCTCTGGTGAAAAAGTTGCCCGACGGGGCTTGGAGGCCTTTGTCTTCCTATATTCCGCCCATGACTGTTTTGGACGAGGATAGAGACAGGGCGGCGGAAGGAGAGGCGAATTGTAGCCGGAGAGTTCTTGTTCCCCATTGGTCACGGAAGAAGCATTGGCGCAGGGTGATCAGGGAGTGGTGCAGTTTCCGGGGGCGTGCAGGCAAGGGTGAGATGCGGGAGGTATATGCCACTCTGGGGCCGGTGTGGCTGGCTGCGGCCTGTCTTCCGGCCCTGGAAAAGTACGATTTTTTCTCCTATCCGGCACCGTGGATGGAAAGCGTCTTTCTGGGGCTGTTTTATATGGTTCTGTCTGTTCTGACCATTCCTCTGGCGGCTACCATGGTACGCCGTCTGCATGATGTGGGGAGAAGCGGTATTTGGCTGGTGTGCCTGGGGCTGCCCGCGCTGGGATGGCTGCTGCTGTGGTATTTGTCTTACGGGGAGAGCCAGCTGGGGGAGAACAGGTACGGGGATCCCCCGTGGAATTGATGTGTTCCAGGGTTATAGGCGCTTGCCCATGGGAGAAGCCTTCTGGTTCAGGAACGGATTCTCCGGAGAGGTGGATACAAGGTGCTGGCGGGAATGGTTCCGATTTGTTCCAGGTAAAGTTTATTTATGGAAAATCGGAGCATGGAAGGCTCCTTCCCTTCGGAGACAACTTACTTTTGCAAGTACAGAGAAGAGGATTTTTTAAGGCCGGAGAGAGAGTTTTTCTACTTTCCCCTTTTATTCCCGCGTCACTTTCAGACGCAGGAAACGACGTTCCGGCGCGTTGTGATTAATCGCTACCCGATCCTGGTACTCGCCGCGGGATGCCGTCGGAGTTACCGTACCCTCGTCATCCCATTTTTTCAGGTCTGCCGAGCTTTCCACAGTGAAGACGACATCCGTGGCATCCGGATTTACCGGCCATTCCAGCACCAGATGCGGAGTGCCATCCACTTCCCTGACCGTCAGCGTGGTGACGCTGCCGCAGGGCTGAAGGGGCGGCAGCCCCGTGGCGTATTTCATCAGGTTGGTGATACCGTCCCCGGCAGGAATGGCGTCCGGAGCGGTTTGGTCTTCCGGAGTGTCGTCTGTAAAATGGTCATTCTTCCATTTTTCATAGGGAGAAGGAATGGGAGTCCAGCTTAAGACCAGAGCGCTTTTTCCTATTGTTTCCTCCCGGTGCAGGGAGAAGCTGCCCGCCTGCTGCCACGGAGCGGCTGTTGCCGGATCATAGGAGACGGAGGGCTGGCCCGTCATGGACAGGGCACTGCCTTCCACGAGTTTCCAGGTTTTGCCTTGTTTTGTGTCCGTCATTTCCGGCAGGGTCACGTGGAGTTCCGCAGCGCCATTCAGGTTAACCGGTCCTTGAGCGCTCCATTTGGCATTTGCCGACGGTTCTGCGGGCAGCGTGAAGCCCAGACGGGTTCCTCCGGCTATGTCCAGTTCCGTCATCCCCTGCAGGGAAGCTGTCGCACCCAGATTCACCGTGCCGGCTTCCACGCTTACCGGAAAATGGCATCGGGAAATGCCTCCACCGAATCCGAGGGTACCGGGCCCCGTTTTCCGCAGGCTTGAGGTGGCGGAGTATCCTGCAAAGGAGTAGATGGGGTCCTCCATGCTGATCAGGCAGTTTTGTTCCGCCTGCATGACCATGCTGACGTTGCCCATGACCGTGATGGAGTTGGCGCCTCCGCCCGAAGAGGTTCCGACGGTCCTTCCGCGGTAGTTGCCGCTGAAGGAGATGGGGCGGGAGGAGTCTGCGGAGTGGAGCGTCAGTTCCGTTTGGCAGGCGGCGTCTTTGCCGGCTGCATAGATGGCTCCTCCCAGCTTGCCCGCGCTGTTGTTCGTGAAGGTGCTGCCGCTTTCAATGTCTGCGGTGCGGGGGGCTCCCCGTCATTGGCATCCAGGCACAGGGCGCCTCCGTTGTGGGATGCCATGTTGCCGGAAAAAGAAGAGCCTGCCGCGATTTTTACGTTTCCGCGGCAGTAGAGCGCGCCGCCGCTGCCGGATTCCGCCCGGTTGCCGGAGAAGGAGACAGCCTCATTCTGGATGACGGAGCCGGCGTAAACCGCACCGCCCTGGGAAAATCCGCTGACCGTGTTGTTTTCATAGACGGCCGTTCCGGAAATGGTGACTTGGCCGTAGTCCAGCGTGCCTCCCCCGTTGCCCGTTTTTTTTGCATTACTGACGCCTCCTCCGGCATTGATGACGGTGTCGCCCATGAGGAGAGCCCCTGAAAGGAACATTCCAGTGCAGATGACCAGCCTGCCAAGCCGCATGCGGGCAGGAACGGCGGAATAATGGCGTGGTTGCTTCATGATTCTTGTCCTGTTGGTCGGAGTGTTTATTCCTGAAGGGGCACGACGGACGAAGGATCGTCCGGGTCCGTTTCCCCGGGATCGATGAGGCCGTTTCCATTGGCGTCTTCAATCAGGTCCGGTACGCCGTCCCCGTCGGAGTCCACATCCGGCAGGTCCGGCATGCGGATATAGGCCGTGGCGATGATTTTTCCATCTTTTTTGAGGACGGGGTATTGTGCGTCCACCTGGTTGAGTTCCCGGATGAGGGCGCGCGCCATGCGCATCAGGCGTACCTGGTGGGCGGGGTCCTGAGCCAGGTCGTTGCTTTCGCTGATGTCGTCCTTCAAGTTGAAGAGCTGCCACGGGAAGCGGCCCGCAGTTTTGTAGCCGTTGCTGGTCCAGAGGTCCGTATTGGCGTACTGGTCAATATAGTTGTAGATGACTTTCCAGTCTCCTTGCCGGTAGGTGGAGTAGAAGTTGGCGTAGGCATGGTGGTGCGGGTAGTGATGGTAGATTTTCTGGGTGCGGTGGAAGGAGGCGTCTCCCTTGAAGTAGGGGCTGATGTCTTCCCCGTCCACCTTTTGTTCCACAGGCACCTTGAGCTTGAGCATGCTCAGGATGGTGGGATAGATGTCCCACATGGCCACGATGTCATGGTTCACGGCATTTTGAGGAATAGGATATTCCTGCTGGATGGGGCTTTCCGGGGCTACTTCCGCCCATCCCACGATCATCGGAACACGGGTTCCCCCCTCGTACCGGCTACACTTGCGCCCTCTCAGGGGAGCGACTGCGCTGACCTTTTCAATCATGGGAATATTTTGGCTGTAGTTTTGCTGGATGGGGGCGTCTCCCCCGTTGTCGGACAAGAAGATGACCAGTGTCTTGTCGGCCACGCCCAGCTCTTTCAGATAGTCCATCAGATCGCCCAGGGATTTGTCCATGCCTTCAATCAGAGTGGCAAAGGTGCGGAGGCTGGCGTTCACCTGTACTCCGGATTCAAAGGCCGAGCCGTTGGGAACGGTGTATGTATCATAATCCCCGTTGGGGTCCGGATTGCCGTGCGGCTGGTGGACGGCATAGTGAGTCATGTACGCGAAGAAGGGTACATGGTCATCCACAGCCCGCTTGATCTGCTTTTTCATTTCCTGCGTCAGGGCATTCGTCAGGAAGTTCTGCTTTTGCTTTTCATTCGTGGGGGAGGTGCCCTGGGTATGGTATTCTTCCAAGTCCGGGACGTGGTAGGTTCCGGAACCGAAGTTGTCCTGGGAACGGTAGGAGCCCGGCTGGCCAATGGAGCTGCCGGCAATGTTGACGTCGAAGCCCAGGTGGATGGGGTTGGAAAAGAGCCTGGAAGGAGGAGCGAAGTGTGCCTTGCCCACCGTGATGGTCCGGTAACCCGCATTCTGGAGGACGCGGGGAAGGGGAATTTCCGTTTCATCCATGCCTCCCATGTTCCATTGGGGCGCCTGGATATGGGGCAGGGCGCCCCCCGATTCATTGAGTGTGGCGGAGGTGGCGTTGGTCCAGTTGGTGACGCGGTGACGGGCGGAGTTTTTGCCGGTCATCAGGGAGGTGCGGCCGGGGGAGCAGACCGGGCAGGAATAGGCATTCGTGAATTTCAGGCCCTGTGCCGCCAGCCTTTCCATGGAGGGTGTTTTGTAGAAGTTGTTCAGTGCCGTTTTAACGGGCTGGCCGTTTTGATAATAGAAAGGAACGGAGGTGTCCTGCCAGCCCATGTCGTCCACCAGAAAGACCAGGACATTGGGCGTATTTTCCGCCAGAACGGAGATGATGAGAGATTTGCTTTTTTGTGTTCCATCGCCGGCGGTCAGCGTCAATGTGTAGAGAGTTGTTTCCGTCGGTTTGACCCGGAGAGTGCCGGCTCCGTTTTCACTGGTGATGGCGATGTTTTTTCCGTTGGCCGTCAGTTCCAGGTTTTGCGCTTTGACGGTGCTCCAGGTCAAGGTGGCCTCCTCATCCGCTCCGGGAACTACCCTTTTTTTATCCGACTCAAATACAAGGATTTCCGGTTCCTGTTTCTTGAAGGTTACCGTTACTTCCGCCGTGGATTTCGTTCCGTCCTCTCCCCGCGCGTTCAGCACATAGGTAGTCGTTTGTTCAGGGTTGACCGTGATCGCTCCCGTGCCGTTTTCCGTGGTGACGGGAATGTTTTCACCGTCTTTTGTGTTTAAGGTGACTTCTCCGCATTTCCAGGTTTTCCAGCTTAGTTCCGCGCCCGCGGCGCTTCCTTCCATGATTTCAGGCGGTGTAGCGGTGAAGGAGATGATGCCGGGAGCAGGGGAGATCAGGCGCACGGCGTTGATGGCGGAGCGGGTGGAGTCCGCTCCGTTGCCCGTGATGGTGATGACGCCGTTAACAACAGGAACATACCGCAGGGTGACCTTGTTGGCTCCTTCGTTAAATGTGCCGGAGAAGTTTTCCCTGTCCTGGATGGTTTTCACCATGCCGTTGACCGTATAGAGCATGTCGCGGTCTGTGGTGTTGCAATCCCCGTAGATTTCCACATGGCAGTATTCCGCCATGGAGTCGGGGAGCTGGGAGATGACTACATTTTCCGTGCCCCGGATTCCGGCCCAGGAGTCCATGAGCAGGTAGTCACGGTTTTTGTCGGCGGCAAACGTGCCGTTGCTGAAGCAGTAGCCGGGATTGTTGAAGGATATGGAGGCCTGTGTGGCTGTTCCACGAACAGTTTTCAGGCCTGTTGCCGAGGTTTTGGCCGCCGCCGTCGGAGTGATGAAGTTCCATGTTTCCCCTTCCTGCGCCAGTGTTCCGGGCTGGGCATTCAGAAACGCCGCTTCCGTAGCCACGGTTCCGTTCAGGACGCCGATACCTATTTCTTCCGCATTCAGGGAGCCCGTACCGGCCAGGAATAGAAGGAGAGTTGTCGATATGCCGCGGAGGAATTTCATGAGATTCAAGGAGCGCCTGCGTTCCATATTCCTTATTCTAACAAAAAAATGTATATTCTCAATGGGGAATCCCTCCGACCGGATGATTCCGTAAAAAGAAATCAATGGAGACCGTCATTGTTGCGGCCTCCATTGATGAGAGAGCTTGAGTCGCATTAAGCCCGGCGGCGGCGCATCGCCAGGACTGCGAGACCCAGCAAGCCGAGAGAGGCCGTGGCGGGTTCCGGGATGCTGGATAATGCAAGAGCGTTGATGTTGCCGGTACCGTTTGAGGTCAGACTCAGCGTGGTGTTGTCCTTCGTGACCGTAAAGGTGTATTCCACCAGAGCCCATTCTCCTGCTCCAGATTCCGAGAATAACGTCGTGCCGGAAAGTGAGGCATTGGAACCGGCCGAATAGTCAAGCAGGGTGGCGGAGAGACCTTCTATATTCCCGGTCAAATCATAGGTTGAAGAGGCGGTTCCAAAAGAGTTGCCGCGTCCTACAAGCATGGTCAGCGTATAGATTCCGGCGGAGAGTCCCCGCATCTGCATGGTGTAAGAGCCGGAATTTTTATTGATGCATCCTCCGTTGTTGCCCGTTGTGATGTCGGAACCGAATGTGTCAAAAAACTTGCTGGAGTTGTCAGGATTATGGGAACTTTGAATATTGTCTGCTGTCAGGACGCCTTGGCCACCGCAGGCCCCTGCTCCTGTTACCAGAGTGATACCCGTAGATGAACCATCGAAGTTTTTGAGGGCGCCGCTTGTATAACTGCCCCCTGAACTTCCGGTTTTGATCAGATTTACTTTGCCCTGTTCTCCAAGATAGGTGCCATCCATGGAGGATGTACCTTGAGCCAGGGAGTTTACGCCGAATGTTATCACCACCGTGGCCGCTTGAACCGCGATGGAGGAGAGTGTGATGAGGGCCGCCAGGAATAATGTTTTCTTCATAGACAGACTAAAATATGTGGTTAATGGTGGCGAGTTGACCGCCACTCCATTTGTCAATAGCGGATTAGAAATTCGCTGAAAATCCGATGAATCCATTTTAATGTAAAAAAATCATATATCTTTTATAATCAATCATTTCATTTTTTATATAACATCTACAGCACTTGAGAAGCAGCAGTAATAGACTGGTCCTCCTTTCTTGGCAGGCTATAAATAATGCATTGGAAATGAACATGAGAAAAAGAAAATTCTGGCTTTTTATATTGACTTCGAATTTCTAATCCGATTCACAGGGAAGAAGTAATATATTCATTAGATTAATCGTTTTTCTGTGGAAAGCAGGTTTCATGCGATCAATAACAGCATGAGCCGGAAAAAGTGCTTATTCCAGCCGTGGGAGCAATTTGAAGGAACCCCGGATGGTTCCTTTGTGGGCTGATATCCCATGAAGGGAGATGCTGCCTGATCGAATTCATTCTGACGGAGAAGAATAAAAAAGCCGTCCCGGATCAGGGGACGGCTTTTCACGGTTAAGGTTGTATTTGCTTTATGCTTCCACAGCCTTGGAGAATTCCTCCACCGTGTCACAGGTGCAGATCAGGTTGCGGTCTCCATACACGTTGTCCACGCGGCCAATGTATGGCCAGAATTTGTGGACGCGCAGTCCGGGCACCGGATAGGCCGCCTGGCTGCGGGAGTAGGGGTGCTTCCATTCGTCGGCTGAGACCATTTCCGCCGTGTGCGGGGCATTTTTAAGAACGTTGTCTTCCTTGTCCGCTCCTCCGTTGATAACGGCCATGATTTCCGCATGAATATGCTCCATGGCTTGAATGAAGCGGTCCAGTTCTTCCCTGGGTTCCGATTCGGTGGGTTCCACCATCAAGGTGCCGGGCACGGGGAAGGACATGGTGGGGCCGTGGAATCCGTAGTCCATGAGCCGTTTGGCGATGTCGTCCACGGTGAGGCCGGCGTCGTGGGTGAGCCGGCGCGGGTCCAGGATGCATTCATGAGCTACCAGACCCTTGTTGCCGGAGTAGAGGACCGGGAACAGGCCGCCGAGTTTTTTGGCGATGTAGTTGGCGTTCAGGATGGCAACTTCCGTTGCCTCCTTGAGGCCGTCCGGACCCATCATGGACAGGTACATCCAGCAGATGGCGGCAATGGAGGCGCTGCCCCATGCCGCGGAGGCCACGGCTCCTTCCTCATTGTCCAGGCTGAGATGGCCGGGCAGGAAGGGCACAAGATGTTCCGCCACGCCAATGGGGCCGATGCCGGGACCGCCCCCGCCATGAGGCATGGCAAAGGTTTTATGGAGATTCAGATGGCAGACGTCTGCGCCGATGCCGCCGGGGCAGGTGAGGCCCACCTGGGCATTCATGTTGGCTCCGTCCATGTACACCTGGCCGCCGTTGGCATGGACGATGTCGCAGAGCTCTCTGATGGTTTGTTCATAGACGCCGTGCGTGGAGGGGTAGGTGACCATGATGCAGGAGAGGCTGTCCCGGTGGGCTTCTGCCTGGGCTTTGAGGTCGTCCATGTCGATGTTGCCCGCTTCGTCGCATTTGACGGGGACCACCTTGAGACCGGCCATGGCGGAGGAAGCGGGGTTCGTGCCGTGGGCGGAGGTGGGGATGAGGCAGACGTTCCGGTGGCCTTCTCCCGCATGCTGCTGGTAGCGGCGGATAGCCAGAAGCCCCGCATATTCCCCTGCCGCGCCCGCGTTGGGCTGGAGGGAAACGGCGGCAAAGCCCGTGATTTTCGCCAGACGGTCCGCCAGGGTGGCGAGCATTTCCCGGATGCCTTCCGATTGGTCTGCAGGGACGAAGGGATGCAGGGAGCTGGTTTCCGGCCATGTGATGGGGATCATTTCGGAGGCGGCGTTGAGCTTCATCGTGCAGGAGCCCAGCGGGATCATGGCTTCGTTGAGGGCCAGGTCGCGGGATTCCAGGCGGCGGATGTAGCGCATCATTTCCGTTTCCGAGTGGTAGGAGTTGAAGGCCGTTTCCGTGCAGAAGGGAGTTTGGCGCGTATGGATAGGCGCCCATGCCGGGGATTCACAGCAGCAGGGGGCGGAAGTTTCCGTACCTGTGAGGGCGGAGGCCAGGGTGGCCACGTCCGTGCAGGAAGCTGTTTCATCCAGAGAGATGGCGACATGGTCGGCATCCACCTTGCGGATGTTGTATCCCGCATCCAGAGCCTGTTTCACGAGGGCGTCCGCCCGGCCCGGAACCGTCAGGAGCAGGGTGTCGAAGAAGTCCTTGTTTTCTATGGAGATGCCGGCTTTCGTGAGAGCCTTGTACAGGCTTTTCGTTTTCCGGTGGATTTCCGTGCCGATGCGCTTGAGGCCTTCCTGCCCGTGGTAAACAGCGTAGAAGGCGGCCATGACGGCCAGGAGGACCTGGGCGGTGCAGATGTTGGAAGTGGCCTTGTCCCGGCGGATGTGCTGTTCCCGCGTCTGGAGAGCCAGGCGGTAGGCCGGGCGTCCCTGCGGGTCTATGGACATGCCGATGAGGCGTCCGGGCATGCGGCGCTTTAGGGCGTCCGTGCAGGACATGTAGGCTGCGTGCGGTCCCCCGAAGCCCATCGGGACCCCGAAGCGCTGCGTGTTGCCCACGCAGATATCCGCTCCGAAGGAGCCGGGTTCTCTGATGACGGTGAGCGCCATCAGGTCGGCTGCCACGACGCAGAGGGCTCCGGCGGCGTGTACGCGGGAGAAGAAGTCCGTGTAGTCGCTGATGCGGCCCAGGGTGTCCGGATACTGGACCAGGACGCCGGCAAGGTCCGCACCGACGGAAGCAGGATCAAAAGCGGTCCAGTCCCCTATTACGATGTTGACGCCCTGCCATGCGGCACGGGTGCGGATGACACTGATGGTCTGGGGATGGCAGGTGTCCGCCACAAAGAAGGTGTTGGCCTTGGGACGGGTGTTCCGGCACATGGAGACGGCTTCCGCCGCGGCCGTTCCTTCATCCAGCAGGGAGGCATTGGCGACCGGCAGCCCCGTCAGGGAGGCCACCATGGTCTGGAAGTTCATGAGCATTTCCAGCCGTCCCTGGGCGATTTCCGGCTGATAGGGCGTATAGGCCGTGTACCAGCCTGGGTTTTCCAGAATGTTGCGCAGGATGACGGACGGAGTAATGGCGCCGTAGTATCCCTGGCCGATGAAGGATTTCAGGAGCTTGTTTTTTCCAAGGATGGAACGGAGTTCCTCCAGGGCTTCCGGTTCCGATTTGGCGGCGGGAAGGTCCAGAGGGGCTTTCATGCGGATGTCAGCGGGGACGATGTCCGCGATGAGTTCTTCAAGCGTTTCATAGCCGAGGCTTTTGAGCATTTCCCGGCGTTTTTCCCCCTGGGGGCCGATATGCCGGCTGGCAAAGTCTGAGTGGGTGTTCATGTGGTGTTTGGCAGTGTGGCGTCCGGTCCGGAGGGGCCGGGCTAAAGCAAAAAGCCCCGGGACGGAATCGCCGGGGCGGAAGAGGAGGAACTGTTCAGGAGCAGTATTCCTCGTAGTCGGTTGCGTTCATCATGTCTTCCGTTTCCGTGGGAACGTCCAGGCGGATCTTGTAGAGCCAGCCCGCGCCGTAGGGATCGGAGTTGATGAGGGAGGGATCATTGGAAAGTTCCTCATTGATTTCCAGGATTTCACCGGAGACGGGAGTGTACACGTCGCTGGCGGCCTTGACGGATTCAACGACGGCCACGGGGTCCCCGGCGGCGACCGTGGCTCCTACTTCGGGGAGGTCTACAAAGACTACATCGGAGAGCTCCGCCTGGGCATGGTCGGAAATACCGATGGTGCCGATGTCTCCGTCAATTTCGATCCATTCATGATCTTTGGAATACAGCAGATTTTCTGGTACGTCGTGCATAAGATTTGGTTGTATGAGGTAAGAGTGTAGTAATTTACAGGATTTGTCAGTTTATTTTTGCGTTGTAGTGTCAGCCTTTTTTATAAAAGGGTTTTTTGACCACAAGGGCGGGGAATTTTTTCCCCCTGACATCTATTTCCAGCTCTGTGCCGACCTTGGCATGGGCGGCAGGAAGGTACGCCAGAGCGATGCCTGTCATCAGGGAGGGCGAGAGGACGCCGCTGGTGAGTTCCCCGATGGCTTCGCCGCCGGGAAGGTGAACTTTGTAATGGGCGCGGGGAGGGGCTCCCTTGCCGGTGTATTCAATGGCCGCCAGACGCTGGGTGAGGCCGCTGGCTTTTTGTTCACGGAGAATGCCGGAGCCGATGAATTCCGTGTCCAGCGCGCAGAAGAAGCCCAGTCCGGCTTCCAGCGGAGTTTTGTCCGGCGCCAGGTCGGAACCGTTCAGCGGATAGCACATTTCCAGGCGCAGGCTGTCACGGGCGCCGAGGCCGCAGGGCTTGGCTCCGGCGGACAGGAAGGCTTCAAACCATTTGACGCCTTCCGCGGCAGGGCAGAAGAATTCAAAGCCGTCTTCCCCGGTGTAGCCGGTACGGCAGACGATGAGGTCCGCGCCGTCCACCGTGATGCGGGCGATGCCGTTGCGGGGCGGGAGTTCCACTCCGGGAATGACTTTGGCGAAGATTGCCCCGCAAAGAGGTCCCTGAACGGCCAGGCCCACGTATTCGTCGGAGTGGTTTTCCAACGTTACGTCTGCGGGTTTGTGAGCGGAGAGCCAGGCGAAGTCTTCATCAATCCTGGAGGCGTTTACCACCACGAAGAAGGTTTCCGGTTCCATGCGGTACAGGATCAGGTCGTCGATGACGCCGGCTTGTTCGTTAAGCATGATGGAGTATTGGCCCTGGCCGATGTCCAGCTTGTTGATGTCGTTGGTGAGCATGGAGTTCAGCCATGCCGCCGCGTTCGGGCCGGATACCGTGAATTGGCCCATGTGGGAGATGTCAAAGATGCCGCAGGCCTCGCGCACCGCTTTGTGTTCGTCCAGAATGCCGGTGTACTGCACGGGCATGTTCCAGCCGGAGAAGGGAACCATTCTGGCTCCCAGTTCAATGTGTTTGGCTGCCAGGGGGGTGGATTTGACGTCGGAATCAGACATAAGGTGGTGTGAAGTTATGAGCAATCTGCTCTCTGCGTTCTGAAAAGTCAATGGAATTCCGGGGGAGTTCCGGGCTAGACGTTAAAGCGGAATTCGATGACGTCCCCATCCTTCACGATGTATTCCTTGCCTTCAATGCGCAGCTTTCCGTGTTCGCGCGCTCCGGCCTTGCTGCCGCACGTAACGAGATCGTCATAATGGACGACTTCCGCGGCAATGAATCCGCGCTCAAAGTCCGTATGGATGACGCCCGCCGCCTGGGGGGCCTTGGCTCCGTCCGGGATGGTCCAGGCGCGTGTTTCCTTGACGCCGGTGGTCAGGTAGGTGCGCAGGCCCAGCAGATGGTACACGGCGCGGATGAGGTCGGAGACGCCGGAGTCCTGCACGCCGAGGGATTCCAGGAATTCGGCGGCTTCCTCTTCCGATACGTCGATGAGTTCCTCCTCAATTCTGGCGGAGATGACAATGGCTTCCGCATTGTGGTGTTCCGCCACGTATTTTCTTACCTGGGAGACGTAAGGATGGGAATCCGGGTCATTGATGGCGGCCGCCAGTTCGTCTTCATTGACGTTGCAGGCGAAGATGCTTTTTTTGTCTGAAAGGAGCTGGAAGGAACGGAGCAGTTTGCGTTCGTCGTCATCCAGCTTTTCTTCAAAGGTGATGGCGGGGAGTCCCTCGTTCAGGTGGGGAAGGAGTTTGGTGATGAGGGCTACTTCCGCCTTGGCTTCCTTGTCTCCGCTGCGGGCCTTGCGCTCCCGGGAGGAAAGCCGCTTGTCCATGGTGGCTATGTCCGCCAGGATGAGTTCCGAGTTGATGATTTCAATGTCGCGCAGAGGATCCACGGAACCCAGTTCATGGATGATGTCGTCATTGTCAAAGCAGCGCACCACCTGGACGATGGCATCCACTTCACGGATGTTCGCCAGGAATTGGTTGCCCAGTCCGGCTCCTTCCGAGGCTCCCTTGACCAGTCCGGCGATGTCCACGAATTCAATGAGCGTAGGGATAATTTTTTCAGAGCCGGAGATGTTGGAGAGTACCTGCAGGCGCGGGTCCGGCACGGTGACCATACCCACGTTGGGGTCAATGGTGCAGAAGGGGTAGTTGGCCGCCTGGGCCTTGCGGGTCCTGGTGACCGCGTTGAAGAGGGTGGATTTGCCCACGTTGGGGAGACCTACAATACCTGCCTGTAACATAGGCAGGACTGATAGCGGGTCAGGCCGGGAAAGTCAAACCCCAATTCCGGGGAAGTTTCAGGCCGCTCCGCCCAGAGCCCATTTGAGCAGATTTTCCGATTCCGCCCATATGCGGGATGGATGGCAGCCGAGTACGACCACGATGACGTGGCGTCCATTGAATCCGGCGGAAGAGACCAGGCAGCGCCCGGCGGCGTTCGTATAGCCGGTTTTCATGCCGGTGACCCAGGAGTGCTGTTCCAGCAGTTTGTTCGTGTTCCGCAGGAGAAGCGTCTTGCCGTTGGCGCGGGTGAAGGCGTACTGCTGCTTGCAGATGATGTTGCGCAGTTCCGGGTTCCGGTAAACGTAATAGGCGCAGCGCGCCATGTCAATGGCCGTGGAGTACTGGTCCGCAGGCAGTCCGTTGGGATTGACGAAACGGGAGTTGTACATGCCCATTTGGCGGGCCTTGGCATTCATCATCTGGGCGAATCTGGGCACGGACCCCGCCGTGTCCCGTGCCAGGGCGAGGGCCACGTCATTGAAACTGCGTATCATCAGGGCATTGAGCAGTTCGCGGCGGGAGTAGACTTCCCCGGAGCGGAAGCCCAGCTTGGTAGGATCCGCCTTGGTGTCGGACGGCTGGATGACTACCTTCCTGTCCAGGCTGCCGTGGTCAAGCACGACCATGGCCGTGACAAGCTTCTGGGTGCTGGCCACTTGGCGGCGCTGCATGCCGTTGTGCGAGAAGAGGACTTTTCCCGTAAGAGCGTCCATGACGCAGGCGCTGGCACAGCGCGGGGTGCGCGGAGCGCTCGGCGGGATGGCGACGGGGCGGGTGGGAAAGTTGGCCGGGCGGGGAAGAGCGTTGGAGACGGGCTGGGAGATTTGGGGAGGAACGGGCGTCGCCATGGGGATGTAATCGTTCGAGTCTCCGTATGACTGGCAGCTTGTGGAGCTCAGGCAAAGGGCAATTCCTGCGAGAATGGCGAACAAACGCATGTCTTTTGCTACAGTAAGTTGTTTATTTCATCAAGCCCAAACTCAGCGTTGGGCAGGGAGTTGGACAAAAAAAGGCCGCGGGGATGGCTGTCCGCGGCCTTTTTTCTCTATTAACTACCTATGGAACCAGAACCACCCTTGGCGGTTTTGAAGATATTTTCTTCATGCGCCGGATAGATCTCGTGCAGGTGTGACTTTATCCCGGAAGAAGTCGTTCAAAGTATGTCCAAGAATAAACCTTTTTAAATGATTTTTTAAATGGTTTCATTTATTTATCCGATCAGGAAGGAATGTATTTCCCTTTATGTTTTTTATCCGGCCGGGTTCGGGAAATGCCGCCGTTCGGACGGAATGGACGTATTCTGGTTCATGGGGCTGGACATTCTGACGTGCGGAAATTTGTTAGATGAGCTGTTTGGAATGTTTATGGTGGTTGATAGTGTTTCTTTTGTGTCGGAAATAAAGGATTTTCAAAGGAAAGAGAAGGCGCAGGAAAAGAAAAAAAGTCATTGCAGCGGATAGGTCGGTATGGTTTTTTATAATAAATTTGCCACATGATGAAGATTTCTGTTTTATTTCTGTCTCTGGCGGCTGCATGCATGGCGTGTGCCGAGGTTCTTCCGTTCAAAACGCCGTGTTTCGACACCAAGAGAGGTGCGGACAAGGCGAAGTCTTCCCTTTCCATGGAGCAGAAGGAGGCGTGCGTGGGTGTGAAGCTGGAGGACGGCGAGGAGAAGATGGAGATAAGCATCCCTTTCCGCGACAGGAACAATTACAGCAATCTTGCCGTTTTTGAAAAGGCGTTTGCCAGGGAGAATGTTTCCAAGAAGCTGGAGGCTCTGAAAAAGGCGGAACCCAGGCTTGTCAAGTGCATCATCCGCGGCAAGGAAGCGGTTTGCCCCATCGTGCCCCTTGGTGTGCTGAAAGGGGAAGACGGTATGGTCCTGAATTTGTCCCTGGCCTCTTACGAAAAGATTGATTTCAAGGCGCAAAAGGAAGGGCGCTTCCAGAAGAAGAGGGATCCGAACGATATCAAGTTTGTGTATGGCGTGATTTTCGAGATTTCTGATCCCGTATCCAAGAAGAAACTTGCTTCTCCGGTAAAGTGGGAGCAGACGGAAACCATTTCCGCCTGGATTGACGCCTTGCGCAAGGAAGTTAAACAATAGGTCCGCAACCTTTGTTTTCAGGGCGGCTGGAAAATGTCTGCTGCCGGTTGAAACAGCGGCCGGGTTTTGCCGTTGGGGGGCTTTTGCAGGGATCAGTTGATGGAGAAGTAGCCTCCGGAGTCCGGGGTGACCCTGCCGGCGATTTGCAGCCTGGCCAGGCTGCCCGTGACGGCGTGTGCCGGCTGGCCCAGAGAGGAGCAGAGGGAGTCAATGGTGTTGAATCCCTGCCTGATGGCGTGCAGGACTTCTTCTTCCTCCCGGGTGATGGGGACGTTGTCCGCAGCGGTGGAGCCGGAGGATGGCGAGAAGAGGGGAAGCCCCGCTTCAGGCGCTTGCCATTTCATGTCCTGCAAGATGTCTGCGGCACTGGTGGCTAGTATGGCTCCGTCCCGGATGAGGGCATGGCAGCCGTCGGAAGAATGCCTGTTGACCGGTCCCGGCACACAGAAAACGTCCCGTCCCTGTTCTCCCGCCATGCGGGCCGTGATGAGGGCTCCGCTGCGCGCGGGGGCTTCCACGACGAGCGTGGCGCGGCTCCAGCCGCTGACAATGCGGTTGCGCATGGGAAAGGTGGTGCGGGACGGGGGCATGTCCATCGGAAGTTCTGAAACCACGGCGCCGTGTCCGTCTGCAATGCGGCGGGCAAGTCCACTGTTTTCCCGGGGATAGAGTTTGTTGAGGCCGGCTCCGATGACCGCAATGGTGCGCCCGCCCGCATCCAGCGCGCCTGTATGGGCTTCCGTGTCCACGCCGCGCGCCAGGCCGGAGATGACGGTGACGCCCGTTTCCGCCAGGTCATGGGATATGGTTTTTGCGCAGAACCTGCCGTAATGGGTGGCCATGCGCGAACCCACCACGGCGATGGAACGCTCCGAGTCCGCTGGGGTCCAGCTTCCCCGGGAATAAAGAACCACGGGCGGGTCCGGCAGTTCCCGCAGGGATTCCGGGTAATTCCCGTCAAACAGAGTGGTTACGGAAACGCCCGCCCCGGCCGCCAGTTCGAGTTCCCGGTGCGGGTTGACGATGCTTTTCCAGGAAGAGATGCACCGGGCCAGTTCCGGTCCGATGCCCGGCACGGCCGCCAGCATGGCGGCGGGGGCTTCCAGAACAAGTTCCGGAGAGGCGAAGGCGCGCATCAGGCGCATGATCCTGACAGGGCCGAGTCCCGGTATCAGGTTCAGGGTGACGGCGGTTTCCTGCGGTGTCATGGCGAAGGACTGATTTCCCGGTATACGTCCAGGTGGGCCTGGATCATGTCGCTCATTTTATAAGGGGAGGGGAGTTGCCGGGGAACGGGGGG
>OJJL01000360.1_pt1 | contig 24431 bp, 19 predicted proteins | sample 1596171 | NCBI WGS metagenome assembly OJJL01 (sample SAMEA4350121, study PRJEB24818) | metagenome | biome: human; feature: gut; material: faeces | place: Denmark | collected 2013-09
ATGGAGCTGCCGGTGGGGCGCTTGACAGTTGCCTGGCGGGAAGCGGAGTCCCAGGAGCAGGTCCATTCGAGGGGATGCTTGTAGCGCAGTCCAATGGAGCATTGAGGATTGGCCCGGAAACTGAAGGTGGCAAAGGTAGCAGCACCGCCTCCTTCTCCCCCACCTCCGGAGTTTCCTCCGCCGACTTCCAGCATGCCTTCACAGTCGTCGGCATCATCCGGGTTGCCGCCGAAGGAGTGGCCTCCGGCAGAGTTGGGTCCTCCATTCTTGTCACACTCGGATTGAGCGCTTTCTTCCTCGCATTTGCAGGAACAGGGGCACGGGCAGCCTTCTTCTTCCGGTCCGCTGGAAGAGGAAGAGGAATTGCTGCTGGAGCTGGAACTGGAACTGGAACTGGAACTGGAACTGGAACTGGAACTGGAGCTGGAGCTGGAACTGGAGCTGGAGCTGGAACTGCTTGACTTGGGATCAAACTCAAAATCAAACCCTCCTCCTTCCGAAGAACTGCTTGAAGTACCCTCATCCTCTTCATCCCGATAAAGATTGACCAGGGTGATAACTTCCTCCCCTTCCTTGTCCGGAGGAGTTGCATTGGGGTCGAGGTAGGAATTGATGTCGGGCGCCTCCGCCTTGTCGGAAAGAACGGCAATGCAGAACTCCTGTCCGGAGCCCAGGGCGGGGTGGTATTCATGGACGATTTGGCACCAGTAATACCCCTGTTCGAGCACGACGCTCTCCGGCTTCACGGAAAGGTCCTTTGCTTCGCTGGTCAGTTCCACATTCTTGAAGGGAATGGACAGGGAGATGGAGGAATCGGCGTCCAGGGAGAGGAAATAGGTACCGCGTTTCATGATCTTGAGGTACCCGGTCCATTCATGGCGAGTGTCATCGGAAGCGGAGCGAGGGGAGATGAGAACGGGAGCGGTGATGCCGTTGACGTAGAAGTCGGCCTGCGGGAGGCCATTGGCGAACATGGGAACAAAGGGATAGCGGGGTTCCAGGGTGTTGTCGGTATTGTTCATTGTCTTGTAACTTAGGTTTTTGAATGATTTGTAAAATGTAAAAATCAGGATCAGAGTTAGTTGTTTTATTCAACGGTACAAGAGAGAAAAGGGAGAAAATGTTACAGGCAACTTACCTTGAACGATTGTGGCAATAATTTGTGCCACAAGGGTTTCCACGCCTTATACGTTTACGTGTGAACACCCCCGTTTTTAAGAGAAGAAAGGATATAGAGGGAGCGGGCTTTTTGGCCAGCAGTCAGGGCAGTTTTTGAGCAATGTGCCCAAGTGAAGAACTCATTAATTAAGATCGCAAAAGAACAGTCGCATTGATTAATCACCTTCCCAGAACCACGGTTCTTCTAGCTGACTGGAAATATGATCCGTCTGATTCAGGAAAATCCACTTCCCCAAGAAATCACTCCCTGTATCCCATCCATGAAATGCCGCAATTCATCTGTTCTTATGATAAGGCTCTTTACAAGCACCGCTTCAAATCAGAAAATATATTAAAATAAAAAAGATATGGCCTTAGTACTGCCATGCGCTACATGAATGTCCCACATCTTTTCACGACCATTTAAGCTATCATTAATCAATGATCCCTCAGCTTAATAGTCAGATTTTTTCCAGAGCAAAAGGAAAGTTTTCCCGCAGGGAGCATTTTAAAAAGAATTCCTCAAACCAAATCCTTTTCAGATCAGATTCTACTCTCAGGCGCCCTTGGGCCCAATCTTTTTCCGGATTACGATTTCCAGTATAAAGCAGCCGGCCACAAACAGCACGATCAGCGGAATGAGGTAAGGCTGGCTGAAAAACATCTGGTAGAAGAATGCCGCCAGAATGCTCAACATCAGGACAAATCCGGCAATGATCAGCAGGGCGTTTCCGTGCGTCTCTTTCCGTAGCCGCCAGTGGGCTACGAATACGGCCAGATAACTGATCAGGAAACAGGCCCCCGCAAGGTTGGCGATGGCGACAAGATTAAACGCGTTGGTCAGCACCAGAATACCCAGCAGCAGATAGAAGAAGCCCTGCGTTCCCCTCCCCCAGAAAGGCTGTTTGAACATGGCGTTCAACTGCCCGTTGCGGGCCAGTCCCCGGGAAATGTCTAGCATGCTGAACATTGTGGCGTTGATTGCGGATGCCGTCGCAATCAGGGCCGCCACGGATACGGCCACGAATCCCCACACGCCCAAAACAGGAAAGGCCGCCTGCGCCACGGCGGTTTCCGCATGCTTGTCCAGGGAGGACGCGGAGACATTGGTCAGCACCACGTATGACAGCACCAGATACAAAACCATCACAACGCCGATCGCCAGAAAGATGGCGCGGGGAAGCGTCCTGGCGGGATTTTGAAGATTGCCGGCCGTGTTGGCCATCATGCCGTATCCGGCAAAAGCAAAGAAGGTGAGGCCCACGCTTCCCAGCAGTCCGTCCAGGCCCTTGACGGGAATAACGTCCGCCCCAACGGGCACGGAAGAACCGAAGCTGGCGAGCATCAGGATGGTCAGAATCAGCAGTTTGAAGGCTACCAGCACCACTTCCGATTTGCCGACGGCCTTGACGCCTCCCATGTTCAGCGCCCCAAGCAGCAGAATGGCAATACTGGAAAAAAGACCCGTAGTAAACACCGTGACGGATTCATCCGGCAGGAACAGGCGGGAAGCGTACGCCCCGAAGGATTTGGCCACTAGGGCCACCGTGATGACCAGCGTGCCTAGATAAATCAGTGTGAGGGCCCCAGCCAGCGTTTTGTGGGAGAATCCCTTGTTGAAATAATCCATGATGCCGCCGGAACCGGGATAACGGGACCCGAGGCGTGCATAGGTATATCCGGAAAGCAGGGCGGCCACTCCGCCAATCAGGAAGGACCAGTACACGTTTTTGCCCGCCATGAGGGTCGCCTGACCCATCAGGGCGAATATGCCCGCTCCCACCATGGAGCCTATCCCCAATGCAATGACGTTCCACAGGGACAAATAAACTTTGGGAGCCGCTCCTTGCATAAAGGAATTAGAGGCTGCCAGCCGCCGGAACGTTGATCTTTGCACGCGGCATGACACGTCTCCCGCCCATCCGAGGGCCTCTGTCATCATGACTATTCCGGCACGGCTTTCCCCTTGAACCTGCGGGATGCGGCATGTAGGGTACGGCCATATGATCAAGACTGCCATTTTCGATTTTGACGGCACCCTTGCAGACACGATCCCCTTGTGCCTGGAAGCTTTCCGCCGGGCGGTAAATGATCTGGACGGAAGAGTCCTGACAGATAGGGAAATAGAACGGAATTTCGGTCCGGACGATTTAGGCGTCATCCGGAAGCTGTTTCCCGGCAAACCGGAATGGCACGAACACGGGCGCGAATTGTTTATCCATTATTATCAGGAATTGCATGCGGAAATGGCTCCCGCTCCGTTTCCCGGCACGGTCGAATTGCTCCACAGTCTCCGCAACAGCGGCATTCGTCTGGCGATGGTTACGGGCAAACGCAGGGAAAGTGCGGATATTTCCCTCAAGTTTTTTCATCTGGACGGTTTTTTCCCCGTGCTGGAAACGGGTTCTCCGGAAGGCGGCGTAAAAACGGACCGCATCAACCGGGCTCTGAAACGCCTGGGAGCTTCCGCACGGGAAGCGGTTTACATTGGAGACTCCCCGTCGGACGTGGACGCATGCCGTGCCGTACCCGTCCGCATCATTGCCGCGGGATGGGCTCCCGGAGCCGACGTCAAGGGACTGGAAGAACGCCGCCCCGACTGGCTGCTGACGCGGTTTGAAGACCTGGAACCCTTTTTCCGAAAGCACGCCGCGGATGCAAATCATCAAAATGCAGCCCTTTGATATTGCAATCCCCGGCAAATTCGACCAACATTATCCGGCTCATTTCACCCCAATCCATTGATGACTCCTCAGAAAGAACCCGGAAAAGAAGGCTTGAAAATCCTGCTTATGCTGGCAAGCGCCATCATTATCACGGCCGGCCTTCAGGCAGGCAAGCAGGTGCTGCTCCCCATCGTCCTGTCCGGGTTTCTGGCGATCGTCAGTTACCCGATCACCACATTTTTCAAAAACAAGCTCCGTTTTCCGCACTGGCTGGCAGTCCTGTTTACGGTCATCATGGACTTCGGCGTCCTGGTCGGCCTCGGTTATCTGGCCCAGTATCTGGGACAGGACCTGGCCAAGACCATCAATGCCAAATATTATCCCCTGCTGTTTGAAAAAGTCCACGAATTCCGCGCGTTCCTGATTGAAAGGGACTGGAACAATCTGGCAGACCAGATGCTACAGGAAATTCCCGACCTCCTCAACAGCCAGCGCATTGTGGCTCTTTCCACCGGGGTCATGGGGCAACTGGCCTCCATGCTCACCTTCACCACCTTAATCCTGATTCTGATGACCTTTTTCCTGGGGGAAGCCCCCAGATTCCGGGCAAACATCAACAAGCTGGGAAGCAACAGCGACACGGGTATCCGCAAATTCTCCAAAGCGCTTGAAGGTGTCCAGAAATACCTGGTCATCAAGACATTCATCAGCGCCCTCACCGGTCTGCTGGCTTTCCTGCTCTGCTATTACATGGGGGTGGACTTCCCCCTGCTCTGGGGCATCGTGGCTTTCGCGCTCAACTTCATTCCCACGTTCGGCTCCATCATCGCCGCCATTCCCCCCACGCTGCTGGCCCTGCTGCTCATCAGCCCCACGGCGGGCATCATCGTGGCGGGAGGATACCTGCTCATCAATACGGCCCTGGGCAACTGCCTGGAGCCCATGCTGCTGGGACGCCAGTTCGGGATCGTCACCAGCATGGTCCTTCTCTCCGTCATCTTCTGGGGCTGGGTATGGGGGCCTATCGGCATGCTTCTGGCCGTCCCCATCACCATGCTGGTGAAGCTGGGCCTGGAAAGCTCCAAGGATCTGGCGTGGATCGCCCAGCTCGTTGACAATCCTCCCGTATCCAGATTCCCGCTCCCTCCTCGTCATTCCGGGAAAACAAACGAAAACATCAACAAGGAATAAACCCATGCACTCATTCGCTTACAAAAACGGCTTGCTGTACTGTGAAAACGTCAACCTCCAAGAACTGGCGGACAAGGAGGGGACTCCCCTGTACGTTTACAGCAAACATACCATTCTGAGCCACTTCCACCGCCTGAGGGAATCCCTGGAACCGCTGAATGCGGAAGTAGCGTACGCGGTGAAGGCGTGCTCCAACATTGCCATCCTGAACCTCATGGCCCGCAATGGAGCGGGATTTGACATCGTGTCCGGAGGGGAACTCTTCCGCGTTATCAAGGCCGGAGGAGACCCGGCCAAATGCACGTACGCCGGCGTAGGAAAGACGGAAAAGGAAATCCGCTATGCCCTGGAGCAGGGCATTTACTGCTTCAACGTGGAATCCGAGGCGGAAATGCGAGCGATCAACGATATTGCCGCCTCCATGAACCTCACGGCCCCGGTAGCCGTCCGCGTCAACCCCAACGTGGAGGCGGGCACGCACAAGTATATCACCACCGGCAAGTCGGAGAACAAATTCGGGGTGGATTTCGAACAGATCGAATCCCTGTATGAAATGGCCGCCCGCGCATTGCCGCACGTCCATCTGAAGGGGCTGCAAATGCACATCGGCTCCCAGCTCACCCAGGCAAAGCCCTTCATGGAGGCCGTCAGGAAAGTGGCGCCCCTGGCCGCACGGCTGAAGGAAAAGCACGGCATTGAATTCTTCTCCATCGGCGGCGGTATAGGCATTGTTTACCAGAACTCCCTGGAATCAGGCGTTCAGGAATGGTGGAACGAGGATTGCGCCCAGCTTACGCTGAGCACATACGCCCAGGCCGTCGTTCCCGTCCTTCAGCCTCTGGGACTGCATATCATTGTGGAGCCGGGACGTCTGATCGTCGGCAACGCCGGAGCCCTCATCACGCGCTGCCTGTATGAAAAATCAGGCAAGGCAAAGACTTTCAAGATAGTGGACGCGGGAATGAACGACCTCATCCGCCCGGCCCTCTATCAGGGATACCATGAAATCATTCCGGTCAGGGAACATCTCTCGGAATCCTGCATCACCGCGGATGTCGTGGGGCCCATCTGCGAATCCGGGGACTTCCTGGCCCAGGACAGGAAAATGACGGACGTACGGCAGGGAGAATTGCTGGCCGTTCTTTCCGCCGGAGCCTATGGCTTTTCCATGTCTTCCAACTACAACTCCCGTCCGATGGCGGAAGAAGTGCTGGTGGACGGGGGCCAATGGAGCGTCATCCGCCGCCGCCAGACCTGGGAAGACCTCATTGCCGGGGAAACCATTCCGGAATAATTCCGTTTGCGGAACCGGGAGTAGGCAATTCCCTTTCTTCACACACGTCACCATATCATCCAACACCATATCACAAGCCAATACACATGAAAAAAACCTTCTTCCTGTTCCTCTGTCTGGCCTTTGCGGGTTCCTCTTCCGCGCAGCGGGTGGACCAGCAGGTCATGGGAGAATCCCCTCGTGAAGTCTACCAGATAGACAAGGGATGGAAATTCTACCGCGGCCATCTAGACCAACCCAAGCCCAAAGGCCACCACTGGGTTTATAAAAGCGTCAAGGCCGGCGCAGGGCGCGGCCCGGCAGCCTTCCAGTATGACGACGGAGGCTGGCGCACCGTGGACCTTCCTCATGACTACGTGGTGGAAGGAACGTTCACCCAGAACCCGGAACTGGTCTCCCACGGCTTCCTGGACAGGCCAGAAGGCTGGTACCGCCGCAAATTCCGCCTTCCTGCGGAAGCCAGGGGCAAAACGATCTGGCTGTATTTTGACGGCGTCTTCGGACAATCCCAGGTATGGGTCAATGGCCAGGAACTCCGTAAAAGCGACAACGGCTACATCGGCTTCCGCGTGGATATCTCCGACGTGGCCCACTATGGCGACCGCCCCAATGTCATCTCCGTCAAATGCGATCCTGGAGAAGCCCAAGGCTGGTGGTACGAAGGCGGCGGCATTTACCGCCATGTCTGGCTGACCATCGCTGATCCTGTCCATGTGGCGCCCTACGGCGTTTACATTAGTGCGGACAAAAAGAAGGGCGGCAAATGGCAGGCCTCCATTGAAACCGCCATTGAAAATGAAAGCGAGAGCGATGCCCGTGTGAAAGTCGTCAACACAATTCTGGATAAAAAGGGCAAGCCCGTAGCCGTGACCACCAGGGATGTGGACGCCAAAAGCGGAGAGACCACGAAAATCCAGCAATTCCTCGCCATCCCGGAAAACAGGGTGGAGCCCTGGGACCTGAACAGCCCCAATCTGTACGGAATCCGCACGGAACTGTTCGTGGATGGAAAAAAGGTGGACTCCCACGGCGACCACTTCGGCTTCCGCACCCTGGAATTCAACCCGCAAAAGGGATTCTTCCTGAACGGAAAACCGGTCAAATTCAAGGGCGTGTGCATGCACCAGGACCATGCTGGCGTAGGAGTGGCGCTGCCGGACGCCATCCACAGCTTCCGCATTACCCGCCTCAAACAGTTCGGCGTCAATGCCTACCGCTGCTCTCACAACCCACCCGCACCGGAAATTCTGGACGCCTGCGACCGCCAGGGCATGCTGGTTCTGAATGAAAACCGCTTCTTCAACAGCGGAGAGGACTACCTGCGCCAACTGGATGAACAAGTGCGCCGCGACCGCAACCACCCCTCCGTTATGATGTGGTCCACCTTCAATGAAGAAGACTGGCAGGGCGACGAGCGCGGCGTCAAGCTGGTGAAGCGCATGAAACGCATCATCGACGCCGGAGACCACTTCGCTAGGCGTCCGGTGACGGGCGCCATGAGCGCCGGATTCAGCAAGGACGGAGCGTTCGCCCCCTTGGACGTGCTGGGAATCAACTACTCCCTGGGCGTGCACGACCATGTGCATAAAAACCTGTACCCGAACAAGCTCATCTACAGCTCGGAATCCGTATCCCACAGCGCCTCCCGCGGGGAATGGCAGGACAAAAAACACGTTTACAACAACTACGACAACCATTGGGTGGGCTGGGGGGACTCCCTCCGCAAAACCTGGAAATTCGTGGATACGCGGGAATGGGATGCAGGCACCTTCGTCTGGACCGGATTCGATTACCGCGGAGAACCCACCCCCGTCAACGCGTGGCCGGTCATCTCCTCCTACTTCGGCATCGTGGACACCTGCGGCTTTGCCAAGGACTCCTTCTATTTGATGCAGGCCCTTTGGACAGACAAGCCCATGGCGCACGTCTTCCCCCACTGGAATCTGGGTAAGGACATGATCGGCAAAAAAGTGAAAGTCGGCACCTACACCAACGGGGATGAAGCGGAACTCTTCCTGAACGGGAAGACTCTGGGGAAAAAGCCTGTGGACAAGTACATGCAGCTCTACTGGGATGATGTGGAATACCAGCCCGGAGAACTGAAAATGGTCGCCTACAAAAAAGGAAGGAAGCATGCCGAAGCCAAAGTAGTGACCACGGGCGAACCGGTCGCCCTTGGCCTGGAAGTGAAATTCGACAACTGGCAGCGCAAGAGCGCCCGGACCGGCGTTAGCGACGCCCTGCCCGTAACCGTCTTTGCCGTGGACTCCAAGGGTCGACGCGTTCCTACGGCCTCCAACAAGGTATCCTTCGCCGTCAAGGGGGGAAAAGTATTGGGTGTGGGCAATGGAGATCCACTTTGCCATGAACCGGACATCGCTACGGAACGTTCCCTGTACAATGGGCTGGCATCCGCCATCGTGGCTCCCGGGGATGAAGAAGGCGTGCTGGAAATAACCGCCTCTTCTCCCGGCCTCAAGCCCTATTCCCTGAAGCTTTCCATCCGCAAGGGGAACGGCTTCATCCAGTATCCCACAATTGACGGCAGCATCGTGCTGACGGACTGGCGCATCTCGGAAATCACGGACAAGCCGCAGAATCCCAACCGCCCCATTGCGGACGGCGACATGAACACCTGGCAGCCCATTGCCGTAGGCAGCGGTCCCCAGCCCCAGTGGGACCAGAAGCAGGGCTGGGCTACCTACCGCGCCCTGTTTGACATGCCCAACGGCAACAACTGGGAGCTGGTGCTGGAAGGCGTCAAAGGAAACGCCCAAGTCTTCGTGAACGGCCAGGAAGTCGCCAAAAAGGACAATCCCGCCTCCGGCACGGTCAAGGCCCCAGTCAAAGCCCCTGCCGGGTCCAAGGTAACCGTTTCTGTCCAGATGAAGAGCAGCGAAGCCAAAGCCGGCCTGACGGGAACCGCCAAACTGGTTCAGAAAAAGTAATATCTTTCAGAAATCCGTCCCGCTTCCAGGGCCGCTCCGTTTTCCCGGGGCGGCCTTTTCATATATCCGGAAAATCAGGTTTCATGGAGTTGCCTTGCAGTGACTGGAAAAAATATATTATCAATAATAAGCTTCCGTGATCCAGCAGGAAGGCCCCCATTCGGAAGGTCCGCAATACGAGATGGCTACTTTCTCCACTATTCCACTCCAGAAGGGTTACAATATGAATCCCATTCCATCCGGCCTCACCAGGGAGGAAGAAAAAACGTCCTGGGAGTTCAAGCCAGCTGCTGGAGTGAATACATGACCACGCTGGCCAAGTGGCAATATATGGTTTTCTCCCGCATGTTCGCCATGGCGGAACTGGGCTGGACGCCTGCGGAACGCAGGGACTTTACGGACTTCAAGGAACGCCTGGACAAACACAAGCCTTTCCTGGATGCCCTGAAGATCAACTACCGGACGGACTTCGGAGAACCGGCGCAGCCGGATGCCAAAATGATCCGCGAGTAAACGGAACCCCAGAAAAATCACGGACGCCGCGCCGTACCGCGAGCGCCGGAGTTCAGTCTTGCCCTTCCCTGAAAAAGCGCCTATCATAACCCCGTTATGCCAATAGCCACACCAGAACAATACATCACCATGCTTGAAACGGCCAAGAAGGAAGGCTACGCCTACCCTGCCGTTAACGTAACCACGATTGAAGTGATCAACGGCGCCCTCCGCGCCTTCTCCGAAGCCAAGAGCGACGGCATCATCCAGGTTTCCATCGGCGGCGGCAAATTCGCCTCCGGCACCTCCGTCGGCAGCTCCGCCATCGGCGCCATTGTTCTGGCGGAAGCCACCCGCCGCCTGGCTGAAGAGCACAAGGTGCTCGTAGGCTTGCACACGGACCACTGCCAGCCCGAACACGTGGATACCTTCCTGCGCCCCCTCCTGGCCGAATCCCGCCGCCGCGTGGAACGGGGTGAAGCTCCCCTTTTCAACTCCCACATGCTGGATGCCTCCACCCTGCCCATGGCCGAAAACCTCAAGCTTTCCCAAGAACTGCTGAAGGAATGCGCCGAACTGGGCATCGTCCTTGAAATTGAAATCGGCGTCGTGGGCGGTGAAGAAGACGGCGTGGACAATTCCGGCCACCCGGCCGACAAGCTTTACACGTCCCCGGAAGACATGCTGATGACCTACGAAGCCCTGGCTCCGATCGGTAAATTCATGCTTGCGGCCACCTTCGGCAACGTTCACGGCGTCTACAAGCCCGGCCACGTCAAGCTGAAGCCCAGCATCCTGCGCGACGGTCAGGACGCCGTAGCCGCCAAGCACGGCGAAGAGGCACGCATGCCCCTCGTCTTCCACGGCGGTTCCGGTTCCGAACTGTCCGACATCCGTGAAGCCGTCTCCTACGGCGTGGTGAAGATGAACATCGACACCGATACACAGTATGCCTTCACGCGCCCGATCGTCACCCACATTTGTGAGCACATCAACGGAGTGCTCAAGATTGACGGTGAAGTCGGCAACAAGAAGGACTACGATCCACGCTCCTATCTCGCCAAGGGTGAAAAGGGCGTTGCCGCCCGTCTCCAGGAAGCCGCAGACAACCTCATGTCCGCCGGCAAGACCCTCTTCGGCAAGATCTAATAGTACCTGAAAGGTGCTTGTACAAAACCCGGCCTCCCGAAAGGGGCCGGGTTTTCTCTTTTGTTCTTCACATCGGAAGAAGCAAAAGTTAGACTGTCAGGCTCAGACACTTCAGCAAGCATGGCCATTCTCCCTCTCCTGCAAAAGCTCTCTTTCCATGTTCCCGGACTCTCTGAAAAAAAGCGGAAAAACATGGAACGCAGGCTGGCATTCCATGAATGGACCAAGGGGTTCCGCCGCTTTTTCAGACGCCCGTTCGTCTTTCTTTTCGGTTCCCCGTTTCATTCTAATCTGGGGGATCAGGCGCAGACGGAATGCATTATTGCCTGGATCAGGAAAAATCTGCCCCGGCACGAAATATTCATTGCCACCTACATGAATACCTCCCCGAGGCTTCTGAAGATGATACGCAGGCATATCCGGAAAAATGACATCCTGCTGTGCCACAGCGGCTACCATATGACGGACCTGTACAATGAACAGAGCCACTATCTCCGCATCGCCCAGCTCTTCCCCGACCATCCTCTGACCATTCTGCCCCAGACTATTCATTATCAAGATGATTCCCATGCACAAGCCACGGCGGACATTCTCAACTCCCATCCCGACTGCACCCTCCTTTGCCGGGATGAGCATTCCTATGAAACAGCCAGGGCATTATTCAATAAATGCCGCCTTTTTCTTTATCCGGACATCGTAACCTCCCTCATCGGCAACATCAAGCTGCCTGAATATTCTCGGAAGGGCGTCCTCTTCTGCATGAGAAATGACAAGGAAGCCTTCCACCGGCCGGAAGCCATTGAACAGCTCCGCCGGAAACTGGAAGAGTTTATCACAACGGAGCAAACGGACACTACCGTCGATATTCCTCCCGGCGAAGTCATTGCGGACAGAAAGAAAATACTCCATTCCACCTTTGATTATTTCTCCCGCTTCCAGGCTGTCGTCACGGACCGCTACCACGGGACCATCTTCTCCCTGATCGGTAACACCCCCGTCATTGTCCTCAATTCCAGCGACCATAAACTCGCCTCCGGCGTCCAATGGTTCCCCGAATCTTTCAGCCGGCACGTCTATTTTGCCGAAACGCTGGACCAGGTACCCGGGTATGTGCAGCATATTGTTGACCAACCGCCCAAGGAGCCTCTTCCGCCTTATTTTTCCACGGAATATTACGACCACCTCCTTGAGAAACTTCATTTTCCCCATACATGATCGACATTTGCCCCACAACCGACTGTACGGGATGCTCCGCATGCTTTTCCATCTGTCCCAGGCATGCTGTTACCCTGATCCCGGACCAGGAAGGATTTCTGCATCCTCAGATTGACCAGGACCTCTGCATTGACTGCGACCTGTGCCGGAAGGCCTGCCCGGCCCGGCAAACGCCGTCCCGTAAAGACAGGCTCCCGGAAGAACTGTTTTTTGCGGCCTATCACCGGGATGAAGACATACGCATGGCATCCTCCTCCGGAGGCGCCTTTTCCGCGCTGGCTTCATGGATGCTGAAACAGGGAGGATACGTTTGCGCCGCATCCTATGACGACGATTTCAAGGGAGTACACCACGTCATCATCCGCTCGGAGGAAGAGCTGCCCAGGCTGCGAACATCCAAATACACGCAAAGCAGAACCGGAACCTGCTTCCGGGACATCCTCCGGCTCCTGAAGCAGGGGGAAAAGGTCCTGTTTGCCGGAACTCCGTGCCAGACGGCGGGGCTGCATCTCTTCCTCAGAAAAGAATATGACAAACTGCTGACCGTGGACATCGTCTGCCACGGAGTTCCATCTCCCGTCATTTTTGCGGACTACATCAGCTACCTTGAACGCAAGTACAAATCCCCGGTCAAAAATTACAATTTCCGTGACAAGAAATGGAGCTGGTACCATTTCAATACAAAAGCTGAATTTAAAAACCGCAAGGCCGTTTATCGGGGTACATGGGAGGAGGACACGTTCATGCGCGGGTTCCTGAGGGACTACTTCCTGAGGGAAAGCTGCTATACCTGCAAATACAGCAAGCACGAACGCTACGCCGACATTACCTTGAGCGATTTTTGGGGTTATGACGCCTCCGACGGAGGCTTTCCCAATGACGACAAGGGGATTTCCATGTGCATGTGCAACACGGTATCAGGCAGGGATGCTTTCGAGTCGGCCAAATCCTCTCTCATTTGGTGTACGCGTCCACGGAAAATGAGCCTCACGAACGGAGGGTTCTTCCCCAGACTGGCTACTCTGAAAGAAAGGCAGGCTTTCCTGGAGGAATACCGCCGTATCGGATTCGACCGGGCTGTGCCAAAGTACATGTATCCCGAGCCCGTACCCGATGATCTGAAAGTCCTGTATTTCTGGGGCCGTGGGAGCCGTGCCTTGAAACGCTCCAGGAAATTGCTGCGCCTTGTGAGAAAAATACAGCGCTTCTTCCGGGGTTCTAAAAAACAGGCATAGACCGGAAACCCCAAGCCCTCCGCATCCTGAATGCTGTTCCCTAAAAGGAACGGCAAAAATGCCGATTCACCGTAGATTTGCAGTTCCGGCGTCCGGAGCCCCCGTATATTGGACCGGAAAACTTCCGGAGGCAACGAAAGGCAAGCTCCTCACTCAATCCTGCAACCCTCCACTTCTAGTTCCCTGCCTTGCGGGATTCCCGGACGCGGTCGTTGGCGTTCAGGATGCGCTTGCGCAGGCGGATGAAATGAGGCGTGGCCTCTACCAGTTCATCCGCTTCAATGTATTCAATGGCGCGTTCCAGGGAGAAGTTGACGGGAGGTGAAAGCTGGATGCCGTCCCCCTTCGTGGCGGAACGGATGTTGTTCAAATGCTTTTCCTTGCACGGATTCACGGGCATGTCCATCTGGCGCGGGTTTTCACCCACGATCTGCCCTTCGTAAATGTCCTCCTGCGGTCCCACGAACAGGCGCCCGCGCTCTTCCAGGGCGGCCAGGGCGAAGGGGGTGGAAACTCCCGTTTCCATGGAAACAAGCGTGCCCGTGGTGCGCGTGGTGATTTCCCCGGCGTAGGGGCCGTAATCCCGGAACAAGTGGGAGAAAATGCCGTGGCCGGACGTCAGGTTCACCAGCTCGAATTCAAACCCGATGATGCCGCGGGTGGGGATGTACGCCTGGATGAAGGTATGACCCGTGCCCTCCTTGCATACCATGTCTTCCATCTGTCCCTTGCGGGCGTTCAGGAGCTTCATGACGCCGTTGGAATATTCGTCCGGCACTTCCACGTAAATCGTCTCGTACGGCTCCGTCAGGCGGTCGTTCTCATCCCTTTTCATGATCACGGTGGGACGGGAAACGCACAGCTCGTAATTTTCACGGCGCATGGTTTCCACAAGCACGGCAATCTGCATGGCCCCGCGGGCGGAAACGGAGAACACGCCGGCCTTGTCCGTATCCTCCACCTGGATGGAAATATTCGTACGCATCTCCCGCATCAGGCGGTCGCGAATCACGCGGGAAGTAACGTTCTTGCCGTCACGGCCGCCAAAGGGGCCGTTGTTGATGGAAAATTCCATGGAGATCGTAGGCGGATCAATCGCCACGAATGGCAGGGCTTCCGTCTCCTGGGAACCGCCGAGGGTTTCACCGATGTTTACGTTCTCAAACCCCGCCACGCCCACAATATTGCCCGCCACGCCCACGGCGGAATCCGTAGTGCCCAGTCCGGAATATTCAAACATGCGGGTGACCTTGCCGGAAACACAGGTTCCTCCGCTCTGGTGGAGCCAGACGGTGTCTCCCTTCTTTACGGAACCGGAAGTGATACGGCCAATGGCGACGCGGCCCACGTAATCATCCCAGTCAATATTGGAAACGAGCATCTTGAACTCCCCTTCCGGGTCGGCGTCCTTCGGTGCCGGGATATGTTCCACAATCTTGAACAGGAGGGGCGTGCAGTCCACGGGAGGTTCCCCTTCCATGGAATTCATGAAATAGCCGTCGCGGGCGGAGCCGTACACGAAGGGGGCTTCAAACTGTTCGTCCGTAGCGCCCAGCTCCAGGAACAGTTCCAGCACCTGGTCATGCACGGCGGCGGGATCGGCGTGCGGACGGTCGATCTTGTTAATCACCACGATAGGCATCAATCCTTCCTGGAGAGCCTTGCGAAGCACGAAGCGCGTCTGGGCCTGCGGCCCTTCAAAAGCATCCACCACCAGAAGAACGCCGTCCACCATCTTCATCACGCGTTCTACTTCACCGCCGAAATCGGCATGTCCAGGAGTATCAACGATGTTGATGGTGTATCCGTTCCAGAGGATGGAAGTGTTCTTCGCCTTGATCGTGATGCCTTTTTCACGTTCCAGATCCATGGAATCCATGGCGCGTTCCTGCACGGCCTGGTTGGCCCGGTAGGCGCCGCCCGCCTGCAGAAGTTGGTCAACCAGGGTGGTTTTCCCATGGTCAACGTGAGCGATGATGGCGAGATTGCGGAACTTGGAAGGATCTGACATTTCGCGCGAGAGCTAAAGGCACGGGAAAATAAATGTCAAGCCTGCTCCACGAATACCGTCATAATAATTCCACGCGCGCGAGGCTTCCACGAAGTGCCGTGATTGACGGAACTTTTCCCTCACGCGTGAATTTATAGCTTTCCCCGGCGGGCAAATGCGGCTATCCTGCTCCGGCACAAACAATTTCCTAATTTTAAACGACAATGAAGATTTGGTTAGACGGCAAGCTAGTGGAACAGGAGGAAGCCAAGACCTCCGTGTTTGATCATGGCACACTTTACGGCGACGGTATTTTTGAGGGCATCCGCTTTTATAACAGGCGCGTTTTCCGGCTGGAAGATCACATGGACCGCCTGTTCAACTGTGCCCATTACTTGCTGCTGGACATGCCCTACAGCAAGGAGGAACTGTCCAAAGCCGTTTGCGAAACCGCGGCGGCCTCCGGCCTGGACGACGGCTATATTCGCCTGGTAGTCACGCGCGGCATCGGCAACCTGGGGCTCAATCCTTTCAACTGCAAGCGTTCCTGCGTTTATATCATCGCGGATAAAATATCCCTGTACGATCCGGCAGTTTATGAAAACGGCCTGTCCCTGATCACCAGTTCCATCCGCCGCAATCGTCCGGACACCATTTGCCCGCAGGTGAAATCCCTCAATTACCTCAACAATATCCTGGCCAAGGTGGAAGCCGTGCGTCAGGGAGCGGCGGAAGCCCTGATGCTGAACGACCAGGGCAACGTGGCGGAATGCACGGGGGACAACATCTTCATCGTGAAGGACGGTACCGTTTATACGCCCCCGGTGACGGACGGTGCGCTGGACGGCATCACCCGCCGCGTGGTTCTGGAAATTTGCCGTGAACAGCAAATCCCGGCGGAAGAAAAAACCATGAACCGCTTCACGGTTACGTGCGCGGACGAATGCTTCCTGACCGGAACGGCCGCAGAATGCGTTCCCGTCACCAAATTGGACAGCTACGAGCTGGGTTCCGGCAAAATCGGCCCCGTGACCGCCCGCATTCTGGCGCGCTTCCAGGAACTGACCCAGCACACGGGCACGGAATTTTAATTCCGTTTCCTTTTCAACCGTAAAGCCGCTCTTCTTTCCGGGAAGAGCGGCTTTTTCTTTCAGGAGGATTCCTTAAAAGTTAATCCTGAATGAGAGGGGAGGAACTGTTCCAACCCCTTACATCGGAATATGAAAAAACAGGCTTATTACTTCTTCGGCAGACCGGTTTCCGGGTCAAACTGCTTGGCCTGCTCCATGTGTTCCTTGGTCTGGTAAAAACGCACGTAGTCAATCAGGAACTCAACCGGATATCCCGTGCCGTCCTGGGGAGCTTTTTCACACCAGTTGCCGCCTACGGCGGAATTGAGGATCAGGTAAAAGGGCGTCCGGAAGGGATTGCCCGCCCCATTCGCGTAATTTGTGGTATTCAGGTCGATGGACTTTACCAGCTTGTCGTCCACCATCAGCTTGATGCTGTCCTTATCCCACTCCATGACGTAGATATGGAAATGGTCGGAAAGATTGTTGATCTTCACCGTGCCGCCGCGTGAGGCGTCTTTCTTGGAGACGCCGTCCGGGCTCAGATGGAAGGTGGAATAAACCACGTCCGGCTGCTGGGAAATATTTTCCATCATGTCAATTTCCCCGTTGGTGGGCCATCCCCACTTGTTCTTGCCCAGCAGCCAGATGGCGGGCCAGATGCCCTTGGCCTTGTTGGGAAGTTTGGCGCGGACTTCCAGTCTGCCGAACAGGAAAGTCTTCGTTTTAAGCGTGCTGACGGAGCCGGAAGTATAAGGCATGAATTTGGTGTTTTTAATCCATTCCGCGTTGCTTTTCTTGTAATTGATGTTGGCAAATTTCTCAAAATGGGTCTCCAACACCAGATTGCCGTCTTTCACGCGCAAATTCTTCGGGCGTGCGGTATATGTCTGCTGGGAACCTTGGTTGCGGACAACACCCAGTTCCGGCTGCCATTTCTTGGGGTTGACCTTGGTGCCGTTGAACTCGTCGCCCCACACGTACACCCAGCCGCCCGGCAGGGTCTTGGGAGGATTGACGTTTTCTCCCTTTCCGGACGTGCACAGACACGCCGCCAGCAATACGGCAAACAGGCCTTTCTTCATCATATGGACCAATACTGTACTTGAAGGGTCCGCCTTTCAATCAAAATCCAGCCCATGCATGCTTGCCATTGAAAATTCCGGAGCGAGCCTGTTCAGGCCCTGGTAAAAATTTAAGGAGAAATGGCCTCCTGCCTGTGTTATATTCCATCCATGAATACAAATTTTCCGGAGAAATGCTCGGCGATGCTCCATCAAACGCCCCTGGGGCCGGTCGGCATCGTGGAAAACGGAACGGCCATCACGCATATCTTTTGGGGACACATGGTGCGGCCGGAGCAACTGCGATGGAAGGATACTCCCCTGCTGAAAGATGCCGCCGGACAGCTTGACGAATATTTCCGGGGAGTCCGCCGCATTTTTGACCTGCCGCTCGCTCCGCAGGGCACTCCCTTTGAAGAAGCCGTCTGGCAGGCTCTTCTGACCATTCCCTACGGGGAGACGAGAAGCTATGCCGACATCGCCCGGCAAACGGGCAGGCCGTCTGCCTGCCGCCCCGTAGGCCGAGCCAATGGGCACAACCCCATAAGCATTATTATTCCCTGCCACAGGGTCATTGGCGCCAACAAAAAATTGACTGGGTATACAGGAGGGTTGTCCATCAAACAATACTTGCTTGAACTGGAACAGGGGGCGACATCTTCCTTCCTGCCCCTGCCGGAAGAGCAACACATGTCCCGGGACCTTTCCTCCACCTGTTAAGACGGGAAAACTGGAAAAAGCCTATTCCTGCGGAGCTTCCTCCTGATTCTCCTGGTTTTCCTGATTCTCAAGGGATTTCAGGGCGTCCTTGGGCGACTCAATGCCCAGCCACTGCAAAGGAAGGAGTTCTCCGGTAACCTTGTAATGCTTGTAAGTCAGCCCAGCGAACAGCGCCAGGAAAAACATCAGAACGGCATACAAAGCCATCCACATGTAATTTTTCCGGGCCGTGCGGGTAGCCTGGTCCGCAAGCTGCTGCAAATTCTGCATGGCGGGAGAAATAGATTCTTCCTTACTGTTCTCTCGGTCCGTTTCGGAGACCGGGAGGGAAACCGGTTCTTCAGAGAACTTCAAATGCACCTCTCCCAAAATAATATCGTCCCCTTCATACAGGGCGGCAGGCCCCATGGGAGTCAGGCCGTTGATTTTGACGCCGTTGGTGGAACCCAGGTCTTCGATGACATAACCGCCGTCCTTGTACTGGAGCAACGCATGTTCTCCTGATACGGAAGGAGAGGGAATGGCAATTTCACAATGTTCATCCCGACCGATGCGAGCGAAATATTCGCCGTTTTTCGGGAGAACAATGGTTTTCTCGGAACCGTCAGGCAGCAGAATGGAAAGGCGGGGCATGATTTACAGCTGATGATGCCATGCCGGCACTTCTTTTCAATCCAAAAGACCGTTTGCACGCATTCCATTGGAAAAAGCCGCACCAATGCCATCTATTGACACCTCTGATTGATAGTGATTTAATAACTCGTGCCTTCTCTCTCCCCTTCTTTTACAGGCTACAATCTGGCCACAGCCGTCAAAAGCGTTTTCCGCAAATACGCACGCTTTTCAGGCCGCGCCACCTTGTCCGAATTCTGGTACTGGACATTGGGACAAACGGTGATTTTCATTCTCTTGTGGATGCTCAGCCTGGCATTTATGCTGAACCTTTTTATTTTCAATGATCCCCAGCAGATGCCGCCCTCCAGGGTTTTCAACCATGTTCTGGCAGGAGAAAGCCCGGTGCTGTTATGGGCGCTCTTCACGCTGCTCCCTTCTCTGGCCGTGGGATGCAGACGCCTGCATGATACCAATAAAAGCGGCGCGCTTCTTCTGCTGAACCTCATTCCGCTGGCGGGCCCCATCCTTCTCATCATCTTTTTTTGCGAGGACAGCCAGCGGGAAACAAACCAATACGGCCCTTCGGAAAAATATCCGGAAGGCAGCGATCGGGCCGGTCTTATTCCTCCCGGACGTATTCCACCCCCCTAGGTGGCATGAATCCCATGCCGTGGAAACGGACGTACAGTCCTGCACTTGTCTTGCTTTCGGGCCAAAAATGCCTAAGATCAAGCCATGTTTGTTGACAACATCCGCATATTTGCCAAGGCAGGAAAGGGAGGAAACGGGCTGGTCAGCTTCCGCAGGGCCAAATTCGTGCCCAAGGGCGGCCCGGACGGCGGGGACGGCGGCGATGGCGGTAGCGTCATTCTGGAAGTGGACCCACACACGAATGACCTGCGTTCCTTTTTCTACGATCCCAAGCTGATCGCTACGGACGGCGTAGGCGGCCAGGGAGCTAAAAAACACGGCAAAAACGGGAAATCCGTCATCGGGAAAGTTCCGCCCGGCACCATCATCTACCGCAGCAATGCCTCTTCCATGTCGGAAGCCACGTGGCTGGAGCGGGAAGGCGACGGCATTGAACTGGAAAAAATCGCGGACCTGACGGAAATAGGAACCCGGTTCACGCTGTGCCAGGGCGGCATCGGCGGCAAAGGCAACTGGCACTTCCGTTCCGCCACCAACCAAGCCCCCACGGAAGCGGAACTGGGCAGGGAAGGGGAGGAAGGCGTCTTTTTCATGGAACTGCGCCGCATTGCGGACGCGGGGCTGGTGGGCTACCCCAATGCCGGCAAAAGCACGCTGCTGGGCGACATTTCCGCAGCCAAGCCGAAAGTCGCCAACTATCCGTTCACGACACTTCAACCCATCATCGGCGTGGTGGAATTCAACAGTTTCCGCCGCTGCGTGGTAGCGGACATCCCCGGCATCATTGAAGGCGCACACCGCAACCGCGGCCTGGGGCACGAATTCCTGCGCCACATCACCCGCTGCAAGGTACTCGTCTTCGTTCTGGACATGGCCGGAAGCGAAGGGCGCGACCCCATTGAAGACTTGCAGAACCTCCGCACGGAAATCAAACTTTACAGCGAAGACCTGGCCAAACAACCCTGGTTTGTCGTCGCCAATAAAATGGACCTGGAAGGTGCGGAAGACAACCTGGCCAGCTTCAGACTGCGCTTCCCGAAGGTGGATGTGGTCCCCCTTTCCGCCCTCAACGGTGACGGCATCGCACAACTCAAGAGCAAGCTCGATCAACTCGTAGGCTATAAATTCGTTCACTGATTCCCGTTCCGCCCAACACTGCCTCAAACACAACCCCATGAACGCTCCGCTCTCCACGCCAGCCGATCCCGACCAGCTGCTGTGCCGCATTGCCGGAATCGGAGACCTCTTCGCCATTGAAGGGGAATTCGTCACCGGCAAGGAAATACCCAGCGGCCACATCAACACCACTTACAAAGCCACCTACCGCAAAAGCGACGGGACGGAAGACTCCTACATTCTGCAGCGCATCAACGACTATGTCTTCAAAGACCCGAGGGCCGTCATGCGCAACGTGGAAAAAGTCACCCGCCATATCAACTGGAAAGTGCTGCGCCGTGTGAAAGACTCCGCCGGGCAGACCCTGAATCTCTACCCGGCGCGCGGCGGGCGCAACTACATAGACATCCCCGGAGACGGCATCTGGCGCTGCTACAACTATCTGGCCGGCACGCATACGTACGACGTAGTGGAAAACACGCGCCAAGCCTATCAGGCCGGTTTCGCCTTCGGATCTTTCCAGGACCTGATCAGCGACATGAATCCGGACGACATTGTGGAAACCATTCCCGGCTTTCATCACACCCGGAATCGCTACAACCGCCTCATGGAAGTGGCGGAGCAGGATCCCCGGGGGCGGCTTTCCTCCTGCCGGGCAGAGCTGGAATTCATCAGGGCGCGGGAGCAGGACGTAGACCGTCTCCTGGACCTCCAGACAAAAGGCATACTGCCCACCCGCATCACCCACAACGACACCAAGATCAACAACGTCATGCTGGACGAAGACACGGACCACGCCGTCTGCGTCATTGATCTGGATACGGTTATGCCCGGCCTCGTCCTGTACGACTTCGGGGACATGGTGCGCACCGTCACTCCGCCAACGGAAGAAGATGAGGAAGACCTGAGCAAAGTCCGCATGCGCATGCCCATGTTCCAATCCATTGTGGAAGGTTATCTGCAGGCCGCGCACGGATTCCTGACCCAAGCGGAAATAGATCAGCTCGCCTTTTCCGGAAAGCTTATCACGCTGGAAATCGGCATCCGCTTCCTTACGGATTATCTGGAAGGGGACCAATACTTCAAGGTTTCCCGGCCCGGACACAACCTGATCCGCTGCCGGACCCAGCTTAAGCTGGTGGAATGCATTGAACAGGAACTTCCAGCCATGGAGCAGTATGTCCAGAGGCTGGCAAGGGGCCTGACCAGGAAATAGGAAGGCCCGGGCGCTTTTCCTTTTTCATCTTCCTTCCGCCGGGACGGTGATACCGCCCCTTATTATTTATATTGTTTGAACACGTCGGCAATTTCCATAATCCAAGAAACATTCCACACAATCACCGCCACGTATGTTCAAAGTTCCGGAAATTCAATTAAACGCCTACGGCAAGCCCGCAAGAATCCTGTATCTGGCCCCCTATGCGCCCGACGCTCCCGATTTCTCCCAAAAACCCTACACGGGCAACGGAGGTTATCCCCAGTACCACTACAACATTTATAAAGCCATCCAGGACATAGGCTATGATGTAGTCTCCTCCTCCAAGCCGTACTCCGTACAATTCGCCAAGGGAAACGTGGACTATGTCTTCTCCCTGATGAACAGGTTCCAGATGGCCAAGCCTGAAATCTTCATCTCCTCCTACTGCGAATTCATCCAGGTGCCCTATCTGGGCGCCCCTCCCAACATTCGCGCCATTGCAGAAGACAAGCTGCTGACCAAGCTTGTCTTCCGCTCCCTGGGCCTCAACATGCCGGAGGGCATGGGACTTTCCAAAGAGCGGGAAATTCCGGCGGAAGCCCCCTTCCCCGGTCCCTACTTCGTCAAAAAACGCTTTGGCGCCGCTTCCGGGGGAATCCGGGAAGACAGCATCTGCGGCACCTGGGAGGCTGTGGCTTCCTGCGCCAAACGCCTTATGGAAAAAGGGCATGAAGTTCTTGTGGAACAATACTGCGAAGGCATTGACGTTACTGTTCCAGTGCTGGGGGGAGAAGAACCCGTCATCCTGGGATTCGTACAGCCGAAGTCCGACAAACCCGGCAACATCATCACGGAAGACCTCAAACTGCATGACCATCTGGGCTACCAGCTTGTATCCGTGCACGATCTGGAGCAGGATATCATTGCAGACGTCCGGAAAGTTTGGGCGGCCCCGGGGCCCCTGGACTACTTTCGCATTGACTACAGGATCGACTTTGAAAAGGGCGAACGCCGCATTCTGGAAATGAACATCTGCTGCCATCTGGGCAAAAGCGGCTCCATCTGCCTGGCGGCCGCACAACACGGCTACACCCAGGCGGATATTCTTAAATACATCCTTGATTACAGCATGAGAAGGCAGAAGGGCCTCCAGCAATACGGAACGTGGCTCATTTGAGCCTGACACGTGCCTTCCTATACACAAAACCGCTCGCCAATTTACGGACAGGAAAAGCTCCTGTCCGTAAATTTTATTGCATATTTTATAGTAAGGAATGTTCGTGTTTTGCTTCTGAAAAGAAAGTTCCTTCTAAGAAATATGGGAATTAGCTATTCTCTGCCCTGAGAAATAAAATCCTAATGAGCTTTTCGGCATAACATTTTAGGCGTCTTTCATTTGGGCGACCGGTAGTTCTACATTGTCTGCAAATCATTTAACAATCCTGATTTACAAGACAATGAACAATACCCAAATTACCCTGGATCCCCGCTATCCCTTCGTTCCCATGTTCGCCAACGGGCAACCGCAGGCCGACTTCTACGTCAACGGCATCACCGCCCCCGTTCTCATCTCCCCTCGCTCCGTCTCCGAGGATACCCGGCACGAATGGACCGGGTACCTCAAGATCATGAAACGCGGTACCTATTTCCTTTCCCTGGACGCCGATTCCTCCATCTCCCTGGCCATTCCCTTCAAGAATGTGGAACTGACCAGCGAAGCAAAAGACCTTTCCGTGAAGCCGGAGAGTGTCCTCCTCGAACAGGGGTATTACTGGTGCCAAATCGTCCATGAACACCATGCCGCCCTGGGCTCCGCACAAGAGTTCTGTATTGCCATTCTTTCCGACAAGGAGGAGGCGCCCGACATCAATTCCTACCTCAATCCCAATGTAACTCCTCCGGACAAGGAAGGGGAGGAAGTCATCACCCTGGTCAATCTTTATCGGGACGAGGAAGAGGAGAATACTTCCAGCAGCTCTTCGGAGGGAGGAGGGGATGATTTTGAGTTTGATCCCAAGTCAAGCAGCTCCAGTTCCAGTTCCAGCTCCAGTTCCAGCTCCAGTTCCAGCTCCAGCTCCAGTTCCAGCTCCAGCTCCAGTTCCAGTTCCAGTTCCAGTTCCAGTTCCAGTTCCAGTTCCAGCTCCAGTTCCAGCTCCAGTTCCAGTTCCAGTTCCAGTTCCAGTTCCAGTTCCAGTTCCAGCTCCAGTTCCAGCTCCAGTTCCAGCTCCAGTTCCAGTTCCAGTTCCAGTTCCAGTTCCAGTTCCAGTTCCAGCTCCAGCTCCAGTTCCAGTTCCAGCTCCAGTTCCCTCTCTTCTTCCTCCAGCGGACCCGAAGAAGAAGGCTGCCCGTGCCCCTGTTCCTGCAAATGCGAGGAGGAAAGCGCTCAATCCGAGTGTGACAAGAATGGAGGACCCAACTCTGCCGGAGGCCACTCCTTCGGCGGCAACCCGGATGATGCCGACGACTGTGAAGGCATGCTGGAAGTCGGCGGGGAAAACTCCGGAGGCGGGGGTGAAGGAGGCGGCGCAGCTTCCTTCAGTTTCCGGGCCAATCCTCAATGCTCCATTGGACTGCGCTACAAGCATCCCCTCGAATGGACCTGCTCCTGGGACTCCGCTTCCCGCCAGGCAACTGTCAAGCGCCCCACCGGCAGCTCCAT
>OJJL01000391.1_pt1 | contig 22586 bp, 14 predicted proteins | sample 1596171 | NCBI WGS metagenome assembly OJJL01 (sample SAMEA4350121, study PRJEB24818) | metagenome | biome: human; feature: gut; material: faeces | place: Denmark | collected 2013-09
GGGCAGCCGCACGGTATTGTCCGGCTCGGTCAGCAGAAGCAAGAATGATCCAAGCCAGAGCTTGCAGATGATGGAGCGGCCCCTCATGACGCCGGACGAACTGAAATCCATCCCCAAGGGCAGCTTTGTGGTCATGAAAACGGGGACGCATCCTATGCAGACAAAGCTGCGCCTGTTTCTGGACTGGGGCATTACCTTCGGTGCGCCATATATTACCCCGGAGCATGCCTCTCGACCTGTAACCTACGCCAGTCGACAGGAGCTATTCCTCCGCATCGACCGGGCCTACGGAAAGAAGGGCACCCAACCTACGCAGGTGCAGCAAGCACCTGTTGCCGAGAGGAGAAGCCCCTATTCGGCAATGGGACTTTACAATGAGGACACAAAGACATGAGTTACTTTGGAAGCATCTATGCGGATCAGGAACTATCCCATCGGGCCAAGACGGTCTATATGTACCTCAAGGACCGCTCCAACGCCGACGGCACCTGCTGGCCCAGCGTCCGCAGGATCGCGGAGGACTTGAAGCTGTCCCGCCGCACTGTGCAGCGGGCATTAAGTGACTTGGAACATCATGGTTTTCTGGAACGCACCCACCGCCGTCGTCCCAATGGCAGCCTGACCAGCAGCCTGTATCGCATCAAATGAACGCAGACAGAGCGCACCTCCCACCAAGGGAAAGGTGCGCTCTCGAGTTGTCACGAGGGTAGCGTCACCATGGCGCATCCAGAAGGACTCACTCTATCGGAGGGTATTAAGACAGAGAAAGAACAAACAATAGCTCCTATGATCAAAATCTTCCGCCCTGGAGAAGCATGATGAGCACCCCGAAAAGCACAAATGCAAGTATCGGGAAAAGAGCTCGGAGGGTATTGCCTATCCTCACTTTTCTCTCGTATGCCGCATCCTCGGCGGACATGCCGTCTTTCGCTTCCTTCTCGTCGGAACGATACTTTAGCCTTTATTAGCTACTGTAATTTGTAACTGTCATCCAGTACCAGTTACTGACTCCTGAGCAATGTGTCAATCTCAGCAATGCGATTCTTCGCCTTGCTCAGCTCCCGGTGCCTGTCAGCAAGCTGCTTAACCTTGTATTCTACATCGTGTGATGATATAATTAACGACATATAATGACATCATTATTGTAGGAGGGAATTTCGTTGATTATCTACTTACAGATGATAGAAAGCGACGAAGATAAATCCAAGTTTGAACAGCTTTACATAATGTACAAGGGCTTGATGTTCCATGTTGCCATGAAAATTCTGAAGAATGAATTTGATGCCGAGGATGCAGTACATCAGGCGTTTCTATCCCTTATTGAGAATCTGAAAAAAATATCGGATGTCAAATGTCCAAAAACTAGAGCTTATATCGTTATTATTACAGAACGGAAAGCAATAGATATCATTCGCAGCCGATCAAAACTGGTAGATATGGAATTTTGGGAGAGTACCTATGGCATCGAAATCCCATTGCCTGGTGATCATGGTTTGGCCGATGCTATGGCACGATTACCGGCTGCCTATCGTGATATCCTATTGCTGCGCTATTATAATGGATACTCTGTACGAGAAATATCATCTATGCTGCATATAAAAAAGGATACCGCACAAAAGCAGCTTTGGAGAGCCAAGGCCGCTTTGCAAAAACATTTGAAAGGAGATGCGTAAAATGTCAAACATTGCATGGTCAGAACAGGAACTGGCCAACGCGGCAAAGCGTGTAGCAGAGTCCATGCTTACTTCATTCCCGTCTCCCAGTGAATGCGAACATGTATTTTCCGATGATTTTGAACATAGCATGGAGATATTACGAAAAAAAAGCAAGCGTAGGGTTGTTGCGCATAAAATATGGCAGCGGGCTGCGGTAATATTAATTGTGACGATTCTGTCTGTCAGCACATGGCTGACAGTTGATATACAGGCAAGAGAGCGCGCCTTCCAATGGATAAAAGAAATCTACGAGAGCATAACGATCTATCTTTTCAATAGCGAAGATAATGAAATAGATCACATCTGTTATGAGCCGTCGTGGATACCGGACGGATTTTCGCTGGTAGATAACTATCAAGATAGCGATTATTGTCTTCGCGTATATGCCAACGATACCGGAGAAAAAATGTTTTCTGTTGAATATACCTTGATGCAGCATACCAGCATGAGCACAACAGCACAGGAGTATAGCGAAGTAGTCAAAGTCGATATCAACGGAATTCCAGCGGATTTATACATTGGCAATGAAACTTCACCAGAAAAAGCTTTAATATGGGTGGACGAAGCGAATCAGGTTGTGTTTAATATACAGGGAAATATCAGCAACGAGGACATAGTGCACATAGCGCAATCCCTTATTTTGTCGATTCCTACAAAATAATAAAATCATGTAATTATGGTGTCCAAAAAGCACCCCCTTTCTCCGTTCTAATGCTTAGAAGAATAGAGAAAGGGGGTGTATTTATGAAAAAAAAGACGATTTCTCTCATCCTTGCATTGATCCTGTTGTTATCCTGCTCCGCGACAGCGCAAGCTACATCCGTACAAGCAGCTACGCCGTCGGCTTCAATCACCATCAATGGAACAACAGCTACATGCAGAGTGTCTATCGCCAAGCCTGGAAAAACCATCCATGCAACACTTCAATTATGGCAAGGCCGTACGATGATCGACTCCTGGAGCGGTAACGGGACATCGTATCTGCTTATCACAGGCTCTCATGAGGTAACAAAAGGGAAAACATATACAGTAAAAGTAGTATGCACAGTTGATGGGCAAAGCTTTTATGTGAATCCCGCTACTGCAACAGCATAATAGGTAACTTGTAATATAGATGAATATTCTATATTACAGTCCATGTATACAGCGGTTGACAGAATGAGGGTGATTCCAATGATTGAATCATATTAATTACATAAGTACATAAGAAACCCAAACATGTACAAAGAAAGGAAATAAAAATGAAGAAGATTATTACCTTGATTATGGCGTTTCTCGTATGCGCAGCAATGGCTGTTCCTGCGTTTGCATCTACAGCCGACACAACAATCACTGGTTTTAGTGTAAATGTGTATTCCTACCATCGTCTTACACCCAGAACAAAAGATGATTCATCAGCTGTGTATTTTTATTATCGTGACGGAAAGCGCGATCACATCAGAGCAAGAGCCCTTGGTGGATCCGCACAAAACGGATCGATGAATAACTGTACTGTATCTGGCGGAACTCGCGTGAATTATGTGACATGTCACAACGGGAATAAGTACAGTATCCATTCCTTCATTAATGAGGACGGCTATCGCTGGGCAACGCTCTCCTTCTCGTGCCCCAATCTTTTTGGTGAAACCATGTCCGGTGAATGGAGCCCTGATAGCGCAAACTCGTATAAGGATGCAACGCCCTGACAGTAAATCAAATACAAAGCGTTCAAAACAAGCCGAGATGGAGCAGTAAACATTAGCGGAGGAATAACATAATGGGGAACTGTATTAGAACCGAAATGTGGAAAGCATTTCACAACAAAATGATGCGCAGTGCATTGCTGATCGGTTTTATTCTTGTCATAGCTGATTTGGTTCAAACTGCAATTACCGTCAGTGACTTAGGCGCATCCTATGCACATTCCCCGGGCGGATATGATGGGTGCAGCTTATTTGTCAATTGGATCGGCGTCAACGGAGTCACCGTCGGGGCTGTAGTCTTCTATGCCGTTTGGCCATTTTTGGCTGCTATGCCTTATGGGTGGTCATTGTATGAGGACAACAGGTCTCATATGACAAATAATATTCTTACCAGAGTTCCGTATTCTCAATACCTAACAGCCAAAATGGCGGCTGTATTTGTTAGTGGCGGCATTGCTATTGCATTGCCGGTAACTACGGATCTGTTTGCATCCGCGATGGTATGTCCCGCCTGTATTCCTCGGGTTGCACTGCCTATTACAGGATTCTGTTCAGGCACAGCCTTTTTGGCGAAGCTATACTATACCCACCCTTGGCTGCATGCAATCATCTGGTGCGTTATTGAGTTTTTCTGGGGCGGCGTTGCGGCCAGTCTGTGCATTATCGTCGGGCATAAGGTAAAACACCGATTCTTTGTGACAGCAACTCCACTTCTGCTGTTCCTATTACTTGATTTCATTACCCCCATGCTTGCCGACGCAATGAACTGGTATATAGAGCTCTCGCCTTTAAGGCTGTGCAATTTGGCAAGTACAAATCCCAGTCCCACATGGATCATACTTACGGAACTTATTCTTTTGACATTCGTATCTGTTCTTACGGGGATATATAGGAAATACAGACATGAGGTTTTATAGGCTGTTGCGCTATGATCTGCGGCAGGGATTGCAAAGGAGAAACTATCTGATTGCCACTCTCCTCTTTTCCATGCGCTTATTCGCAGTATATCGCTCTGTGCAATTCTATTGCAATGTGGAATCCATTTCAAGCCGGGGTTCAATTGGCGACTATATGCTGTGTCTATTTCGCGGCATGGCAATCATACAACACGGCTCTATGGAAGAAAAGGTGTCGGTCCCCATCGAATGGCTGATTGTGTGCGGCTTTTGCCTGTATATAACAGCAGCATATCCTGCGCAAGGTATCAGTGTACAAGGTCAGCAAGTTTTCCTACGCACATCGCGTGGGAAATGGTGGCTGTCTAAGTGTATATGGTGCATAGCAAGCTGTACTTTATACTTTGCCTGTGAAATGATTGCCATAATAGGCACAGCGATTCTGACACCCGTTACCTTCGGCCTAAACAACACGCCCGAAATCACCGCATTCTTGTTTTCGGAGGTCTTGTGTGGAGAGACAATTTCACTCACGCCGGCAAGTGTTATCCTATACGCTTTGCTCCTTCCGTTTGTGACGCTTACGGCCGTATGTATGCTGCAAACACTCTTAAACCTTGTGGCCCGTCCGGCCATCAGCTTTCTAATATGCTTTGTCACATATATTGCTGCCGCATATTTCCCCATTGAATGGTTGGTCGGCAACGGAGCGATGGTGATGCGATACCAGCTTTTTGATGCAAATGGATTGAGTTATCGTAAAGAACTGGTGTTTACACTGCTACTGTTGCTCTTATCAATAGGCGCAGGATATTTACTGATACAAAGAAAAGACCTCATATCTCTTGAAAAATAGGACGGTGATACGATGAATATTGTGGTGGATCATGTCACAAAAACCATTCACAGAGCGGTCGTGCTGCAAGACATCAGTTTGAATTTTGAAAGCGGAAAAGTCTACGGATTGCAAGGGGAAAATGGATCGGGTAAAACGATGCTTTTACGTCTGATGTGTGGGTTGATCTATGCGACAGAGGGCAGTGTTTCAGTAAATGATCGTCGCCTGGGGAAGGATCTGGATTTCCCTGAATCTGTGGGCGTGATGATCGAGAGTCCCGCATTTATTGACGAGTATACCGGGCAAAAAAACCTGGAGTTGCTTGCCGGTCTAAAACAGCTGATCTCGGTCTCCGACATCCATAACACCCTGCAGGCGGTTGGCCTGGACCCGAATGATAAACGGACTTTCAAAAAATATTCATTAGGCATGAAACAACGTCTGGGTATTGCTGCGGCCTTGATGGAAAAGCCCGATCTGCTGATTTTGGATGAACCCACAAATGCACTGGATGAGCAGGGCGTTGCTATGATCGCACAGTTGATCCGTAAAGAATGTCAGCGCAGTGCATTAGTAGTCGTTGCGTGCCATGATGCTGACTTTGTGCAGAGCGTATCGGATGTTGTTATTCAAATGCAAGCGGGAAGGGTAACATCGGTGATAGGCAAATGAAAGACAAAAAGAAATTCTGGCTGATTTTCTCCGTTGCGGCAGTAGTGCTCTTTGTTTGGATGATCCGCTATAAAGCAATTAATCAGGATTATCGTCAACGATGGTCTGCCAATACAGAGAAGACATACTCCGTTGGAGAAATCGTTCCTATTGCGCCGGATTTTGTCGGGTATAATTTGGCGGCTGAAGGCTATATGCTTCGGGTCAACCGTTTTGAAATTGTAGATTATCGTGCCTATACTTCAGCTTTGCAGTATGACGGGGCCGATCGAAGTCAGATCCCCGATAAGGTCGCATTGGTCAGCGTTACTGTTTCGCAGCAGAATAGTCCCGCAGAAGGATTCCCTTTAACGGAACTATCATTATACACCACGGATATGCTCATGAATATGGATTGGGATCTCTTGGGTGTGGTCAATCCTATATTGGACGGTGCCACCGGGATTCGGTTACAGGATGGCGCCTCATGTGATATTTTGCTGCCATTTGATCTGTATAGATATCGCTTCACATCCGCTGAATGGAATCGTTTAGAGCAAAGCAATATCTGGCTGCAAGTGACAAATTATCCTACCAGAAAAATCGTTCGAGTGAATATAGGTGAGGAGTAACTGTAGTTCCGGATTTTCGTATTACTAAATAGATGTTGCCATCCCTTATCTGTGCATTAGTAGAACATACACCATCCCGCAAGGGTAGTGTATGTTCTACTTTTAGAATATTGACAACTTGGGCTGCTGTTTTACAGGCTGAGTCATAAAGCATTCTTCCAGGACTCTCGTGAAAAGCCGCTTTTCAGCCCTTGCTTCATCAGTTCCACTCAGAACCAGTACTTCTTGTAGAACTCGCAGCAAATACCGCGGTATTGGTTCACGATAATTATTCTTTGATTTGTCCTATCAATTCAATCATTCCGACGGATTCTAAAAGTCGAAAGACTTGCTACTTTCTCATGCGGTCTCCCTTCCGTTGTCCTGTTTTCTTATTTAGAGGTATCCAAAATGAGGAAAAAGAAGTTATGTCTAAGCCGTTTGCTGCCTGTTATAGCGGCGCTGCTTGTACTCGTTATGTTTCGCACGGTTTTTATCCTGGGCTATGTGCCTACTAACTCTATGAAACCGACGCTCGAAGCTGGTAGCTTGATCCTCGGTGTACGAATCAAAGGCAGCTTTGAAGTCGGAGACGTTGTTATCTTTTGCCATGGCGGGAATCTTTTTGTCAAGCGTATTGCAGCGGTTGGTGGGAATGTGGTCATGCATAACGGAATCAACATGTCTGTACCCGAAGGCTCCTACTACATGCTGGGAGACAATGCGGATGACTCCTATGATTCCCGTTACTGGGACGAACCATTTGTACCAGTAACAACAGTCGTTGCTAAAGTATGGCTCCCGATAGGAAGTCGATAATAGAGGGGCAATCGCACGATTAGGTTGGCCGTGTGATGATGGATGCCAGTTTTTCCAAACCGTGCCGTTCAACAAAACGATAGGCATCAAAAAGATCGGAGAATTCCAGTGCTTCACTATAATATTCAGTGTAGCCCTGCGCTGACCTCATCAATGGATGTTGGCCGTTTACATTGATGGAAATATAGTATCTCAGCTCTGCCTGTTTCATTTTGTTTCGATTATCCTTTCTCACAGCATAGCTCTCATTATACGCCAGGGAATAGCCTTAATAAAGTTTTTTTGATAATTCCGCATCTTTTTCGACAAAAAAAGCCCGTCACTCAGAGGTAAACTCTCAGTGATGGGTCTTTATGAGTTTGTATGAGGAATAACAAGCCGAACTCGGCACAGCTGCCCTTGGCAAAAAAACAAGGCGGAGCTTTCGTAAATCTATACAATTTGCGAAAGGTTCGGAAAAACCCGTTGTCGCAGCGCCGTTTCCGGCCCGTGTGACGGAAATGTTGACGGCGCAAAGTCCGCCGCCGGGGCAAGAGAAAGGAAGCATATGCTTTGAACCACCCGCATCTTGTGCTCCAGGGAGGAATGGACATAGACCTGGAGCGTAGTCCGGACATCGGCATGGCCCAGCATCTCGCTCAAGCTCTTGATGTCCACACCCTGCTCCACGCAGCGCGACGCATAGGTGTGCCGCAGCACATGGAAATTTCGATAAGGGATCCCCGCCGCCTTCAGCAATGCGCGGTACTGGTATTGCAGTGTCCGCGGTTCCAGCGGAGCAGACTTACCGGACAGAAAATAGTTCTCCTCATTCCTGGCCGGGCAAACCGTTTGCCTTAAAAGGGCCAGCATATCCTCTGGCAGCGGGATCGTGCGCCGGGCGTTGTCGGTTTTCGGCGGTTGCACCACCAGGTGGGTGTGCATGCCCTTTTTCATTCGCTGGGCCGTCTTGGTGACATGGATCACCCCATTACATAAATCAATATCCTTATACTGGAGCGCACATAGCTCCCCCAAGCGCAGACCGGCATTCAGCGCAAGCAGGACCCCAACGCCCGCCATGCTGGGCGCTTCCAGGACCTTTTTTGCCAACCGCCCAATCTCGTCTGCGAAAAATACCTCGATCTTTTTTCGGTGATAGACGGGCAGTTCGGCATTCACACCGGGACAGCTGCAGTCCAGCTTTTTGGCTGTATACTTCAGAATTGACTTTAGTAATACGCCGATGTCCCTGGCGCTTTTGCCGGATAGTCCGCTTCGCTGCAAGCGGCGCAGGAAATCAGAAATCTGATCCGCCGTCAGCTGACAGATAGGGGCCGTTCCCAAAGCAGGCAAGATATAATGCTGCGTCAGATAGGAATACCGATTCCAGGATGATGCTTTCAGAACATGGCTTTTCTCGCTTAAAAACAGTTCTGCGGCCTGGGCCAAGGTCGCAGCAGATGCTTGCACGGCAGGCTTCTCTGGCAGCGTCTCAATGCATTGCTGCCGCTTGGCCCGGCACGCCTTATAGCTGTCGGCGTAAACATACCCATACTCAGCCTGCCCGGAAGCTGTGCGGCCGCGAATATATCGCCCCTCCCAGCGCCCGTCTTTCCGCTTGTAAATATTTTCTCCTCTTTTAGGCATGACCAACGCTCCTCCTTGACGATGTTTTTGACGGCGTAAACGATTTTGTGATTGGGAATATTTGTAAAATAGGCCCTTGAGTAGCAAGTGATTCTATGCGGCATTTATAATTTGTACCTACTTTTCGCTAAATTTCCGCAATTTAGGTATTGACTTCCCTCAAAAAAGACGATACAATGTGGATGCATAGGTGGATTCTACTTTCGCAAATTGTATAGATTTACGAAAGAAAACTTCACCTCTACACCAACCAAAATCATTATCCCCCTAAAAGGATAAATGATACCGTAAAATTTCATAAGAAGTCCGAGGATGCTGCACGGCTGTTGCCCGAGCTGTAAAAGGCCAGGCGACCGCCTAAAAGGAAAGGGGTGCAATTCCCCATGCGGTCGGCACTGTAAGCGCAAGGATATGATCGAGGCGGGAAACCACTGGGACGAAAGTCCGTCATTGCGAGAAAATCGTGAGAAGACAGATCATAAACGCAGAGAGTATCTCATGGCGCAAGTCAGTAGAATTGTGTAGTTAGGACTCAAAGGCAGCGGGCGCTCTCTCCGTGGTGCTGATATGGCAGAAGTGTACGCTGATGACCCGGTATGGGTTTATCAGCGCTTTTTTTGTCATGAATCATTAAGGAGGTGTGCCCATGGGTAAAGTAGCAGGTGCGCAAAATTTTGACGGAGCGAATTGGTACGAGCAGCACATTGCCAAAAGAACACGGGATGCATTGGCTGAGCAGGACCGCGCTTTTGCGGAAAAACACGCAGGCGACAGCCTGGATCAGCTGGCGGCCTATCTCCGGCGCTGCGCCGGACATTGGGGAAAGTCCCCTGCCCCCATCGAGATCGTCGGTGGCAGTTACATCGCAGAGCGCTTTGGCGATTGGAAAGATGCGCTGAGAGCCGCCCACTTGAATCCTATATACAAAAAACCCCGCAATAGAGATTGCGGGCGCTATCAAAACGAAAAGAAAATCCAAATTCAGATGCATCGGAGCGAGCGTGACGCTAAACGGGCAGCACGGGTTGAGCGAGTCAAGCAACGCCAAAGCAAATGCGCTGTTCACGAAGCCACAGAGGAAACCTTCGTTGCAACAGATGTAATGCTTGAGTAAGGTTTGCCAAGTCGAGGGCGGAGATCCGCCAGCTTTTCCATATGGGCAGAAGGGGCTTAGCCAGCCCCTTCCGCCCAACCTCTTAACGAAAGCACCTTTCGCCTTGGACAGATCGGAACGCGACACCAATTATAATAGGGTGTCGCGCCCCTATATAACCTTGTTATTTTCTTATTGGATGCGAAAATGTGCTCGCAGCTAAGGTAATAATGCCGGCAGGCCTTATTATAAAAAAAATTCTGAGAGGAGATTGGAAATGCAAAAGACAGCGAAAAAGTTCCTTTCAATGCTGCTTGCGCTCATGATGGTTCTATCCATCCTTCCCACGGCAGTCTTTGCAACGGAACAAGGCACAGTAGCTGCGCCGCTGGATAGTATTGTTCCCTATGGTGCGAATGACCAGACCACAGGAACGGCAACTATCAGTGTGCAGAACTCTGTGACCTTTACCGGCTACTCTGCTTTCGAGAATGTGCCCTACTACTTGGTCACCGTTCCCGCAGGCACGACCTATGTAAAGGCCACATACAAAGACGCTGCCATACTGACCAATGCCACAAGCGGTGTTGCATCCGGCTACTACGCCGATGTGCCGCAGTGGACTGGCGGCGGTGTAGAAATGGCCTATACGGAGAGCGGTGGGGATATCACAATTACAATTCCCTTGAACTACTCCCGTACCGCCGAGGATGGGACTACGGTCCAAAGAGCTTTGTGCTGGGTGCAGATGGTAGCGGAACTGCCTATGCGCCGGAGTATGACGGCAGCGCCAGCTATGCGCCCGTCCATTTCCTCGCCTTCACCTATGAAGGCAAGTCGGCACCTACGGTCGCTCCCGGTGCAATTGCCACAGCTAATGTAACACTCGGTAATGCCTGGACGCTGGATGTGGCTGAAATGTTTACGGATGCCGATGGCGATGCGCTGACCTATACGGCAACCGTCAACGGCGCTACGCAAACGCTGAACGGCTCTACCTTGAGCTATACCCCTACTGCGGCTGGTGAGTATACGATCGTGCTTACCGCTACCGACGACAGCGGCACGGCCACCCACACCATTGTTCTGACCGCTGCGGAGGGCACACAGGTCCCGCGGCTGAAGAGCGGCGTCCCGGTCACCGCAAGTGCAACCGTTTCGGTAGGATACGCCTATAACCTGTCCGATCTGCAGGCTGGCAACATCTTCGAGAATCCGGACGGTTCTTCCTTGAGCTACACCGACTACTATTATTATAGAACAGCCGGGACTGGCGAAAGGAAGGGGCCTTACTACTTCTCCACGGCTCTGTTCGGTGCTACCACGATCCAAATCACGGAGAACACCGCCGATACATATGTCTATGAGTTCCATGCCATGAACTCTGCCGGTCTGTCCACGGACACCTGGACGCTGACACTGACCGTAAGTGACTCGATCGAGCAGCACTATACTTTCCATGTTGGTCAGGATATGAACTATTCCACCAATGGCAGCCAGTATCCGCTGATCAAGCTCTACAAGACGGCTGGTCTTGACGATAAGGGCGCTGACTACCTGGCTTCCTATGAAGTTGATGGCAAGACCCAGTACATCTATGAGGACCATGACCAGTCCATCGCCGTGGTTAACGGCAAATACATGATCACTGTCAAGGGGCAGGATTATGAGCTGAAAGGTTACAGCCCTCTGACCTTTAAGGCCAGTGATTTTACCACGGCTGACCCCAATTCCACCGGCACGCTGGCAGATAACTACAACAATTTCTATGCCAGCCTGGCCGCCGGCAGATATTCCTTCCGCGCCTATGGCTACAAAGCTTCGGAAACCAGCGCAAATGTTTACCTGGGCGGCCACAGCTTGACCCTGCCCACAGAGACCAATGTGGACGGCGGCACCGGCGGCGGCGCGGATATTTATCTGCGCCTGCACTCCATCTATACCACGAGCAAAAAGAACAGCAGCGACTATTTTACTGCTGATGACTATACGGCTCGTGTGGTCATGCCCAGCATGGGCGGCGATGTGCAGCATGGTACGCCCTATCCTTCCGGCAATTATACTTACTACCCCTTCATGCTGTACTCTGCCGGAAACGCAGCCCTTTGGAATGCCTATGTGGAACCCATCGGCACCTGTGCCGAGGACTACATCTTCACTCAGGCGATCAACAACACGACTGCCGCCGGATACACGGTTGTTACAAAGAGCCTGGCGCTTTCCCAGGCCATCAACCTGACGGTGACGGTTCCTGCCTATGCGGACTTCAACCTGTTTTTCCAGCATAATAATTTCAACACACAGATTATTGAGCCGAAGACGGGCAGCACCAGTGGCGATGCAAGCGCATCCGCTGACGCTACCAGAACGCTGACCTACAAAATCAGCAAGAGCAATTCCAACTACACCTGGCGCTTGAAGGACATCCGCAGCGGCACCACTTATGTGACCAAGGCCGGATGGCTCCAGAGCAGCACCACCAGTTTTGCGAAGGAATTCACCTTCAATGCTGGAGACTCCACGGATCAGTATTCCCACAGCTTCTCTAATCTTGGCACGATAGCCAAGACCCGTGACGAAGCGGAGATTCAGACCTTCTTGTCCCCCAGCGGCTACAAGTACACGAGCGGGACAGAGCGTATCCGTTCTTACCGCCTGTGGCAGATCATCAACTCTGACGCGGCAAATATCATGATCGAGCCCGAGTTCAAGGTCAAAGTGCTGAGCGGCGACGAAAACGCTGTCACAGCAGTGACCGGCGGCAACGCCAAGGGCAACTGGCTGGATGTCACACCCAATGGCACAACGATCGTTGCCGTGAACTATAAGGCACTGGATGTCTACACGACCGCTGACGAGCACGGCACCCACGGCGGCCTCTACCCGGCCACCAATCCCGAGCGCACCAGCGTGTTCGTGCTTACCAACGACAAGGATGAACACGGCAACGCGAAAGCCAATATCGCCTATAATTCCAATGGTCTGACATCTTCCCGTCCGTCGGCCTGGGATTATAACTACGACAACTGGTTCTATCTGAGTAACGACACCGCTCCCACTCTGGACTTCTCGGTGTCCAGCAGCGGCACAACGACGGTCCAGTACGCCATCGTCACCACCGATGCAAGTGACCTGGATACCCATCTTTCCGGCTGGACCACCTTGACGGCGGACTCCAGCGGCAAGTATCACGCAAGCCTCCTGGGCTTCCGCGAAGCTGGGCTGGCTGGCGGTACTGTGATCATCAAGATGCATGATAGCACCGGCACTTCCTACAGTCTGGCTCGTGTGGCCGAAGTGACCGCCACGGTCACCAACGCCTCCAATCCCCAGGAGACGGAGATCATGCCCGGCGATAAGGTGTCTCTCACCTTCGAGGGCAGCTACCGTGGCATCTACAAGTACAGTGGTATCTTCAACCCCACTACCTACAACCTGTTCTATTCCATCGGCGATACGGCCTATAAGACCAATGTCGCCCAGTATCAGCAGATGGATCAGGCCAAGCTGGAGCTGACAATCCCGACGAATGTGGACTTTGGCTCCGGCAGCACCGCCAATGTTCAGCTCACCAACGGTTATACCTACGGCTCCATGTACTCGGCGGCGAACCCGTTTGCCACCCTGTATAACATGTCGAATACCGGCGTGGGCACGAACTTCAATGCGGTCACGGTGAACTTCTGCTTGAACCGTTTCCCCAATGTGAATGTGGAGGTCACTCCGCGCTATAACTTCAAGCTGAAGCTGAATATTACCAATCCCACCACCGCCACGCCCACTGTGACGCTGACGGATGCCGCAGGCAATGTTCATACCGCCAACAGCAACGGCGAGTATGAGAACCTGCCTTACGGCACTTACACCTATGCGGTGCTCTGCGCCGGCTGCGACTATGTCTACGGCAGCTTCTACCTGGGCAGTGCAGACAAGGCCAATGTGTCCGGCGGTGTGCTGACCAAGACCATTCCGCTGACGGCCTCTGCTGCCGGCGCATGGGACGGCACCACCAAGACGCAGCCCACTCTGGCCGACGGCGTGTATCAGATTGGTACCGCAGCAGAGCTGGCTTGGTTTGCGGCGCAAGTCAACGGCGGGAGCTATGCCATCAACGGTGCGCTGACGGGTGATATTGACCTGGCCGGCTACAACTGGACGCCCATCGGCGGCACTACCGCCAGCACGGCCTTCAAGGGCAGCTTTAACGGTAATAATCACACCGTGAAGAACATGGGCATCTACTATAGTGCCACCACTACCTCGGCTCCGTATAAGGGACTGTTCGGCTATGTGAACGGCACCAGCAGCAGCTACGCCACCATTCAGAATCTGAAGGTGACCGGCAAGATGTACCTGACCTCCACGGGCAGCGTTGCCAACGCCTATTCCGGCGGCGTGGTGGCCTACGCCAACTATACCAACATCTCCGGCGTTGTCTCCGATGTTGACATCACCGTTACCCGTGTGAATGGCAACTGGAGCAGCGTGGGCGGCGTTGCAGGCCGTCTGGTGAATTCCAACGCCACCAACTGCGGCAACGAAGGCACCATCCGTGCCTACCAGTATGTGGGCGGCATCACCGGCTACGCTACCGGTACCATTACCGGCTGCTACAACGGCGGAGCGATCACCGGCAACGGCTATGTGGCCGGCATCGTGGGTCAGACCACCAAGGGCGTCACCGCTTGCTACAACACCGGCAGCATCACCGGTGCCGGCAACTATGTGGCGGGTATCGTGGCCTTTGCCTCCGGCGCGTCCGCTTCTGTCAAGAACTGCTACAACCGAGCCTATGTGGAGAGCACCGGCAGCAATGTGGGCGCTGTGGTCGGCATGACCAACAACGCCTCCGCTGCGATGTCCAACCTGTATTATCTGGACTTCACCTGCAGTCAGGGCATTGGCAGTGCCAAGAGCACCGCTCAGACGGCCACTGCTAAGACCAGAGCAGAAATGACAAAGAGCAGTTTTGTCAGGGCAATGAATACCGGCTTGACTACTGCCGCATTTGTTTCCAGCCGGTATAGCCCCGCCCTAAGTTGGCAGACGAATCTGAAGGGGTTGAAAACGCCAAAGGTTGGCAATGTCGATATGGATCCTTTCGGATATGTGGACAGCAAAGATGTAGAACTGCTACGGAAATATTTGGCGAACACAATTACACTGAACGATGACCAACTGGCGCAGGCAAATGTGAATGGCGACACTGTAGTAAATCAGGCGGATCTTGATCTCTTGGAGCAGTATGTTGCAGGCACAATTACCGTATTTCCTGTTGGCTGATGAGAGGTTAATCTATGAAAAGAATACTGGCATTATTTATGGCAGTGGTTCTTGTAATAGGGCTTCTCCCCTCCGCCGCTTTTGCGGCGGAGGGCGACAGCCCTATTGTTGTATCCACAGCCGACAAGACAAATGTGAAACCTGGAGAAAAACTCACTATAACATATACACTTGCGCATGATTTGGATTACATGACAGCGCTTGATATTGTTCTAAGGTATGATGCTACTCTCTTTCAATTCGTAAGTACGGATATAGATGGTAGCGTTTGGTTTGATAACCCCACTCAAAATGGCGCATATGGAGCCGACAGTCAAGCCCTTGTTAGAATAAGACAGTACAATGATGACAATGAAGAAACTATTGTTGCGGGTAAAATCTGTTCCGTTACCTTTGCTTCTTTAGATAATATTAGTGGTGCCCAAACGGCATCTTTTTTCAACGGTACGACAGGAGTATCGCGTTCAAGCATTGAGGTGGATGAAGAAACACTTTATGTCAAAGATGGTGCGTTTAACCATGGCGAGAGCGACCCGATTAAGGTGACTATTACACCTGATGGGGCTGGCCCTATCCCCACAGCTACCGGCTATACTGTTTCCATGGGTGCTGACCAGCAGGTTGCTGCGGGCCAGCAAGTGCGTATCCCTGTGACCGTCGCCTCCGGGGAAAAGGGCATCACCGGCTTCAACGCCTATGACATGACCTTTACCTATGACCCGGCGGCCCTGACCCTGAACACCAAGACCGGTGCCGCCGCCAACCTGACGGTGGAGGACAACAACGGTACCGTTCGGGTCCGCCGCTACGGCGATGCCGTGCCCTTGGGCGAGGCCCTGGCCCTGGAGTTCACCGCCAAGGCGACTGCCACCTCCGCCGTGACGCTGACCAACGCCAAATTTGATCTGGATGCCAACTCCATCAACTTTGACGCTCCGGAGGCCACCATTTCCGACGCCGACACCGTGGTCAACGCCAATAACTTCACCGTGACCCTGCCGGATGCGTTCACCTCTGACGAGACCCGCCTGGTCCCCAAGGGCGGCAGCTTCACCTTCAAGCCCGTGGACAGCCACTATACCTACACCTTCACCGTGAAGATGGGCGACAGCGCCACCGAGGGCTTGACCTTCGGCGCAAATGACACCTACACCATCGAGAATATCTCCGGCAATGTGGAGGTCACCTACACCGGCAAGACCCCCAAGCAGTACGATGTGAAATACAAGATTGACGAAGATGTGGAGCAGGATGTGACCAAGGGCCCGGAGACAGTCACCTATCTGAATGACTACTCCTTCGTCGTCACCCCGAGGGCCGGCTACTCCTACCGTGTAATTTACAGTGTAGACAACGGGGATCCCTTTGTCCATACAGTCATAGCGGTCCCCACTGCCAATGACGATGGCACCCTCACCTACACGATCCCTGGAAAAGAAATCGTTGGAGGTGTGGAAATATGGATCGACCCCAACACAGAATCTGGTATTCCGGTCGTGTTCACCGGCAACGGCGTTGAGGACGCAGCCTCCGGGAATGCAAGCTCTATGGGCAAGAATATGCCCTACTACTTCACGCTGAACCAGCGCGAGAGCTGCGACTACACCGTCACGGCTTACTATCAGCCCCTCGCCACTCCCACAGCTTCTAAGAGGCCCGCCACCGTGCGCAGCCTTGGCAATGGGAAATATGTGGTCGAGGCCGTGAATTATAACGACTATCTGTATGTATACGCCAGAAGCTGGAACCTGGTCGTGAAGGTGGAAAAGGTCTCCCACAGCGCGGAGGAAGTGACCGTGTCCAAATATCTGGAGCTGAACGACAAGACCATGATGCTGGTCACGGTCAAGGGCACCCCCGAGGGCGGCAGTGCCTTCACCTATGACGGCAACACCATGTATAAGGTCGAGGGCTACGGCACGGACCGGTATGCATGGCTGGTGATCGTGGACAAGGGTCAGACCCTGACCCAGGAGGAGGCCGCCGCCAAGGTCGCCATCTCTGCCGCAGACAATGTGGTCACCATCACCCTGGGCTTCGATGTGAACATGACCGGGAAGGTGGATGTTAACGATGCGCAGCTGGTCTACGATATGTATAACGGCACATACAGTGACTTCACCAAGGTTTCCGTGGAGAAGTTCCTGCGGGCCGATGTAAACGCCACTAAGGTGGTGGATCACACCGACGCTGTGGCCATCGTGAATCAGTTTAAGTAAGGTCCTGCCAGCCTCCCTTCCCCGGCGGGAGGGGAGGCTATCCCCCATTGGGGACTTCGCACCGGCCAGGCCGGGCAAAAAACGGCCCAACCGGTCGGAGAGAGAAGGAGATCAGCATGAGAAAACGCATTTTTACACTATTGGCAGCCCTGTGTCTGCTGCTGTGTCTGCTGCCCACCGCAGCCTTTGCCTCGCAGACAGGCAGCAAAACAGACGAGAGCCGCAGCTACAATTTTGACCTGTCCGCAGGCGGTGCATCTGAGGTGCGGGCCACCACTGGCGAGACCATCACCGTGACCCTGGTGCTCAAGCGCACCGACGCCCAGGAAAGCGCCGATATGTACGGTATGCAGACGGAAATCGAGTACGACGACACCTTCCTCCAGCTGGTGGACGGCAGCGTCATGACCGCCCCCGGCATCCGCTGGAGCGATTTAGGCCGCCGCACCGGCGGGCGGGCCTTCTATCTGAACTTCGTGTCCTTTAAGGGCGGCGAGGCTTGGGAGCCGGAGGTGGTAGTCGGCAGCTTTCAGATGAAGGTCATCGGCACGAAGGGTGTGTCGCAGCTTATCCCCACCAACACCCTGGTTTCCACTCAGGACGGCATGGCCGGATACACCGTGAAGGATAATAGCGTGTCCGTCATCGTCACCACGGACTGCACCGTTACCTTTGAAAGCAACGGCGGCACGGAGGTCCCCTCCCAGACCGTCCAGTACGGTGAAAAGGTGAAAAAGCCCGAGGACCCCATCCGGGAGGGCTACCACCTGGAGGGGTGGTACAGAGACTTGGACCGCACCCAAAAGTGGGACTTCCACAAGGACACCGTTAAGGGCAACATGACCCTCTACGCCAACTGGGCCGAGGGTGCCGCCGCAGGAAGCTCCACCTGGTGGATTATAGGCGGTGTGGGCCTGCTGGCCCTGCTGCTGATTCTGCTGGCTCTGCTGGGCAAGAAGAAGGTCCGCTTTGAAACCAGCGGCGGCACAGAGCTGGAGGCCGTTTCCGTGAAGCGGGGCAGCGTCATTGGCGAAGTCATGACGCCCACGAAGCCCGGCGCAGTGTTCGGCGGCTGGTATGCAGATCAGGCGCTCACCAAGCCCTGGGATACACAGAAAGACCCGGTGCGCAGCAACATGACGCTCTACGCGCGCTGGATGTAACCTACGCATAAATGAGGTAAACAAATATGAGAAAACGCATACTATCTCTGCTGCTGGCACTGACTTTGGCTCTGTCGGCAGGCGTATTCGGCGTCATACCGGCGCTGGCTGCGGATTCCTGCGTTTCCGTGAAGGCGGATGCCGTCACCACCGGCGAGGTTGTGGCCGGCAGCTTGCTGGAGATCAAGCTTTCAGATGTCTTTGAAGATACGGACGGCCATACGCTGACCTACACGCTGACCAACGCAGCGCAGTTCAGCGTCCAAACCAAGGTCAAGGACGGCTCACTCTATGTATCAGAGAAAGACCCCGGCACCTATGAGCCAAAGGTCAAGGCGACCTGCTCGGACGGCAAAGAGCTTACAGCGACCTTTACCATCACGGTCAAGGAAGCTCCCCACGGATTGGACGCACAGTATAACTACGATGAGACCCCCGCCAAGAAAGTCACGGTGTATGTGACCATCTCCAACGACGGCGTGCCCATCCGAGGCCGCGACGGCACGGTGCTGTGCCACAAGGCCATCACCGTCCCCTACTTTGACTTGGGCCGGTACAACTTGAGCGAATACTACCGCTATCACACGGAAAACGGAGAAGGCAAATACATCGACGAGAACATCGTGGAGCGGCCCACCGGCCTGCATCTGTATCTCTATCTGCTGGAGCGCTACTTCATCGGCCTGCCGGAGGAGCAATGCTGCAAGGGTGCCTATCCTCGTGACGCGCTGGCGAGCTTTAAGCTGGGTGAAGATGTTTGTTACATGGATGAAACACCGGCCTATACGGCAGACAGCTTTGCCGCTCTGACTATCACCGGCTCGCCCACCAGCCTGTATATGGCCAACTTCTGGGGTCATGATGAGAACCTGATGTACTACCGCAACCACTGCTTTCCCTACATGAGTCCCGGCTGGGGCTCCACCTCCGACTACATCGTGCTGTCGGACGGCGATACGTGGGATGTGGCCATGTTCACCAACTGGAGCTTCTGGTCCAGCGGCGGTGCATTTACCTGCTTTGACAAGGACGCGTACAATGCCCGCCCCGGCATGGAGATGACGATCTCCTCTCAGGCTTACGGCACGACCTTTGAGGGCAGCGACTTCTATCCCTTCTCGAACCTGGATGTGTTCCTGTATAACGACAAGTGGGAGCAAATCGAGCAGTACAAGGAAGCGGCTGACGGAAAGAGCACTTTCTCCTTCACCGCCCCCACAGAGGAGGGCACCTACTACCTCGTGGGCATGGACCCCAACCGGACGATCCCCAAGGACGACAGCGGCGGCACGAACTATGCCAAGATCGCACCGGCCACAGCCATCTTGAATGTGGCGGCGGACGCCGAGCTGGAGCGCCCCTTCCAGTCCATCTCTGTCAACGGCACGAAGCTGAATGCAAAGAACATTTCCTATGAGGGCATCGTTACCCTGGGCAGCGAGGACAACGAGGAGTTCAAAAATGTCTACGAGGAGATTCCCAAGTACCATGTGATCGTTCCGGAAGGAACAGAGAGCGTTGACATTACCTACAACGAGGGCGTGGATATTTACCACGCAGACGCTACTGCATACGGCTACGAGACGGACCTTGCTGTAGATGTGGTGTCCTCGGCAACTATCCGCTCTGTTACCTTGAAAAACAGCTACAAGGCCAACAGTGACGGCACCCAGACTGTCACCACCCCCGTCACCCGTTATATCCGCAATGCGGACGGAACAGCGATGGCGGTCACACTGGAATCCAGCAGCACTAATAATTTTAGGCCCGTCGCCCTGTTCACCTTTGAGTATGCAAAGGCAGACACGAAGCCGGATGTGATATATGGGGATGTGAACGGAGATGGCATCATAAATTCCACGGATGCAGCAATCGTCTATCGCTCGGTTAATGGAAGATACACACTGACAGATTCTCAGAAGTTGTCGGCAGATGTTAACGGCGATGGTGCTGTAAACTCCACAGATGCTGCGTTGATCTATCGTTATACAAACGGGAAAATGAGTAAATTCCCCGCAGAATCCTAAATACCATAAGGAGGTTAAACACAAAATGAAAAGAACTCTTTCCATTCTGTTGACAATCGCCATGATTATCAGCCTTATCCCTGCTGTATTTGCTGCTGATGTTCCGACGATGTCAACAACAGTTGATAAGACAGAGGTTCAGCCGGGTGATACGATTACGCTTACACTGTCGATCGACAAGACCATTACGAACCTGAATAACTGGGAGTGGGCAATTTATTTTGACAAGACTGCTTATGTCAAAACCAGCGGCGAGCTTGAACCTGGATGTATGTCGGGCACGGGCACTACTGGCGCAGTGGGAGATAATGTTGATATCCTTGGTAAAAATGCCATCCGGGTATCCGGCCTGAGCACTACAGGCGACCCTGTCACTCTTAACACCGGCAAGATTGCCACTGTTACCTTTACGGCAACGGAGAACATCACGGCAGAAAACGCTCGTATTGAGGTCAAAACCGAAGCGCTACCTGACTATGATACGCTTAAAGACAACGATGTCAACTTAACCGGCAACATCATTGATGTCACCGTGAAGTCCAGTGAAGCCAAGGGCTACACCGTGTCCATGGGTGCGGACAAGCAGGTAGCTTCCGGCCAAATCGTGGAGATCCCTGTGGCCATCGGCAACAACGACGGCAAGACCGCCTACAACGCCTACGACATGACCTTCTCTTTTGACCCCGCCATTCTGACGCTGAACATGGAAGACACCAACATCGAGGGTTATCGCGTGATCCCCGGCAGCGGCACCGTGCGAATCGTGCGTTACGGTAAAGCCGCCGAGCTGGGCGATGCGCTAACCCTGAAGTTCACCGCAGCCGGTCAGGGCCAGTCTGCGGTCAAGGTCACGGCGGCGTATGTGGATACCAATACCAATGCCATCGAACTTGATGCCCCCGCCGCCATCGTGCTGAACGGTACGACCACCATCACCGTCAACGGCTACACCGTGACTCTGCCGGACGACTTCACTCGTACCGATGCAACAGGCTCCGTGATCGAAGCGGGCGGCAATCTGACCTTCGTTCCCAAGGACCCCAACTATGACTACACCGTGACCGTCACCGTCGGCGGCGGCGAGGCAACGACAGTTAGCCCGGACGAGAATGGCATCTACACTGTGGCGAATGTCAACGGCAATGTGGAGGTCACCAGCACTAAGACCCCCAAGACCTTCACTGTCACCCAGGGCAATGATACCACCGGTGCTGCGACTGCTACCTACATGAAGGACTACACCTTCAAACTGACCCCTGAGGATGGCTATGTCTACAAGATGGCTGTGACCATCGGCGGCGAGGCATACACCGGCTTTAAGCCCCAGATAAATGACGACGGCACCACCACCTACACCATCCCCGGTGCGGATGTGACCGGCGACATCATCATCAACAGCAACAAGCAGGTCAAGCAGCCGGAGACCTTCACTGTCACCTTTGCAGGCAACGGTGCAGGCGAGGCCACCGGCGAAAGCTCCGTCAAGGAAAACGCCACCTACACCTTCACCGTGGCGAAGAAGGACGGCTTCAAGTACACCATTTCCGCCACCATGGGCGGCAAGGCCGTGGCTGTTACCGAGGGTGCTAACAACGCCTACACCATCGCCAATGTCACCGGCAATCTGGTCATCACCATCGAGAAGAAATCCACTCTGACCATGGAGGTAGCTGTTTCCGAGTATGTGCAGATGGATAACAAGACCGTGTTTCTGGTAACCGTGACCGGCACCCCCGAAGAGGGCAAGGCTTTTGCCTACGGCGATAATGTCATGTATAAGACTACCGCTTACGGTGAGAATGTGTACAGCTGGCTGGTGATTGTGGACAAGAATGAGACATTCACTGTGGCTACGGCTGAGGCCAATATCGCCCAGGCCAGCGCCACAGCCGAGGAAGTGAAGCAGAGCTATGATGTCAACGAGACAGGCCTTGTGGACATCAACGATGCCCAGCTCACC
>OJJL01000488.1_pt1 | contig 16482 bp, 16 predicted proteins | sample 1596171 | NCBI WGS metagenome assembly OJJL01 (sample SAMEA4350121, study PRJEB24818) | metagenome | biome: human; feature: gut; material: faeces | place: Denmark | collected 2013-09
TTTATGTGTGGTTCAAAATGTGGGTCAACCGCCTGACCCACACCGTGACCCACACGGGGAAATGCTCGGAAAGGGCAAAAGATGAGCGGACGGAAAAGCCGTTATTCTGAAAGGCCTTTTCTTTGTTTCGCCGCGTTCTTGTATTTTGCGGCAGGATATGCTACAGTACCTTCCGTTGATTTTCTCTGCCTCTTACGAGGCTGTGCGAGGTATTTATGAAGCTGTTACGATGGTGTAAGGCCAACGCCATGCCGGTGATTGCGGTGCTGGCCGCGGCGGTGACGGCGGCGTTCGTGCCGCCTGACGCGGCCTATCTTGGCTACTACGATGTGAAAACGCTATCCTGCCTGCTGTGCGTGCTGGCGGTGGTGGGTGCGCTGCGCCGCGTGGGACTGTTTCCTCTGCTGGCGCAGAGGCTGGTGCAGGTGTTCCACACCACCCGCGGCGCGGTGACGGCGCTGGTAGGTATCACGCTGGTGGGCTCCATGCTGCTGACCAACGACACGGCACTGCTGATGTTCCTGCCCCTCAGCTGGTTTGTGCTGGAGCGCACCGGCCAGACGAAATGGACGGCGCTGACGTTCATTCTGCAGAACTGCGCCGCCAACCTGGGCGGTATGCTGACGCCCTTCGGCAACCCCCAGAACCTGTATCTGTTCAACCACTACAACATCCCTAACGGGGAATTCCTGTCCATTATGCTGCCGCCGTTCCTGCTGTCCACGGCGCTGATCCTGCTGTGCTGTCTGTTTCTGCCCCGTGAAGGGCTGACTGTCCCCCGGCAGGCGACACTGCCGGACAAGCGTCGTACTGCGGTATACGGCGTACTGTTCTGCGTGGCGGTGGCTATGGTGCTGCGGGGAATCCCCTACTGGCTGGGACTGCTCGTTATCGTGATGGCTCTGCTGGTGCTGGATCGCCGTGCGCTGCTGGGCGTGGACTGGGGACTGCTGGTGACGTTTGCGGCGTTTTTCACCTTTTCGGGCAACATGGCGCGGATTGAGCCGGTGCGTGAGCTGTTCCGGAAGCTGCTCACCCACGGGGCCATGCCGGTGGCGGCACTGACCAGTCAGGTCATCAGCAACGTACCGGCAGCCATCCTGCTGAGCCGGTTCACCGACGACTATCGAGGACTGCTGGTGGGCGTGAATATCGGCGGCGCGGGGACGCTGGTGGCGTCACTGGCCAGCCTGATCACTTTCCGGGAATACACAAAGCACGTCAAGGGGCAGACGGGGCGGTTCATGGTGCTGTTCTCCGCCATCAGCTTCGGTTTTCTAGGCGTCCTGTTGGTAGCCATGACACTCTGGATGCGGTGAAATGAGTAAACTAGAGCTCCTGCCCCATGGGCAGGAGCTCTGGTTTGTTATTGCGGTGCAGTTTGATCAGCTCACATCACCTGTGCCATGAAGCTGCCCATGGTCTGTGCGGCTTCGTCCTGCTTTTGACGGGTGGCGTGGGTGTAGGTGCGGAGAGTGAACCCCGCATCGTAGTGCCCCAGCATACTGCTGACAGTTTTCACGTCCACGCCGTTTTGTAAAGCCAGCGTGGCAAATGTGTGTCTGAGATAGTCCCTCACCTTATAGGACACTTAGAGCGGATTTGTAAACCAAAAAAGTCAGAGGACCCTGTCATAAGACAGAATCCTCTAACTTTTGGTACAGCTTTTTCAGTCGCTTTGATGCCGCCATTTTGGAGATGCCGTAGATCTGGCCGATCTCCTCCATGGTCAGCTCCTCGCCGTAACGGAGGGAGAGCAGGTTTTGACCCTGCACATCCAGCCCCGCAATGGCTCTCCGCAGATTTTCAAGCCGGAGGTTCCTAAGCACCGCATCCTCCATGGGACTGCCTTCGTACAGGGGGTCAGAATGCCCTACGGGGCCCATGAATGCCTGAGACCACACCGGGGTGTGGACCTCACCGGAAGGCTGCGAGATTAGGCTTTCGCCTAAGAACAATATATATGCACCGGGAGATGTCAAGTCGGGGCGAATGACGGAGGTTTCTCCATTGCAATATGTCATATCCTGTGCTATAATGCACTCAAACTGAATAACGGGGCAGCGTGAGCCGGGTTTATCCCGGCGGCGGAATGGGGTGAGAGGCCCCGCGATACGGTCACTGTGATGCCGGTTTATTCGGCTAAGTCAGATACGCAATACGCTGTTCCCGGGCCGCTGCCAGTACCGGGGCCAAAGTTGTTGCGAAAATTGCTTCACCCGGCTGCTTTTTGGCGGCCGGGTGATTTTTTGCTGCCAGGCACCATGGCTATCATGCTTTCCATGGAAAGCATGATAGCCATTTCAAGCCGCCGGGGCGGGGGAGGACGGCAGACCTTTCCCGTCCCGCTTTCCAGAAAAATTTTGCGCTATTTGTCGTTCCTTTCTTTTTCCCGAGACCCGGGCCGTGCTGTAGAGGACGCGGCCCGGGGGGACGGGAAACAGGGGAAGTGGGATATGGGATATTACGGATTGCCACACCAGTGACATCGGTCGGTGATTCGCAATGACAAAAAGTGTGTGATTGCTTCGGCATTTACATAAATAGAAAAATGAAAGGAAAAAAGAAATGAAAAAGAGAGTCATTTCTCTGCTGCTGGCGCTTATCATGGCGCTGTCACTGCTTCCCGTGAGCGTGCTGGCGGCGGACGACCACACAGGCCAGGTCCATGTGACGGTGGAAAACACCACCTGGGCCAAGGCCGACGGCGCACCCTGGGAGGGGACGCTGGTGGACGAGTGGGTCACCCTCCAGGCTGACTCCTCCATGATGAGCTGCATCGTGGACGCGCTGACGGCCAGGGGCTATACCCAGACTGGCGCGGACACGGGCTACATCAGCGAAATCAACGGCATCAAGGAGAAGGACGCGTCGAAGGATTCCGGTTGGATGGGTACCCTCAACGACTGGTTTACCAGCGAGGGCTTCGCCAACTACACCGTGGCCAACGGCAAGCTGAAATCCGGCGACGAGATCGCCGTACAGCATACCTGCAATCTGGGCGCGGACATCGGCGGCTCCTTCGACACCAGCGACAAGAGCCTCAAGGCCGTCGCCCTCAGCGCAGGCGAGCTGAACCCCGCCTTCTCCTCCGGCGTGCATGACTATACCATGATTCTGCCCGAGAGCGTCACCGCCCTCACCGTCACCCCCACCGCCAGCAACAAGCAGAATCGCGTCCGCATCTATGTGGGCGGCACGGAGTATGGCCGCAAGGATGCCATTCCCGTTCAGGTGGGCACCGTCATCACCCTGAAGGTGGGCAATGACGGCGATGCCGCCCCGGAGACCTACACCATCGCCCTCCAGGCGGCGGGCACCCTCCTCTCCGGCGACAATGTATCCCTCACCTCCATCCATCAGGACGGCTCCGCCGGTACCAAAGTGGCCCTGACCTTTGACAAGGAAACCGCCGCCTTCACCGGCAAGCTGGCAAACTACACCCATCTCAAGCAGTATAACGACGGCGGCTTCACCGTGACGCTCTCCGACCTGCCCGCAGGGGCCACCGCCCAGCTCAAGAGCAGCAGCGGCAAGGTCCTGGCGGACTTTAAAAACGGCGTGGCCTCCACCGCCGCCACCCAGTTCACCGGCAGCGGCTCGGCCTATTTCTACATCGCCGTCACCGCCCAGGGCCGCACGGAGAATTACAAGCTGACCCTCACCAAGCCCGGCAATTATGTCTGGGGTACATTTAACTTCTTTGGCACGCCTGCCTATAATACAGATAATGTGTTCTACGGCTATCCGGAGGGTACGCTGTTTCAGGCGGATGAGGACGACAACCGCACGGGCGAAACCGGTTATTCCCGAAATTGCTGGAATTATATCGTCTATGTGTCCCCGCAGGTGGCCAGCTTCGGCATCAATAAGTTCTCCGATGCCATGCAGGGCGGTGACCTGAACAGCTTAAAAACACAGGTTCTTGTGGATGGCGAGGTTTATGTCAAGCAGGCTAACTTCGGTAAGCTGGCCATGATGGCATTTGCCAAGAAGCCGGTAACTCTGACCAAGGACAAGACGGTAATCGACTTTGTCGGAAACAACAAGACAAACTCCAAGATCGAAATCCACACTACTATCACGGTGATTGTGGTCAAGACCACCCCGGCGGAGCTGACCGATTTTATCAGCGCTCTGCCGAGCACCGATAATCTGACGTATGCCGATCACTACAAGATCGTCATGAGCTATCAGCGCGCCTATGCCGGTTTTACCGACGAGGAAAAGGCGCAGCTGTCCGCGGAGACGGTGAAAAAGCTGCAGGATTCCGTGGCCCGCGTGGAGGAGCTGAAAAAGCGCCATGAGGACGGCATTCAGAACTGGACCGACCTGGTGAACACCTTTGCCGGGAAAGTGACCGCAGAAAACTATGCCCAGTATTACGACGCCGTGCAGAAGGCCCAGGTGAAGTATCTGGAGCTGTCCGACGCACAGCGTGCGGAATTTGCGGCCGTTAACTCTGCGGAAAACGCCGCAGTCATGACGGCCTACGAGGCTGCGTACCGCACCGTCAACGAGCAGTCCATTCTGGACGGCAGCTCCATCGGCAAGCCCACGGAATATTACGACGACTTCATGATGGGTGCCAACCACTATAATCTGGACCTGGGCCACGAGGACACCTATTATCCCGCCGTGTTCCGGGAGATCTGGACGAATCGCCCAACCTCTTTGTATCCGGCTTACTCAACTGAAAGCGGTCTGCCCTATACCCTGCCCGGTATTCTGAAGTTCGACATCAAGGACGACAGCATCTTCGAGATCAAGGAAGTGGAGGGTGTCTATGAGGACGGCGGCCTGAGCAGCTTTGGCAATACTCCGGCCATGAAGTATTACCTGGTGCCCAAGAAGGCGGGCACCACCACCTTTACCGTTACCTTTACGGATAAGGCGGGCAATTTCTATGGGCAGATTCCGGAGATTCCCGTCCATGTCAATAGCCCCGAGGAGACGGCTATTGAGGATCTGAACAAGAAGCTGACGAACTTCACCTCTCTGAGCAACACCAGCAAATACGACAACTGGACCTATGACTACGGCACCCAGGGCGCGCCTTTCACCTTTAAGGTAAGCGGCACCAACGCCAAGGTCAGCGTCTATAATTATCTCCAGTACAACACCGACGGTACCCCCGTCAAGACCGACTACACCCCCGACGCCAAGGGCAATGTGACCATCCTCATCAAGGACGGCTACAACGGCATCGAGGTCACCGCCGACTATCAGGGACAGACCGTCACGCAGGTCTACTCCCTCAAGGGCAAGGTCACCCGCTATGTGCAGGAGAACATCTCCCGCCCCGGCGAGGACCTGCGCACCGGCGATACGGCGGGTATCTGGATCATCGGGCGGCCTACCAATATCCACAAGATTCTCCGTATTTATAACCCTACGACCACGACGGTGTTCTATACGGATATGCCTCTGCAGAGCGTAGTAAATACAGACAACGGGCACGATATTTACCGTACTAATGAAAAAGGTGCGAAAAGACTGGTAGCTTATCAGCCCCGCATTGCGGCCTATCTGACGGAATCCGGCACGATCACCCTCACCAAGGGCAGCTCCGATAGCCGCGGCTACGGCTCCAAACCCGGCAGCGAGGGCGATCAGGGCAACACCGGCGGCATCGCCGATTCCACCCGCTACGGCTTCGGCATGCTGGCAGATATTACGCTGCAAGTGGAGGACAACCCCAACTTCAAACTGGAGCCCAAGTATGAGACCGTGGCCGAGAACGGCGGCCAGGTCAAGGCCGGGGACCAGCTTACCATCTCCATCCCCACGCTGCCCATCGAGCAGCTGGCCCAGGACTATAAGCTGCAGTACTGCCTGCTGAACTACTCCACCAATATTCCCGGTGCGGAGTACATTTTCTCCAAGTGGTCCAAGGGCGGCGACTCCTGGGAGGGCGAGGGCACTACCCCCGTCGGCCCCGAGGTGGCGCTCAAGAGCATCACTTTCACCGTGCCCAAGACCACCCCGGCGGGCACCTACAGAATTTACGGCGGCTATCTGGATGTTACCCACAGAAGCGGCGGATACGATTGGCTGGATAGTTATGCGAAGTTCTATCGGATGGAGATCAGCGACCTGACCATCACCGTTTTGAAGGGCGACATCGAGACCGTGGAGGACCTTATTGACGCCATCGGCGCCGATGTCACCCTGAATAGCGAGGCCGCCATCAACGCCGCAAAGTCTGCCTACGACGCCCTCTCCGATGAGGACAAGGCCCTGGTGGATACGGACAAGGTGGCTGCTCTGAACGCCGCGATTATCAAGCTCAACCGGCTCAAGCACGCGGACCTCATGGCAAATCTGGACACCATCTACAAGACCACCGGCGACTTCATCCAGGGCCTGGGCACCCCCACGGTGAACTCCACCGGCGGCGAGTGGATGGTCATCGGCCTGGCCCGCAGCGGCCGCACCGTGCCCGCCGGGTACTATGACAATGTGGTGGAGTATGTGAAGGCCAAGGCTGACGCCAATGAGCGTCTGCACCGGGCGAAGGTCACCGACAACGCCCGGGTGATCCTGGCCCTGACGGCCATCGGCAAGGATGTCACCAATGTGGGCGGCCACAATCTGCTGAAGGGCCTGGATAACATGGCCTATGTGCAGAAGCAGGGCATCAACGGCCCCATTTTCACCCTTATTGCCCTGGATAGCCACAATTACCCCACCATGGGCGATGTGACCCGGGAGAAGCTGATTCAGGTCATTCTGGACGCCCAGCTCACCGACGGCGGCTGGAACCTGAGCGGCGAGAACGCCGACCCCGACATGACCGCTATGGCCATCCAGGCCCTGGCACCCTACTATAAGACCAACGAGACCGTGAAGGCTGCTGTGGATAAGGCCCTGGAGGCCCTTTCCGCCCTGCAGCGCAATGACGGCGGCTTTGGCAGCTGGGGCACCGTGAACAGCGAGTCCTGCGCCCAGGTCATCGTAGCTCTCACCGCTTTGGGTATTGATCCCATCGCGGACAGCCGCTTCGTGAAGAACGGCCTCACCGTGCTGGATGCTCTGGCCAGCTTCTATGTCACCGGCGGCGGCTTCCGCCACACCGCTGGCGGCGACCGGGACGGCATGGCCACCGAGCAGGGCTACTACGCACTGGCGGCCTACTACCGCTTCGCAAACGCCCAGACCCGGCTCTATGACATGACCGATGTGGCCATTCAGACCGGCGGCAGCAATACCCCCGCCACTGGCGATACCGGCGTGCTGGCTTGGATCATCGCCCTGCCCGTGGCGGCCTTGGCCGCCGCCTTCGTCCTGAAGCGTAAGGAGCGGGAGGCGTAAGCCAAAAAGAAAAAACCTAAGCGGCAAAATAAAACAGCACCCCCGGGGCCTCTTGCATGACAAGAGACCCCGGGGGTTTTATTTTTTGTTTGCAGCGGTGCGATATTGGAATAAAAAGTGACGACACTGATTTCAATTTTCCGCAAAAATTTTCCCCGGGCAAAGAAGGTGAAAGGCCCCGGGGATGCCCGAAGCCTTTCACCTTATCCCATATTCAACTCAGCAGGGCGGCCAGGAGGGTCAGGGCGGCCACGGCGGCCCAGAACAGGAGCTTCCTGCGCAGCATCCGCCGGAGCTTCATGGGGCTTTTACTCCGCCAGCTTGCGGCCCATGGCCTGGCAGGCCGCCAGCACATCGTCGTCCGGGGCCTCGCAGCAGGTGATGCTGTCGCACACCCGGTTGATGCCCGCGTCGTCGCAGTCCTTCTCCCAGCTGCGCATCCACTCGCCGTCGCCCCAGCCGAAGGAGCCGAACAGGCCCACGGCCTTGCCGCCCATCTGGTTCTTGATGCTGTCGAACATGGGCTGGAACTCCATCTCCTCCAGCACCTCGCTGCCCATGGCGGGGCAGCCCATGGCCACGGAGGACACGCCGGAAAGGCTGGCGGGAGTCACCTGGTCCGGGGTCAACAGGGCGGCGTCGGCTCCGGCGGCCTTCATGCCCTCCAGCACCGCGCCCGCCATGGCCTCGGTGTTGCCGGTGCCGCTCCAATAGATCACGAGAGTCTTTTTCATAAATATACTTCCTTTCAAAAATATGTTTCAAAATATGCCAATGGCTTGTCAAACGGCCACTGCCAGCTGCTCCAGCCGGTAGCCGGTCTGCCACAGGGCGCAGTAGCGCTGGGTGCAGCGGCGGAAGCGGTCGAACAGAAGCTGAGCCCGCTGCTCGTCGCCGTATACCTTCCACAGCCCGGCGCACTTGAAGTCCTCGGCCCGGTGGTCGATGAACCCCTGCACATCCTCCGGCGGGTAGCTGAGGAACAGCCCCACCTCGTGGGGAAATTCCTCCTCCGTGCGCAGCCGCTGCACCAGCCGCGCCACACACTGTCCGCAGCTGCCGCAGGGGTAGCCCGCCTGCCGCAGCAGGCGGCAGGACAGATCGTCGTCCAGGTCCCGGCGCAGGGCCTGGGGCCGGTACAGATACAGCAGCGCCCTTCCCTGGCCCAGCCGCATGGGCAGCAGGCACAGCCCCCGGGGCACCAGCACCCGGTTCATCCGCCGGATGTCCGCCAGCAGCTGCTGACGGGAGTCATAGGGGCAGGGAAACAGACTGCCGGTCTTGATGCCGGCCAGAGTGGGCGCGCACTGGCGCACCACCGTCTCCTCCGCCGGTCTCATCCTGCGTGCTTCTCCAGAATTCCCCGCAGAGCGGACAGGGAGCTGGTGTGGCAGCGCTCGATGATGGTGTTCTGGCCCTTCAACTGGCTGAGGGCCCCCTGCACCATCTTGTGGGACATGGTGCCGGTGAAAAAAATCATCAGGTCGGGGCTGCCCAGCTTGTTCCGCAGGCCCCCGGCAGGCTTGGTGAATACCTTGGCCTGGCACCGGTACGTCTGACAGAGCTCCTTATACCGCCGCTCCATACACTCGTTTCCTCCCAAAATTACAACGCTCATAGCGATCTCCCTTCTATGGTTAAAGCACTTTAACTACTGATTTGTAAAAACAGCGTCTCCCGGACGCCTTGTATGAGGATAGTATACGCAAAGGCAGGAGCCGTATCCACTCCAAAACGGCGGATACGGCTCCAAAATGAATTTTTCGGCAGGGGAGGGACAGGAGAAAAGCAGACCTGCCAGAGGGCGGCCCCTTTATCAGGAGCCGCCCTCTGGCAGATGAAAGAAGATGAGAATCAGCGGAGAAAAGAGAGAAGATGAAAAGAGAACTACGAGAGAAAACCACGCAAACGCTTCTGCCTGCTATCTGAAAACGCCTGTCAGTCCAGGACGTTGGAGATCACCAGCCAGCGGCCCGCATCCTGATGCAGGGTCACGCTGCCGCCTGCGTAGCGCAGGGTCACGGTACCATCGGGGCTGTGGTACCCATACTGGAAGCGGACGTAGCCCGCGTCACCGGCAGGGCCGTAGTACGCGTCGAAATCCGCCAGATAGGTGAGGCCGTCAAAGGCCGCGTCGGACATATCCGCCAGGCTCAGGCCCGTGTACCGCAGCAGCAGATCCTCCAGCTCCGATGCTGTCAGGCGGGCATAGCCCTCGGCACCCAGCTGGCGCAGCTCCCGGTCGGACAGGTCCCGGCTCCCGGCGCCGCCGGTGAACAGGGCAGTCAGGTCCATGTCCGCAGCCCGGTCAAAGGAGACAGACAGAAATAGGTTGGGCCCCTGGGCAGGCAGCACGTTGAAGCAGCTGCCGCCGAACCAGCGGAGCTCCTGCTCCGTCAGCAGACTGGCCCCCTGGGGCAGGGTCACCCGGGGCTCCTCCGCCGGGGCTGCGTCCTGTCGGACCGCCGGGGCGGAGAAATGCACAGGCTCGACGGCATTCCTCGCTACGCTCTGCCCGCGCAGGCCGCAGGCACACAGCCCCAGCATCAAGCACACTGCCAGCAGCAATACCGTCTTTTTCATGGCGACTCCTTTCCCGAGGTGAATGTTGGTTTTTCCCTTACTGTACTTGCAGTATACAGGAGTTTCTCAGCAAAATCATCTCAAAATGGTGAATAACGGTTACAATCCGGTAACAAAGTGGTTAAAATTTGGTACACTTTTTCGGCGGTTGCAATGGTGGGGAAAATGAGGTATAATAATAAAATTGGTGTATCTTGCACAGGAGGGAACCCTGCCTTATGTGGTATTTTCTTTTGTTTGCCGCCCTGTTGGGGGCGGACCAGCTTATCAAATACTGGACGGTGGAGCACCTGGCTCTGGGAGAGTCGGCGGCGTTTTGGCCGGGCGTCATGCGGCTGACCCGGGTGCATAACTATGGCGCGGCCTGGTCCAGCTTTTCCGGCCAGACCGCGGCCCTGGCGGTGGTGACGGTGCTGCTGATGGCGGCGGTGGCGTATCTGCTGGTGCGGCGCATCGTGCGGCATCCCCTGGGCGTGATCGCGGGGCTGATGATCCTGGCCGGGGGCGTGGGGAACCTCATCGACCGGTTGTTCCGGGGCTATGTGGTGGACATGTTCGACCTGACTCTATTTTCCTATCCGGTGTTCAACTTTGCCGACTGCTGCGTGGTGGTGGGGGCCATTCTGGGGGCCGTGTACTACCTGTTTTTATACGACAAATACGACAAGAAGGACAGAAAGCATGGAAACGACCCGGCTGACGGTGACAACTGAGGAGGCGGGGCAGCGGGCGGACAGCCTGCTGGCCCGGCGGCTGGAGGGGCTGACCCGCTCCGCCGCCGCCCGGCTTCTGGAGGAGGGACGCGTTACGGACCGGGGCCGCCCGGTGGCGAAGAACCTGCGGGTCCAGCCGGGACAGGTGCTGGAGGTGACGCTGCCGGAGCCGGAGGAGCCGGAAGCCCGGCCCCAGGATATTCCCCTGGACGTGGTATACGAGGACGAGGACGTCATCGTGGTGAACAAGCCCACGGGGATGGTGGTGCATCCGGCGCCGGGGCACCCGGACGGGACCCTGGTCAACGCCCTGCTGTATCACTGCGGGGAGAGCCTGTCCGGCGTGGGGGGCCAGAAGCGTCCCGGCATTGTCCACCGCATCGACCGGGACACCAGCGGCCTCATTATCGCCGCAAAAAACGACGCGGCCCACCTGGCCCTGGCAGCCCAGCTGGCGGACCACACCCTGGCCCGGACGTATGAGTGCCTGGCGGTGGGCAATTTCCGGGAGGACAGCGGCACTGTCAACGCGCCCATCGGCCGCCATCCGGTGGACCGCAAGCGCATGGCGGTGGTGCGCCAGGGGGGGCGGGAGGCCGTGACCCACTGGGAGGTCATCGCCCGCTATCCCGGCGTCACCCATCTGCGCTGCCGCCTGGAGACGGGCCGCACCCACCAGATCCGGGTCCACCTGGCCCACATCGGCCACCCGATTCTGGGGGATACGGTGTATGGGGCCAAAAAGCCCGTGCCGGGGCTGACGGGCCAGTGTCTCCACGCCGTGGGGCTGCGGTTTCTCCATCCCCGCACCGGGGAGCCGGTGGAGCTGACCTGCCCTTTGCCGGAGGAGTTTGTCCGGATGCTGGACAAGCTCCGGCGGGGAAGCTGACGCCGCCGGCGATTCGATGGAAAATCATATGACGAACGACCGAACGAGGGGCGATATGCAGACATTTATGGTGCCCTGCCTGCTGGGGCTGGAAAAATTGGTGGGCGACGAGATCCGGCGGCTGGGGCTGCGGGATGTGCAGGTGGAAAACGGCCGGGTCCTGTGCCGGGGCCAGCTGTCCGACATAGCGCGGCTGAACATCAACCTGCGCTGCGGCGCCCGGGTCCTGCTGGTGCTGGGCCGGTTTCCGGCCCGCAGCTTTGAGGAGCTGTTTCAGGGCACCCGGGCCATCGCCTGGGAGGACTATCTGCCCCGGGACGCGGCCTTCCCCGTGAAGGGCTACTCCATCTCCTCCCAGCTTCACGCTGTGCCGGCCTGCCAGTCCATCATCAAAAAGGCCATGGTGGAGCGGATGAAGGCCCACTACGGCCTGGAGCAGTTCCCGGAGGACGGGGTAAAGCATCAGGTGCGGTTCTCCCTGTTCAAGGACGAGGCCATGATCTGCCTGGATACCTCCGGCGAGGGTCTGTATAAGCGGGGATACCGGGCCGTGGGCGTGGAGGCCCCCCTGCGGGAGACGCTGGCGGCAGCTATGGTGACCCTGTCCCGATTCCGGGGGAGGGACCCCTTCTGTGACCCCTTCTGCGGCAGCGGCACCATCTGCATCGAGGCGGCGCTGATCGCCCTGAACCGGGCCCCGGGCCTGGACCGCAGCTTTGACGCCCAGCGCTGGGGCTTTGTGCCCTCCGGGGACTGGCTGGCTGCCGCCGGGGAGGCCATGGACAAGGAGTTCCACGGGAAGTACGACATCTGGGGCGGCGATGTGGACCCCCGGGCCGTGGCCATCGCCCGGGACAACGCCCGGAAGGCCGGGGTGGAGGATGTGGTGCGCTTTGAGGTGGCGGATATGCGGAATTTCCGCCGGGAGGACACCTATGGCCAGCTGGTGACCAATCCACCCTACGGTGAGCGCCTGCTGGAGCGGCAGGAGGCCGAGGCCCTGTATCGGGATTTCGGGCATATGTGGGAGCGGCTGCCGGACACCTGGCGGACCCTGGTGCTCAGCAGCCACACGGAGTTTGAGCGCACCTTCGGCCACCAGGCCAAAAAGAAGCGCAAGCTCTATAACGGCATGATCAAGTGCGATCTGTTTATGTACGGAAATGTGTAAGAGCGGGGTTGACAGCGTTATGCCGGGACTTTTCCCGAAATCTTCACAGAAATTTTCAATTTGTTCATATACTTTTCCGCCGCCGTGCTACAATAGGTTACAATCTGTTACCGAATCTTAAAACTCACCGGGAGGATGCTGCAATGAAGCACATCTTTATCATCAACCCCACTGCGGGGAAATATGACAGCCGCCAGCGGATCTATGAAATGGCTGAGCATCTGCGAACGGCTCACGGTCTGGACGTGCAATGCATCCTCACCAAAAAACAGGGCCACGCCACCGAGATCGCCCAAAAGCTCTGTCAGACCGGGGAGCCCCTGCGGTTTTACGCCTGCGGCGGCGACGGCACCGTCAACGAGGTGGCAAACGGCATCATCGGCTATGACAACGCCGCCATGAGCGTGATCCCTGTGGGCACTGGCAACGACTTCCTGAAAAACTTCGGCGACGACCTGGACAAGTTCCGGGACGCCGAGAACCTGTGGGACGGCCCCCAGTTCCCCATGGACGCCATCGACGTCAATGGCCGGGTGGCCCTGACCATCGCCTGCTCCGGCATCGACGCCCGGGTGGCCCGGGACGTACATAATTTCAGCGAGAGCCCCATTCTGGACGGCAAGAGCAGCTATATTGTCTCTCTGCTGGTGAACTTCCTGTTCAAGGGCATCGGCTCCCATTGGACGGTGGAGCTGGACGGCGAAACCATGGAGGATGACTTCTCCCTGGTGTCCGTGTGCAACGGGCGGTATTACGGCGGCGGGTTCATGCCCGTGGCCGAGGCCCGGATGGACGACGGCGTGCTGAACACCCTGGTGGTGAAAAAGGTCAGCCGCACTACCTTCCTGCGGTTTGTGACTCCGTATGCCAAGGGGCAGTACTATAAATTCCCCCATGTGGCCCGCTGCTCTACCCCCAAGGTGGTGCATATCCATTCCGATAAGCCGGATATCGTCACATGTCTCGACGGCGAGTGCATCACCTCCGATGATGTGACCATCCGTCTGGCGGACAAGCGGCTGAATTTCTTCGGCCCCGCCGGCTGCGACTGCAACCGCACCGCCCGGGATATTTGACCAATTTGTGAACTTTTGAGATTTTGCCAAAAATCCCCTTGCAAAATCTGAATAGTGTGGTATGATAATCAGCGTTAGCACTCAGGACTATTGAGTGCTAACGCTGAACTCGTTTATTATGTAAAGATATAAGGAGGAACCAACCATGAAACTGACACCGCTTGCTGATCGCGTTGTGCTGAAGATGACGGAGGCGGAGGAGACCACCAAGGGCGGCATCATCCTCACCGGCTCTGCCAAGGAGAAGCCCTCTGTGGCAGAGGTGATCTCCGTGGGCCCCGGCGGCGTTGTGGACGGCAAGACCGTTACCATGACCGTCAAGCCCGGCGACAAGGTCATCACTGACAAGTATGCCGGCACCAAGGTCACCCTGGAGGACGTGGAGTATATCATCGTCAAGCAGGCTGACATCCTGGCTATCGTTGAGTAAAAAATTCGCTGTCTGTTTTAATTAGGAGGCAATATTATGGCTAAGATTATCAAGCGCGGCGAGGAAGCCCGCAAAGCTCTGGAGTCCGGCGTCAATCAGCTGGCCGATACCGTAAAGATCACCCTGGGCCCCAAGGGCCGCAACGTGGTGCTGGATAAGAAGTTCGGCACCCCCCTGATCACCAACGACGGCGTGTCCATCGCCAAGGAGATCGAGCTGGACGATCCGTTTGAGAACATGGGCGCGCAGCTGGTGCGTGAGGTATCCACCAAGACCAACGACGTGGCCGGCGACGGTACCACCACCGCCACCCTGCTGGCCCAGGCCATGATCCGCGAGGGTCTGAAGAACCTGGCCGCCGGCGCCAACCCCATCGTCATGAAGAAGGGCATGGCCAAGGCCGTGGACGCCGCCGTGGCCGCCATCCACCAGCAGAGCCAGAAGGTCAACGGCACCGACGACATCGCAAGAGTCGGCACCGTCTCCTCCGGCGACGCCTTCATCGGCAAGCTCATCGCCGAGGCCATGGAGAAGGTCTCCGCCGATGGCGTCATCACCATCGAGGAGTCCAAGACCGCCGAGACCTATTCCGAGGTGGTGGAGGGCATGATGTTCGACCGGGGCTATATCACCCCCTACATGGTCACCGACACCGACAAGATGGAGGCCCTCATCGACGACGCGTATATCCTCATCACCGACAAGAAGATTTCCGTGATCTCCGACATTCTGCCTCTGCTGGAGCAGCTGGTCCAGGCCGGCAAGAAGCTGTTCATCATCGCCGAGGACGTGGAGGGCGAGGCTCTGAGCACCCTGATCGTCAACCGTCTGCGGGGCACCCTGAATGTGGTGTGCGTCAAGGCTCCCGGCTTTGGCGACCGCCGCAAGGAGATGCTCCAGGATATTGCCATCCTCACCGGTGGCCAGGTCATCAGCGAGGAGCTGGGCCTGACCCTGAAGGATGCCACCGTGGATATGCTGGGCCGTGCCCGCCAGGTGAAGGTCACCAAGGAGAACACCATCATCGTGGACGGCATGGGCGACAAGCAGGCCATTGCCGACCGCGTGGCCCAGATCCGCGCCCAGATCAACAACACCACCAGCGAGTATGACCGCGAGAAGCTGCAGGAGCGTCTGGCCAAGATGGCCGGCGGCGTGGCCGTCATCAAGGTGGGTGCTGCTACCGAGACCGAGATGAAGGAGAAGAAGCTCCGCATCGAGGACGCCCTGAACGCCACCAAGGCTGCCGTGGAGGAAGGCATTGTGGCCGGCGGCGGCACCATCTTTGTCAACGTGATCCCCGCTGTCACCGCCCTGCTGGCCGACGTCGAGGGCGACGAAAAGACCGGCGTGCAGATCGTGGCCAAGGCTCTGGAGGAGCCCATCCGCCAGATCGCTGCCAACGCCGGCCTGGACGGCTCCGTGATCCTGGAGAAGGTCCGCACCTCCGGCAAGAACGGCTACGGCTTCGACGCCTACAAGGAGGAGTACTGCGACATGATCGCCAGCGGCATCGTGGATCCCGCCAAGGTCACCCGTTCCGCTCTGGAGAACGCCGCCAGCGTCTCCGGCATGGTGCTGACCACCGAGTCCCTGGTGGCCGACAAGCCCCAGCCCGCGGCTCCCGCAGCTCCCGCTCCCGATATGGGCGGCATGGGCGGCATGTATTAAGAGACGCCGCAAACCGTTGAAATTGCTTGATTTTTTGGATGCGCAAAAGCGAATTTACGCCAAACTTACCCCACTTACGCCCAAAATTCAAGCGCATGATCCGGTAACAGAAATCGGCACCTGCCTCAAAAAGCAGGTGCCGATTTTTATGATTTGCCCTTGCCGGTGCAGGAGGCGGGGATCATGGCTTGACTTGCTCCGCAGCTCAATACGCCGGGTCCTTCAGCTCCCGGCGGATCTGCGGGAAGGCCGCATCCTCGCCCTGCTTCTTCAGCAGCAGCAGCCACCGGTCCAGCAGGTCGCTGGTCTCCTGGTTGATGAGAATGTGCCCCTTGGAGCCCTGGTAATAGTCATAGGGCGATGCATCGGTATATTTTTCCCCTTGGTACACCCGGCAGGCAGCGATGCGGTCGCAGAACATCTCCGCCACATAGCGCTTGGGCATTTTGCACCCGCCCATGTATACGCTGCCGTCCGGCCGCAGGCAGTAGTCGATCCAGTACTCAAAGTGATGGCGGTTGCGGCCCTTATGATGCAGCCACGACAGGCTTACGCCGTTTTCTTATACACATCTGACGCTGCCGACGAGCTACACTGGGGTGATTCTCGTGGTGGCCCGGGTATTTAAAAAAAAG
>OJJL01000502.1_pt1 | contig 15887 bp, 13 predicted proteins | sample 1596171 | NCBI WGS metagenome assembly OJJL01 (sample SAMEA4350121, study PRJEB24818) | metagenome | biome: human; feature: gut; material: faeces | place: Denmark | collected 2013-09
GGCTGGGGTGGCAGGTGACGCCGGAGCCCCTGGAGACACTGAGCCTCCTGCTGCCGGAGGACCTGTCCGGCCATACGGAGTACACAGCGCTGCAAAAGGATCTGGGGCTGCCCTTTGACCAGTGCGGCGGCAAGACCGCCACCCGGTATACCTATACGGTGCTGAACTATCCCGATATCCCCCAGGGGGTCCAGGCCAACCTGTTCGTCTGCGGCGGCCAAGTCATAGCCGGGGACATCACATCCCTGGGGCAGGACGGCTTTCGCCGAAGCCTGCAATTCCCTGAGCAATAGGAAAGGGCCTCCCTGCGGGAGGCTCTTTCCTATTATTTCCGCTTATTTCCGCTTGCCTTCTCCGGTGGCCAGCAGCATAACGACGCATCCCGCAGCAGCACAGGCTACTTCAAACAGCAGCATGCCGCTGACCCCGGCCCGGTCCAGGATCAGTCCGCAGCACAGGGACCCAAAGGCCGACCCAACGCCGGAGGATGCCACGCTGATCAGTGCCTGTCCCTTCACCTGATTGCCCCGATCAATGTGCTCCACCACATAGTACACGGTGGCCGGAGTGAAGATCCCGTACTCAAAAAATTGCAGCACCGATGCCAGATAGATGGCGGTCATAGACTCCGCCAGCCAGAAAACTACGATCTTCGCCAGAAACGCACCTGCGCACAGACGCAGCAGCCATGCCAGAGACAGCCTCTGCCGCATCCGGCTGAACAGTCCCATAGCCGGCAGCTCCAGAAACGCCGCCAATGCCAAAGCCGCACCCATGGCTCCGGACCCGGCCCCGGCCTTCTCCACGATGTGGATCATATAAGTACATGAGGAGCTGTGGCACGCCATCAGCAGTGCGCATGCCGCAAGCAGCAACACAAACCGGGGATATTTCCGCAGCAGCTGGAGGTTGGTAAGAACCTGGGGCCTCTCCCCTTCCATTCTGGGAGCCGGCGCTGACCGGAATCGCCACACCGCCAGGGCCAGTATCGCAAACAGCCCCGCAAACACCGGAACCACCAGCGTCGGAGCGTACCGCTCCGTCAGCTGACCCAAGAGCAGCACCAGCGCCGCATAGCATGCCGAGCCGATACCTCGTCCCAACCCGAAGTTCAGGTCTGCCCCGGCCATCTGCCACTCCATAGCCATGGAGCTGAAAAATGGCTGCGTTGCCGTCAGGCATACGCCGATGAGCACATACAGCACCGCCGTCAGCAGGCGGTTGGCTCCCCAGGCCCACATCACTCCCGCCGCGGTCGCCGCCAGACACACCAGCGTCAACCCCAGGCGCCGGCTGGTGAAACGTCCGTCCCGGTCGGCCAGTGCCGCCAGCCCCGGCTGCACCACGATAGGAAGCGTCAGCGCCAGAAACGATACCACGCCGATCTGGCTGTTGGAAAAGCCCCTGTACAGCAGCAGTACCGTCAAAAAAGCCCATATGGTGGCGTATCCGCCCCAGAACAGGCCCTGTATCAGGGCATAGTGTGCGTTCATCCGCCGCAGCTGCTTCTCCGGCATGGTGCATCCCTCATTTCCTGTTGATTCTACAGGATTTTACCATATTCCCGGCCTCTGTAAAGTCCCACGGCGCAGAGGAAAACCTCCCGCGCTTACTGCGCACGGCGCCGGGTGCCTGCACCGCGGCTTTTGAACCGGAAAACGGAGTCTCTCATCTCCGGAGGTTTTTTGGCTTGCAACCCGGTCAGGTTTGTGATATAATAAACGATATCATAGGATGGATACGTGTTATCCAATTGAGAGGAGCATTTTTCGATGCGCGTTATCGACCTGGAAAATATCAATTATGCCATGCGCAACGAGACGCAGTTTGTTCTGCGCTGTGAGGAGGTATTTCACGACAAAATCAGCGCCGCAGCCGCCGCCATTCTGTCCAACCGCCAGGAAAAGCCTGTGGTTGCCCTGACGGGCCCCTCCGGCTCCGGCAAGACCACCACCGCCATGCGGCTTCAGGAGTACCTGCAGAATCTGGGCGTCAAGGTATGTCTGCTGAGCATGGACAACTTCTTCCTGCCGCTGGACAAGCGCCCGCCCGAGGCCACAGACTGGGAGTCCCCCTACTGCGTGGACGTGGACACCCTGCTGATCTGCATCTCCCAGCTGCTGGACGGCATGGAGGCCGACATTCCCTGGTACGACTTCAAAAATGGCACCACCGGCGGCTATAAAAAAATGCAGGGCGACAAGGACTGCATCGTCATTGCCGAGGGCATCCACATGCTCAACCCCCTGATTTTCGACAAGCTCCGGGGCATCGCCAACGGCGTGTATGTAGCGCCCCGGACCCGTATCATCACCAATGACGACAAGATTGTCCGGCCCGAGCAGCTGCGGGTGGCCCGCCGCCTGATCCGGGATTACAACACCCGGGGCCATTCCCTGCAGGACACCGTGGAGCGGGCCGAGAGCGTGGACCGCGGCGAGGTGAACTACATCATGCCCTACAAGAGCAACGCCGCTATCCACATTGACACCTTCCACGATTACGAGCCCTGCATTCTGGCCAAGTACCTTAACGAAATTCCCCAGTTCCGCCAGGAGCTGACGCCGGAATATCTGGAAAAGCACGGCCTGACGGATCTGATGAAGGTGGTGGGCGGAGTTCCGCCGCTGCACACGGCCTACGTTCCCCGCAATTCCATTGTCCGTGAATTTGTAGGCGGCAGCTGCTACCAATATTGATCAAAAGCGCATAATTATCCCCCGAAAGGAGTAGGATCCATATGAAAATCATCACCATCAGCCGTGAGTTCGGCTCCGGCGGCCGCGAGCTGGGCAAGCGTCTGGCCGAGGAGCTGGGCATCCATTGCTACGACCACGAGATCATCGAGCTGATTGCCAAGGAGCATGGCTTCGACGAGCGGTATGTGGCCAACATCTCCGAAAAGTGCATCGAGGCCGCCTATCCCATGACCATCGGCCATCGGTTCGCTATGCCGCCGGTGCAGATCATGGACCAGGGCTTCCAGGTGGCCGCCGCCCAACAGCAGATCATTGAAAATTTCGCCAAACAGGGCGACTGCGTCATCGTGGGACGCTGCGCCGACGTGATCCTGAAGGACTATCATCCCCTGAACCTGTTCGTCTATGCCGACGCCGAATCCAAGATCCAGCGCTGCATTGACCGGGCCCCGGAGGGGGAGCACCTGTCCCGCAATGACATTGCCCGCCGCATGAAGCAGGTGGACAAAAACCGCGCCCAGTACCGCCAGATGTTCGCCGACAACAAGTGGGGCGCCAAGGAGACATACCATCTGTGCGTCAACACCTCCGGCCACGAGATCAAGGATCTGATCCCCGGCCTGGCCGCCTTCGTCCGCTGCTGGTTTGGCGAAAAGTAAATTGTTTCGGATAAAAATCCCTCCGGTGTAAGCCGGAGGGATTTTTCCCGTTTATTCCACCATTTCCAGGATGCGTCCATAGATCCGCCGGGACAGCGGCAGAGCCTCGTCCAGCAGGATCTGTCCCCGGGTGCGATACTGGGCGGCAAAGGCCACGTCCCGGATGCTGCCCAGGTTGATGAGGACGTTGAGCCATGCCCCCTGGATGGCGCACCCCAGGTGCAGGGCCGCGCAGCCCAGGTCGCTGGCCGCATTGGCGTTGGACCGGTCCACCAGCCCCTCCGTCAGGCGCAGCGCCTCCAGCGACAGCTCCATCATCTCAAAGGGGGTCCTGGTGCAGCCCTGCAGGGCCTGCTGCATGGCCTGCGACCGGGCGGTCTTCTCCTCGTCGGTGCCCTTGGGCATAGCGAACACGGCAGACACGGCGTTGAAGGCCTCCGTGTCCCGCTGCATCACGTCCAGGAACCGGTGCTCCAGGTCCCGGGCCTTTTCCAGGGTCTCCCGTGCCAGGCCATCGAATTCGGCGTACTTCTTTTTGCCCACGGTCAAAGACCCCACCATGGCGGTCAGGGCTGCGCCCAGGGCCCCGGCCAGTGCCGCGGCAGACCCGCCGCCGGGAGCCGGTGCGTCGGAGCCCAGCAGGTCCGCAAAGCCCCGTACCGTCAGTTCAGAAAGCTGCATGACGTCCTCCTTATTCCATGCCCACCAGGTGATACTCCATCACCTGCTTATGGCAGTCAAAATTCTCCAGCTTCAGGTAGTATTCCGCGCAGTCCACCAGGGCCTTGGCCGGGGTCAGGCCCACCAGCTCCGTGCCGATAATGCGCACGCCCCACCGGTCCGCCAGGGCCCGGATCATCTCATAGGCGTAATACAGCGGCGTCCCCTCATAGTTCACCATATTCATGGACACCTGGGCCACGTTCCGGTCCTCCAGCAGCAGGCCGATGGCCTTGCAGTATTTGAACCCGCCGGAGGAGCCGCGGATGGCCTTGGCGATGGACCTTGCGATCTCCACGTTGTCCGTGTCCAGGTTCACGTTGAAGGCCACCAGCGGCATCCGTGCGCCGATGGCGATGATTCCGGCAGTGGGGTGGACCTTCCTTTCGCCGAAATCCGGGGCCTACTCCGGCTGCCGGAGCTTCTCGGGCATCCCCTCGAACTGTCCCTTGCGGATCTTGGCCAGGTTCACCCGATCCGGAGACGTGGCGGAGTCCTCATACAGGAAGCTGGGGATCCGCAGCTCGTCCCAGATACGCCCCGCCACCTGCTTGGACAGCTCCACGCACTCCTGCACGGTCATGCCCATGGTGGGCACAAAGGGGATCACGTCCGTGGCCCCCATCCGGGGATGGGCGCCCTGATGCTTCGTCAGGTCGATGACCTCCATGGCCCGCTTGGCCAGCCGGAAGGCTGCCTCGCCGATGCCCTCCGGGGACCCCACCAGTGTGAACACGCACCGGTTATGGGTGCCGTCGGACTGCACGTCCAGCACCGTACACCCGGGAACGGCCTTGGCCGTATCCACCAGGGCGTTGAAGGCCGCCTCATCCCGCTCCCGGCTGACGCTGAAATTGGGGATGCACTCCACAAGCTTCATCATATTATTTTTCCTCCCTGTCCTCTGTGCTCTGATTCGTTATTTCAGCTCTCCGCAGACGGCCTCCGCCGCCTGGGACAGCGCGTGCTCCTTTACCAGCTCCTCCGCCCGGACCATCAGCGGGTGCATGACCACGTCCTCCTCGATGGGGGGGATCACGGTCCGGATGCGGTCGTACACGGCCCGGGTGGCGGGCGACAGCTTGTCCTCATCCCGCAGCCACAGGGCCTGTGCCCCGGCGAACAGCTCAATGGCCAGCACCTTCTGGCTGTTGTCCAGGATCATCAGCGCCTTCCGGGCGGCGGTGGTGCCCATGCTGACGTGATCCTCCTGGTTGGCCGATGACGGGATGGAGTCCACCGATGCCGGATGGGCGTAGATTTTGCTCTCCGACACCATGGACGCCGCCGCGTACTGGGCGATCATGAAGCCGGAGTGTACGCCGCCGTGCTTCGTCAGGAAGGCCGGCAGCCCCTCGGACAGGGCCGGATTCACCAGCCGCTCCAGCCGCCGCTCGGATACATTGGCAAATTCTGCCACCGCGATGCCCAGGAAATCCATGGCCAGCGCCATGGGCTGCCCGTGGAAATTGCCGCCGGAGATGACCTCGTCCTCCTCCGGAAAGATCAGGGGATTGTCGGTAACGGCGTTGATCTCCCGGCTTACCGCGTCCCACACATAGCCGATGGCGTCCCGGCTGGCCCCGTGGATCTGAGGGGTGCAGCGAATGGCGTAGGCATCCTGGACCTTGTCCGGATTCAGGGCGAAGGACAGCCGGCTGCCCTCCAGCAGGCGGCGCAGGTTCTCCGCCGCGGTGATCTGCCCCGGCTGCCCCCGCAGGGCGTGTACCTTGGGGTCAAAGGCCTTCCGGATGCCGTGCAGAGCCTGGCAGGTCATGGCGGCGGCGATGTCCGCCGTTTTGGCCAGGTCCCGGGCGTCATACACCGCCTGACAGGCGATGGCCGTCATGATCTGGGTGCCATTGATAAGGGCCAGGCCCTCCTTGGCGGCCAGCTGGATGGTCTCGATGCCGGCGGCAGCCATAGCCTCCCGGCCCGGTAGCACCCGGCCCTGATACTCCGCCTCTCCCTCGCCCAGCATCACCAGCACCATGTGGGCCAGGGGTGCCAGGTCGCCGCTGGCGCCCAGGGAGCCCTTCTCCGGGATAATGGGATGGACGCCCCGGTTCAGCATAGCCAGCAGCGTCTCCATGGTGGACAGACGAATGCCGGAATTGCCCCGGGACAGGGCGTTCAGCCGCAGCAGCATCGCCGCCCGCACCACCCGGGCGGGCAGCGGCCGGCCCATGCCGCAGGCGTGGGAAATGATAAGGTTTCGCTGCAGCTCGGCGGTCTCCTCCTCCGGCACGAACACCGTGGAGAATTTGCCGAACCCCGTGGTCAGGCCGTATACCACGGCCTTTTCCGCCAGCTTCCGGTCCACATAGGCCCGGGCGGCGTTGATGCGCTCCACCGCCTCCGGGGCGATGGCCACCGTCTCCCCTTCCCGGGAGACGGCGATGACCTGTTCAATGGTCAGATCGTGTCCGTTGATATAAATCATGGTGTTTCCTCCTGTTGTTCCGTTACCCCCACAAGCCGTCCCTTTTTCATCACCGTGTGCACCAGGTTGCTGCCGAAGCGATAGCATACATAATCCAGATCCGGCGCGTCCCACAGCAGCAGGTCCGCCTGCTTGCCGGGTTCCAGGGAGCCGATGCGGTCCGCCCGCCCGATGGCGGCGGCGCCATTCAGCGTCACCGCCGTCAGCACCTCCTCCGGGGTCATGCGATATTTCAGGCACGCGATGTTCATAGCCAGCTGCAAGCTGCTGCCGGGGCAGGAGCCGGGATTGAAATCCGTGGCCACCGCCACCGGGACTCCCGCATTCACCATGTCCCGAACCGGGGCATAGTCCGTCCCCAGATAGAAGCTGGTGGCCGGCAGGCAGCAGGCCACGGTGCCCCCCCGGGCCAGACTCCGGATGCCCTCCGGCGGGCAGACGATCAGATGCTCCGCACTGACCGCACCCATTTCTCCCGCCAGCTGCGAGCCGCCGATGGCGTCGATCTCGTCGGCGTGGACCTTAGGCCGCAGCCCGTGGCGCAGTCCGGCCTCCAGAATGGTCCGGGACTCCTCCGCCGTAAACACACCCGTCTCGCAGAACACATCGCAGAACTCCGCCAGCCCCTCCCGGGCCGCCCGGGGGATCATCTCCTGGCACAGCAGGCGGATGTATGCCTCCCGCCGTCCCCGGTATTCCTCCGGCAGGGCGTGGGCCCCCATAAATGTGGCCGCCAGCTCCACCGGCTGCGTTTCCTTCAGCCGCCGGATGACCCGCAGCTGCTTCATCTCCTGCTCCGGGTCCAGACCGTATCCGCTTTTCGCCTCGCAGGTGGTAACACCCATCCGCAGCATCTCCGCCAGAGCTTCCGCCGCCTTCTGCGCCAGCTGCTCCTCTGCAGCCGCCCGGGTGGCCCGAACGGTGGAGAGAATGCCGCCGCCCTGGGCCAGAATATCCAGATACGGCACGCCGCGGAGCTTCTGCCCCAGCTCATTCTGCCGCCACCCGCCGAAGATCAGGTGTGTATGGGCGTCCACCAGTCCCGGGGTCACCAGCCGTCCCCCGGCGTCGATGACCCGGTCGCCCTCCGCCGGAGCAGGGGTCCCCTGCCCCACGGCGGCAATGGACTCGCCGTGTAGCTCCACCCAGGCGTTCCGCAGCAGCGTCACGTCTCCCTGCTGCGTGCCCCGCCGGGCGGAATGGCCCCGGGGCGTGGCCAGCAGACCGATGTTCGTAATGTAGGTACCCATGGTCCCTCCTTACCGGGCCCCGTGGAGCACGGCGGCGATGATGTCGTCGTCCTCCGGCGCGGCATAGGGCAGGGTGATATGATCCTGCCCCGCATACAGGCGGTTATACTCCATGGCCGTGGTGACGGCGTTGTCGTTCCGGGCCCAGCTGCGCCGGGCCACACCCACCATGGTGTCCCAGGGCATGCTCATACGCAGGATGGTATCCACCCGCTCCGAGCCGTCCAGCACCATGCCGAACCCGCCGTTGATGGACTTGCCGATGCCCACGCCGCCGCCGTTGTGCAGGGCGATAAGGCTCATGCCCCGGGCGGCGTTGCCGGCATAGCACTGGGTGGCCATGTCCGCCATGATGTTGGAGCCGTCCTTGATGTTGGAGGTCTCCCGGAAGGGGGAGTCCGTTCCGCCGGTGTCGTGGTGGTCCCGGCCCAGCATCACGGGGCCGATCTCGCCGTTGCGCACCATCTCGTTGAACTTCAGAGCGATATTCATGCGGCCCATGGCATCCTGATAGAGGATGCGGCACTGGGTGCCCACCACCATGCGGTTGCGCTTGGCGTCCCGCACCCACACATAGTTGTCATAGTCCTGATACCGCCGGTTGTTTTCCAGGATATACGCCGCAGCGGCGGCGTCGGTCTTGTCCAGGTCCTCGCTGCGGCCGGACAGGCAGCACCAGCGGAAGGGACCGTAGCCGAAGTCAAACAGGCAGGGACCCAGAATGTCCTCCACATACGAGGGGAACACGAACCCGTCCAGGTCGTTCTCCCCGTTGCGGCACACGTCCCGCACCCCCGCGTCAAACACGGCCTTCAGGAAGCTGTTGCCATAGTCGAAGAAATACGTCCCCCGGTCGTGGAACCGGCAGATCATCTCATAGTGCCGCCGCAGGGATTTGTCCACCAGCTTCCGGAACTTCTCCGGGTCGTGGTCCAGCAGCTCCGTCCGCTGGGCAAAGGTCAGCCCCTGGGGGCAGTATCCGCCGTCATAGGGCACATGGCAGGAGGTCTGGTCGCTGAGCAGGTCCACATGCACGTTGTTGTCATACAGGTATTCCAGCAGGTCCACCACATTTCCGTGATAGGCGATGGCGCAGGGGGTCTTGTCCGCCAGATGCTGCCGGGCCATAGCCAGGGCCTGCTCCAGGCTGTCGGTGCGCTGGCTGACCCATCCCTGGGTATACCGGGTCTCGATGCGGGAGTCGTCCACCTCTGCGATGATGGACACGGCCCCGGCGATCTCCGCCGCCTTGCCCTGGGCCCCGCTCATGCCGCCCAGGCCCGCCGACACGAACAGCCGCCCCGCCAGGTTCCCGTCGGCGGGAATCCCCAGCTTCAGCCGTCCGGCGTTGAGCAGGGTGTTGAAGGTCCCGTGGACGATGCCCTGGGGCCCGATGTACATCCAGCCGCCGGCCGTCATCTGTCCATAGTTGGCCACCCCCAGGGCGGCGGCGCGGTTGAAGTTCTTCTGGTCGTCAAAGGCGCCCACCATCAGGCCGTTGGTGATGATGCACCGGGGCGCCAGCTTGTGGCTGTGGAACAGGCCCAGCGGGTGGCCGGACATAACCACCAGCGTCTGCTCATCGGTCATGACCTCCAGATACTTCTTGATGAGCCGGTACTGCATCCAGTTCTGGCATACCTGCCCCGTCTCGCCGTAGGTCACCAGCTCATAGGGGTACAGGGCCACGTCGAAGTCCAGGTTGTTGTCCATCATCACCTGGAAGGCCTTGGCCTCTATGCAGTTGCCCCGATACTGGTCGATGGGCTTGCCGTGAAGCGCGCCCTCCGGCCGGAAGCGATATCCGTAGATCCGGCCATGCTCCTCCAGCTCCCGGGCAAACTCCCTTGCCATCTGCAAATGATGGTCCGGGTGGATGTACCGCAGGGCGTTGCGGATGGCCAGCGCCTTGTCTGCCTGGGACAGATGGGCCTCCCGCCTGGGGGCCCGCCGGATCCCCTCCCGGAAGGTGGGATATGGGGGCAGGTCGTAATCCAATTTCACCATCATTGCGTTGTCAACATCATAAAATGCCATAAGCTGCCTCCTGTCTTTGTTGAATATTTCCTGATTATCTATTATATTCAATTGCGGCGAATCTGTCAATTCAGCAAAAAGAAGTGATAATTTCATGTTTCATTTGGTGCTTTTCAATAATTTCTCTACAAAAACCCATCTCAATGTACCGGGACAGCCAAATCCTGAACCCCCAGCGCCCCAGGCTTTACTGCACTGCCTGAATACACACACTTTCGCGGATAAAATTTTTCGTAATCATTTGTTACCGTCTTGTAACGGAATGTACCTTGATTCCCCGGCGGCAGTTCTCTACAATATCAGACAGAATCGTTTATAGGGGGATCGCATCCATGAAAAAAAAGACCATCGCCGCTCTGGCGGCAGGCGGAGCTCTGCTGCTGGCAGCCGCCGTCATCGGCGTTCTGAGCCTTGCAAAGGGCTATTTTATCCTCACACCGCCCACTCACATCCAGCTCAACGGCCCGTCCGAGGAACGTATTGCCGCCTTCGCTGCCTACACGGACCCCGGCGCCCAGCTGCTGCGGGGCGGCAACCGCACCGATACCGCCGTCACCGTGGAGGGCCGGGTGAACACCGAGGTCCCCGGGGACTATACCCTGACGTATCAGGCGGAGTACCGGGGGCAGCGCTACACGGCCCGCCGTCTGATCCATGTGGAGGACCGGGAAGCCCCGGAGCTGACGCTGGCCGGGGATACGGAGGTCACCGTCTCCCGCTTTGACCTGTTCCAGGACCCGGGAGCCGCCGCCCGGGACCGCTGCGACGGTGATCTCACCGCCTCTATCCGGGTAACGGACCAGGAAAGCGGCGACATCCACGTTCTCACCTACACCGTCACCGACAAGGCCGGAAATACCGCCACTGCCACCCGTCGGGTGACGGTCCGGGACGTGGTAGCCCCGGTCATCACGCTGTCCGGTCAGCGGGAGCTGTTCGTTTCCCTGGGCGGTACATTCAAGGATCCCGGAGCCACGGCCCAGGATGACGCCGACGGCGACCTGACCGCAGCCATCCGCCGGGCCGGCACTGTGGACACCTCCGTTCCCGGGGTCTATACCCTGACCTATACCGTGTCCGACAAGGCGGGCAACACTGCCTCTGCCACCCGCCAGGTGTCCGTATATGAAAATACCACCACCGGCTCCAATCCCGTCTACCTGACCTTCGATGACGGCCCCAGCGACCGGGTGACGTCCCGGGTGCTGGACACTCTGAAGGCCTATAACGTCCGCGCCACCTTCTTCATCGTCAACTACGGCGAGTCCGGCAAGGCCCTGATCCGCCGGATGATCGACGAGGGCCACACCGTGGCCATCCACGGCTACTCCCACGATTACGCTGCCATTTATAAGAGCGACGAGGCCTTCATGCAGAATATCTATCGTCTGCGGGACCGGCTCCGTTCGGATTTCGGGTATGAGGCCGCCATCATCCGCTTCCCCGGCGGCAGCTCCAACACCGTCAGCCGCCAGTACAGCGTGGGCATCATGAGCCGTCTTGCCCAGCGGGTCCAGAACGAGGGCTTCACCTATTTTGACTGGAATGTATCCAGCGGCGACGCTGCCGGCACCCCCGCCTCCTCGGGCCGGATCTACAGCGCCGTCACCTCTGCCCTGCGCCATGGCCGGAGCAACGTGGTGCTGATGCATGATGCCGGAACCAAGTCCACCACCGCCGACGCCCTGCCGGATATCATCCAGTATTGTCTGGCCAACGGCTACAGCATTCAGGCCATTACCCCCGCCACCAAGCCCGTCCACCACGGCATCGCCAACTGACGCGGCCCCTTTTCCCGCCGCCATAAACGCGCCCCGTGCGGCAGACCGCTCTCCTGGCGGTCCGCCCTGCGGGGTGCTTTGGCTTACCGGGCGGGCAAAAAATAAATCCTGCGGCCCCCCCTTTTCTTTTAAGGAAATATACGCTATAATACCATTTCAGAACGATTTACACCGGGAGGGAAAAACATGTCCTCACAGCTGCTGGAGATATTGAACAGCGTGAAAACCATGTCCATTGTGGGCATGTGCAAAAACGCAGGAAAGACCACTATGCTTAACTGGATGCTGCATCACGACCGGCTTCAGGGAACCCTGGGCCTGACGTCCATCGGGCGGGACGGCGAGTCCACCGACGTGGTGACGGGTACAGAAAAGCCCGGCATTTTCGTCCGGGAGGGAACCCTGATCGCCACGGCCCGGGACATGCTGCGGCTGGGCGATGTGACTGCGGAGATCCTGGAGACCACCGGCATTCCCACGCCTCTGGGTGAGGTGGTGATCCTTCGGGCCCGCAGCGCCGGAAACGTCCAGCTGGCAGGGCCATCCATCACCAGCCAGCTGCGGGAGGTATCCCGGATGTTCTTTGATTTGGGAGCGGATAAGTCCATCATCGACGGGGCCCTGGGCCGGAAGTCTCTGGGCGCCCGGGCGGTGGCCGAGGGCGTGGTGCTGTGCACCGGCGCGTCGTATCACATGAGCATGGAAAGGGTGGTGGCGGATACCGCCAATATCTACCGCATCATGAATCTGCCCAAGGCGGAGACCCTGCCGCCGGAGGCAGAGGACGGCCTGGAGAAATGTCTGAAGGAGCACGGCGAGGCCCTGGCCCCCGGAGCGCTGACGGACTCCATGGTGGTGCCCCTGCTGCGCAGCGGCGTGCTGCGGGGCGGACGGCTGGTGGTGAAGGACCCCAGCCGGGTGCTGCTGACGCCGGATACCCTGGACAAGCTGCAGACCCGGCAGGTGCGGCTGGAAACGGCCGAGGCAGCCCGGACCCTGTGCGTGACCATCAACCCTGTGTCCGCCTACGGGTGGAAGTTCGATAAAGACGAGTTCATGGCCCGGATGCGGGAGGCCGTGGACGTTCCGGTGATCAATGTAAAGGAGGAGCTGGCATGATCGAGATCCGTTTCGAGGAAAGAGAAAAAATCGGCCTGCAGTATATTCTGGAGAGTCTCCATGGGTGCAGCCCCTTTGGCCAGGAGCGCATTCGCCGCCTGCGGTACTATACCCCCGACCAACGGCAGGAGCTGGAGCTGGAGCTGTACAATGTGGAGCGGGCCGCCGCCCATGCGGAGGAGCTGAAGGACCTGTACGACCAGATCTGTGTGGTGCTGTGCCAGATGAAGGACATCCGCGGCTCCCTGCGCCGGTGCCGGGAGCTGGAGGTGCCGGACCATGTGGAGCTGTTTGAGCTCAAGGGCTATCTCCAGCGGCTGGAGACCCTGCGGCCCATGTTTGAGCGGCTGCGGGATGCGGCGGGACTTACGGGCCTGGAATTTCATGATCCCGCTCCGGCTCTGGCCATTCTGGACCCGGAAAACACCCGCAGCCGGGGCTTTTACATCCCCGATGCCGCCACGCCGAAGCTGCGGGAGATCCGCGCCGCCAAGAAGCAGGTGGAGGAGCAGCTGTACCGGGCCCAGACTGACGCGGAGAAGGACGATCTGCGGCAGAAGCGGGTGCGCATCTGCGCCGAGGAGGACAGCGAGGAGATGAAGGTCCGCCGGGCCATGGGCGCGGCCCTGGCTCCTCTGGCCGACGATCTGATGGCCGACGCCGACACCGCCGGGCGGCTGGATTTTCTCATTCAGAAGGCGCTGTTTGCCCACCGGTACGGTGGGGTACGGCCGGAAATCACCGACACCGCTCTGGAGCTGACGGATATGATCAACCCGGAGCTGTGCGACCTTTTACGGGAGCAGGGTCGTTCCTTTGTGCCGGTGTCCATCTCTCTGGACCGGGGCGCAGCGGTGATCACCGGCGCCAACATGGGCGGCAAGTCCGTGGCCATGAAAACCGTGGCCCTGAACGTGCTGCTTTTGCAGGCAGGATTCCTGGTATGCGCCAAGCAGGCCCGGATGCCTCTGTTCTGGAGCGTGAAAATGCTGTTTGACGATTTGCAGTCCATCCAGTCGGGCCTGTCCGGCTTCGGCAGCGAGATCGTCCAGTTCCAGAAGGCCCTGGCAGAGGTAGAGCAGGGGTACTCCCTGTTCCTGCTGGACGAATTTGCCCGGGGTACCAACCCCGATGAGGGCGCCATCATCGTCCAGGCCGTCACCCGGTACTTAAACGACGTCAATGCCATCTCCCTGCTGACCACCCACTATGACAAGGTGGCCGAGCACGCCCGCATCCACTACCAGATCATCGGCCTGCGGGATGTGGATCCGGAGCAGATCCGCCGGGAGCTGGCCGCCACCAACGAGGACGGCGTGGCCGTCATCGCCCGGCACATGAACTATGGTCTGTACCGGGTGGAGGGCAGGTCCGACTGCCCCCGGGACGCGCTGAATATCTGCCGGATGCTGTCGCTGAAGCCGGAAATTCTGGAAAAGATCGAGCAGAGCTATTGATTTTATTACAGGGAGAAATGTCCGTGCAGCGTGGGCATTTCTCCCTGTGTGCTATATCGTCCCCAACATTATATCCAAAGGAAACAGGGTGCGAAAAAATTGTCAGATGTACAAAAAAGTTATTGTGATTTCTGTCACAAATTCTATTGACAAATTCCTCCGCATCGCGATATAATGGGTGCAACAGAAGTTCATACTACAATCAATAGAGGCGCGGGCGACAGGGTACTGCTTCGCAGGGGACAGACATCCGTTACAAACGGAGCAGAAAGGGGCCGCCCGCCGAAAGGACAATGTCGGTCTGTGACCTTGCCCTTGGGGACGCTTGCGTAAGCTGCGTTACTGTCATGTTATTGTGTTTGTAACATGGAGCGCTATTGGTCAATGACCTTGACCGATAGCGCTCTTTTTATGCCCGAAAGAACGCCGGAAGAAGGAAGGCCCGTTTGCAGCACGGCTTCTGTTGAAGGCGATCCCAAAATTCTGAAGGAGGAAAATACTTATGGAAAAGATGACTTCTCTGCTGCGTCTGCGTATGAGTGCCAAGGATGCTCATTACGGCGGAAACCTGGTGGACGGCGCACACATGGTGCACCTGTTCGGCGATGTGGCCACCGAGCTGCTGATCAAGTGCGACGGCGATGAGGGCCTGTTCTGTGCCTATGACAACGTGGAGTTCCTGGCTCCCGTGTACGCCGGCGACTACATCGAAGCCTATGGCGAGATCGAGAAGATCGGCAACACCTCCCGCACCATGAAGTTCGAGGCCCGCAAGGTCATCGTGTCCCGTCCCGACATCAGCGCTTCTGCCGCCGACGTTCTGGAAGAGCCCATCGTTGTCTGCCGCGCCCACGGCACCTGCGTGACTCCTAAGGATTGCCAGCGCAAGAAGATCGAGAAGTAAGGGAGCGATAGAAATGGAAAAGCTGATCATTACCGCTGCTATCTGCGGCGCTGAGGTCACCAAGGAGCAGAATCCCGCCGTTCCCTACACCGTGGAGGAAATGGTCCGCGAGGCCAAGTCCGCCTACGAGGCCGGCGCCGCCATTCTGCACATCCACGTCCGCGAGGACGACGGCACCCCCACCCAGGACCGCGAGCGCTTCCGGGTGGTCATGGACGCCATCCGCAAGGAGCTGCCCGACGTTATCATGATCCCCTCCACCGGCGGCGCCACCGGTATGTCCCCCGAGGAGCGTCTGCAGCCCACCGAGCTGTTCCCCGAGATGGCCACTCTGGACTGCGGCACCTGCAACTTCGGCGACGAGGTGTTCGACAACACCATGCCCACCATGCGCGCTTTCGGCAAGCGCATGCTGGAGAACAACATCAAGCCCGAGTACGAGTGCTTCGAGCTGGGCCACATCGACACCATCCTTGGCATGGCCAAGAAGGGTGAGGTGCCTGCCCATCCCATGCAGTTCAACTTCGTCCTGGGCGTCCACGGCTGCACCCCCGCTACCGTGGAGAACCTGGCGTTCTTCGCCAGCAAGATTCCCGCAGGCTCCACCTGGACCGTGTCCGGCGTGGGCCGGGCCGCCTGGACCATGGCGGCCGCTGCCATCGCCATGGGCGGCAACGTCCGCGTTGGCTTCGAGGACAACATCTATCTGGGCAAGGGCCAGAAGGCCGCGTCCAACGGCGAGCTGGTGGCCAAGGTGGTACGCCTCTCCAAGGAGCTGGGCCGCGAGATCGCCAACCCCGCCGAGGCCCGCGAGATCC
>OJJL01000508.1_pt1 | contig 15578 bp, 9 predicted proteins | sample 1596171 | NCBI WGS metagenome assembly OJJL01 (sample SAMEA4350121, study PRJEB24818) | metagenome | biome: human; feature: gut; material: faeces | place: Denmark | collected 2013-09
GGCTTAGATTATGACAACTCTTATCGAATTCATCAGTCCTTGGATATAACCTTTGCTTCACCTGCCGGAAAAGATTGTAATGATGCTCCGGGTTGGTGTTGTCGTGAACCATAGCCGCCTTCACACCTTTATTACCCGGGGAGAACCATACTGCGTAAAGATGGAGAGGATTGGCATATTGTATCAGTTTCTCTTTAAATTCCTGTGCAGCCTCATGTGACCCGAAATCGTCAAAGTCAAGCACAAGGATATTGGAATACTGGTGCAGGTTGTCCGGGTCATCGTTTCTGTAGTCGAATATTCCGGAAGGTGCTATCATGGGGAGTCTGTGTTTCTCTTCCTTGTAAGCCTTCTCTGTTGTCTGTTTTCTAACCATGTCTGTCTGCTTGGAAAGTTTAGTGTCGGATGCTATAAGTTCAAGGATATGGTCGAAGTTATAATAGATTCTACTCCTTGAATCGCTTGAATTAAAGTAGTAGCTTATGTTTTTGTTTATCATATCGTTATTGGATTTTAGATTGTTATTTGCTTTATTGTATCGTGAACCTCCCCAAGAGACCGGACCCGGCTTTTCTTTGGGAGAAAGCCGGTCCTCTCAGTATCTTCGTCTCTCAGGAAGAACCACTATTTTTCAGTAAAGGAGCTATGGGAACTGTCAATGGGAGATTGAAGAGAGAGGCTACTACGTACCCTTCCAGAGTGAGAGAGGAGGGGTGTTTTTTGTTTTGTCTATTCTTTTCCTCTCACTTTGGTAGACCGCGAAGCAGGTCTCTTTCTTCACTCTCTATTCCATAATCCCTTTATTTACTATGTTACCCGCTTTTTTTACTTCTCTATATATATTAGAATGTACATCAAAAAAAGGCGGGTAAGTAAATATTTATCTTAGCTTGTCATACAGACAGAAGTATCATTGTATAACCAGGGTGATTCCAAGTTTACCCAGGGTTTCAATCAGCTTCCTATAATAACGTCTCTCCCTGGCCGACCTCTTTATGCCCAGTATCTCCTCCAGATAGGCAAAAGTAACCTCCTTCGTATATTCATCATCCATGGTTATAGCCTTCTGCATATCCTTGTCATATCTGGCCAGAAGTATAATCTCATCCTTAAGGTTGCTCCTGATCTTCATCCCCTCCAGCCTCTTTTCCCAGTCATTATGGGATACGGATTTTCTGTCAACAACCCTGTTCTCATTGAAGTAGGCGTCCATCCTCTCTATGAACCTTTCATCAAAATCATCCGTGTACCAGACCGTATATACCTCACCCTCGATATGCTTCCTGATGCCTATCCTCGTTATGAGCTGTGAGAAATACCAGTCCTTCTGACTGTGCGGGTCAGTAGTGGTGCCATAAGCCCTTCTGATTTTTGCCGATTCGGTATTGGGCAGGTTCCAGTCTCTACTAATGTTTCCGGTATACGCTCTCTCTGTGAATGGGTATGAGTATTTTCTCCAATTCCACTTTCATTGTAGAAAAAGGGAAATGTTATGGCCTCTAACAATGCCAGTTGATATGAAAGGCTATCCGGTCATTTATGGTATCATCCATAATCCCGTTCAAAGAGAAAAAGGGAACATCCACCTTAAAATCTTCTTCAAATCGCACTATTATGAGTGACAATGTTTATTTTTTCATGAAAAGGTATAGATAGATGAGTACAAATAAAAAGTTTGTCTGTATAGTCTATAGAGACATCCTAATTCTATTAAAAAATGGGAAAAGATACATTCGAAAGTTTTGCTTCTTCGGATTTGTTGCGAAAGCATATTGCCTTAGGTGAACCGACTTTGTCCGAAAATGAAAGACAAGGCATGTGGAAAGCCATAGAACGCCGGACCATATTGCGCTCACGCCGTTCCTTGAGGATGTGGAGATGGTGTGCGGCTGCTTCGGTATTTGCCATTGTCGTGGGAAGTTGGTTGTTTTCCCAGGCTTGCTTTCAGTCCGATCCTTACGGGAAAATGACCAGACTGGTGAATGTGGATACTTTACGTCATATTTCTTTGTATTTAGGAGAGCAACAAGTGGAATTGGATGGACAAATAGAAGTCCGTTGCTTGGCGGCAACCAATCAAGTGGAGGTTAAATCGGTAAGTGGCGCATCTTTTAGACTATCGGCTACAGAACAGGAAGAAACTTATCTGCAACTTGCCGTACCGGCAGGGATAAAGGCTGAGGTGGTCCTTGCTGATGGATCACGGATAACAGTTCGTGAACAGTCCAAGTTCAGTTTTCCGTTGTGCCTGGCTGGAGAAAAACGAAGAGTTTATTTGGAAGGAGAAGCCCATATGAAGATAGCCCGGAATATAAATAAACAGTTTGTTACAGAAACTCGGAATATGAATGTGACCGTTTTGGGGACCGAGTTTCTGGTATCGGCTTATCCCAAGTCTTCGGAACAGTCCGTGTTGCTGGTTTCTGGAAAAGTTGAGGTGGAACCATTACAAGGTAGTCGCCTTGTGTTGTCTCCCAATCAACGGTACGTATTCAACACGACTACCCAAAAGTCAAGCCTGGACAGCGATGTGGATCCCACTCTTTATACATGCTGGAGAGAGAATCTGTTGGAGATAAAGGATGAACCCCTCGGAGATGTCCTCAAAAGTATAGAGGCTATCTATCAGACGAATTTCAATTATGATTGGAACGAACTGGCCCAAATACGTATCAACGGCAAACTGGATGTCAGTGTGCCGTTGGATGAGTTGCTTGACAGGCTCGTCAGGATAGCCCCTATAAGGCTGGATGGGACACGGAGAAAAATAATATTGAATAATAACCGCTAAAAACACGAATGCCTATGACATAGAATTTAAGACAGGAAAACATGAAAAAGGGCCGGAAAATGTTCGCACCATTCGCCAGCCCAGACTTTGAAAATTAAATAAACTAATAACCAAAATCTATTATAATGAAGATAAAACAACATTATCTCTGCAATTATACACATTTTTTGCGGAATAGACTCATATTGATAAGCTATATTTTATTTTTTGTCGGAACATACCCGCAAATGCTTCATGCTACGGAAAACGCAGGAGTCATGATAACCGACGCTGGAGAAATCACTATTAAAGTAAGTAACAAGTCCATCAAAGAGGTGTTGGTGCTCATTGAAGAACAAAGTAAATTCGTTTTTATATACAATAGCGAGACTGTCAACCTAGATAAGAGAGTGACCATGAACCTCACTTCCTCTTCCATCAATGAAGTGATGGGCACTTTATTAAAGGGAACTCCTTTGGCATACGAAATATCCGCACGCCAAATTCTCATCTTTACGAGAAACGGTGGAAAGCAGAACGAGCAGCGACAGATTATGGCTACCGGTATAGTAAAGGATGAACATGGAGAGCCGCTAATTGGAGTGAGCGTACAAGTGAAAGGGACTACCATTGGCGCCATTACGGATATGGACGGTAACTTCTCAGTAAAAGCCAATAGCGGTCAAGAACTTGTCTTTTCATATATCGGTTACAAACGTATGGAACTGAAAGCAGCCCAGAACATGAATATATTGATGACAAGTGACTCGGAACTGCTGAGTGAAGTGGTGGTAGTGGGATATGGTACGATGAAGAAGAGTGACCTTACCGGCTCTGTGGCCGCTGTCAAGTCAAAAGATTTCAACAAGGGGCTGGTTACCTCCCCTTCGCAGTTGATACAAGGTCGTGTTTCTGGTGTGAACATCACCAATAACGGCGGTGAACCCGGAGGCGGTGTAACGATTCGTGTACGCGGTTCTAATTCTATCCGTTCTGGACAAGACCCTCTGTATGTAGTGGACGGTGTGCCTCTTGACACTTCAGAAGAACAGCAACCTTCCGGTGCAAGTATTGCCGGTGTGGGCAGCAATGCCACGAAAAATCCTCTGAATTTCTTGAATCCTGATGACATAGAGTCTATTGATGTTTTAAAAGACGCTTCTGCCACTGCCATTTATGGAGCACGTGGTGCCAATGGTGTTATCATGGTTACCACAAAAAAGGGAACCGAAGGAAAGGCAAAAGTGGCTTACTCGGCATACGGTAGTGTTTCGTTTCTACCCAAGCAGTATCCCATGTTGAATGCATCACAGTATCGCTTGTTTGCATCGGAAAAAGGGATTGAGATTGAAGATAAAGGCGCCAATACCAATTGGCAAAATGAGATTTTCCGCACCGCTTTCTCACACAATCACAATCTTTCCATTGGTGGAGGCATGAAGAACGGAAGCTACCGCGCATCACTTGGATTCCAGGAACAGAAAGGTATTGTAAACCGCACTGGCATGAAAAAATATACAGGACGTTTCTATGTAAACCAAAAAACACTGAACAATCGCCTTAACATCGAAGCCAGCATTACGGCTACCCGTACCAATGACCAGCGTGTGCCGTTAGGGGAGTCCGGTGGTTTTGAAGGAGATGTACTGCTGTCGGCTTTAAAAGTAAACCCCACCTATCCTGTCTACAATGAAGACGGAAGTTTTTACCAAAAGAGCAAGGATGTGCGTAATCCGGTAGCCATGATCAACCTTACGGATGACAAAACGGAAACGGATCGCATGCTTGCCAACATTACCGGGACATTGGACCTCTGGAAAGACTTGAAATACAAGATGAACGTAGCTTTCGATGAAATGAAGGCATCACGTAAAGTAACCCAGGATGCCGGCCTAATTTATCTGACCGATAAAGGTACGGTGGATATTAATAATGTAGAGGGAAAAAGTTTCCTGATAGAGAACTATCTGACTTATAATTTTAATATCGGAACCAAACACCGTTTCAACCTGTTGGCCGGACATTCTTACCAAAAGTTCCGTAACTATCGTTATGGCTTCTCTGAGAATGGTTTCGAGATAGATGGTATAGACTATATTTATGATTTAGCCTTTGGCAAGAACAAGCAGATAGAAGGTAACTCCAATATTACAGTCAATGAGCTCCAGTCATTCTTCGGGCGTATCAACTACAACCTGATGGACAAGTATCTGCTTACTGTGAACTTTCGTACCGACGGTTCCACCAAGTTCGGCGACAACAATAAATACGGTTTCTTCCCGTCAGCTGCATTGGCGTGGCGCATGAGTGAAGAGAAGTTCATTAAGAGACTGAATTTCTTTGACAACTTAAAATTACGCTTCAGTTGGGGTGTTACCGGCAACCAGGAAATACCGAATAAAATTTCAAGAATCTTGTTGGGAACAGGCAACAGCGAAGGTGCCATTTTGGATGGAGGGACGTTGGTGGTGCCTGGAGTGACCTTAAAGCGTACTCCTAATCCCGATTTAAAGTGGGAACGTTCAGAACAATTGAATCTTGGCATTGATTTCTCCATTTTCAACAATCGGTTGAACGGTACGGTTGATTACTTCTCAAAGAGAACACGTGATGTCTTACTGGAAGTATACTCTATTTCTCCGGCACCTACCACCAAAGTATGGAGCAATGTGCCCGATATGAAGATTCTTAATACGGGATGGGAAATTGGGCTGAACGGAATCCTGATTGACAATAAAGACTGGCATTGGAGCATAGGCGCCAATTTCTCAAAGATAGAAAATGAAGTAAAGGATTTGCCCATGTCTTATCTGCCTACCGGTAAGCCCAGTGGACCTGGTATTGATGGTTTTACTTCGCAGGTCATTAAGAGTGGTTATCCTATCGGCACGTTTTGGGGATATAACTTTCTTGGTTTCGATGAAAATGGAAAGAGCAAGTATGAAGTGGATGAGAATGGCAAAAAAATAGAAAAGTGCATTGGCAATGCCCAACCGGATTTTTCCATTAATTTCAATACAAGTCTTTCGTATAGGAATCTTGACCTGAGCTTGTTCTTTAATGGAGTGGTGGGCAATGACATCTACAACAATCTGGCTAATGTGATGGATAATCTCAGCTTGTTTTCCAAAGGTTTCAACACAACGGTGAATGCCACCAAATCGCCTGAGGCATTTGACAATGTACTTGACTATTCCAGCCGTTATATCGAAGACGGATCATATCTTCGTCTGAGCAGTGCAACATTAGGATATAATGTTCCCTTAAAGTCAAATAAATGGGTCAGCAATGTCCGTTTGACACTGACCGGGAACAACTTGTTTGTCCTGACCGGATATAGCGGTTATGATCCGGAAGTAAATGCCGGACGCAGCACAGACGGAGTGCCTTCACTCGGCATCGGTTGGACCAGTTATCCTATGGCACGCAGCTTCAGTTTTGGTGTAGCCATTGATTTTTAATTTTTAATTGATTACTACAATGAAAAGAATATCAGTTATAACTTGTATACTGCTCATCGGCTTCATGATGGCAGGATGCACGGACCTCAAAGAAGAAATTTTGAATGAGAAAGACAGTTCGGATATTATCTCCGACTCCAAGAATGCGCCCATGCTGGTTGCTCCGGCCTATGCTTACCTACGCGACTTACAGAGTCGCAGCGGCGTATGGCTGGTATTGGAAAGCGTAACCGATGAAATGCTGTTTCCCACCCGTGGGACGGACTGGAACAATGCCAACTACCGCACTTTGTTCACACACGAATATGACAGTAAAAATACCTATATTAAAAATGCCTGGAACAGTTTTATGATAGGTATCACCAAATGCAACACTGCCTTGCAATACCTGAGCAAACTGCAGCAGACGGAAGAAGTAAAGGGATATATGAACGAGGCTCGTTTCATCCGTGCGCTTTGCATGTATCATCTGATGGATTGTTTTGGCAAATTCCCCATGCGTGAATATGCAGAAATTGACTATTCCAAGAAACCGGTCATTCTGGAACGTCCACAAGCCATTGAGCGCATTGAGAATGAATTGTTGGAAATCATTCCTCTATTGAAGGAAAAGGGTGAGGTTCCATATGGGCGTATCACTCGCGCGGCTGCTCAAATGCTGTTGGCAAAACTTTATCTGAACAATCAGGTATATACAGGAACAGCTCCTGACTTTACTGACGGAATCGGTAAATGGACAGAGACAATTGCACTGTGTGACGAAATCATCGGTTCCGGCAAATATAAGTTGGCCGATGACTTTTGGAAACTTTACATGGCTTTCAATGAAAGCTATTGCGACCAGACGGAAACAATCTTACCTATTATCTATAATATGACCGCAGGTTTGAAAGGTATTGACTGGCTGAATATCACTTTGCATTACAATCAGACATTCGGGACTTTCAAAGGAATGTGGAACGGATGTTGTACGACTCCCGATTTCCTGAATACTTGGGACACAACGGACTCCCGATATCAAGACAGTCGTCTGAAAAACCAGATAGGATTCAATTTGGGAATTTTGATAGGGCAGCAATATGGTTTGAACGGGGAGAAACTGAAAGACCGTACCGGTGCGGATTTGGTATATACACCGGAGTTCAGTGTACAGAACTCATCAGAAGCGCAGGGAGCACGTGTCGTAAAGTATGCACCGGATCCGAATTCGACTTATGGCAACAAAAGTGAGAACGATTTCCAGTATTATCGTCTTGCCGACGTTTACTTGATGCGTGCCGAGGCCAAAATGCGCAGTAACGATGCCAAAGGCGCCTTGTCTGACATCAATGCGGTTCGCAGGAAACGCAGTGTCCGACCTTATACTTTAGATGAACTGACATTAGAGAAAATTTACAATGAGCGTGGTTATGAGTTCTATTGGGATGGTCCTTCACGCCGCAACGATATGATACGATTTAATAAATATTGTCAGGCACGCTATGAGAAACCGGCTTCTGAGACCTATAAGATTTTGTTGCCTATCCCGCTGAGCGCCATGGAAGCCAATCCCGAACTGACGCAGAATAGTGATAAGTACGAATAATTGTCCACAAGGCTATAGCCCCCTCCTAAGGCTCTGTCGTAGTAAAGGCAGAGCCTTTGTGTCAAAATTCCAAAGTTTTTATGAAAAGATTATATATTGGCTGTTTACTCAGCCTATTGTTTGCCTGCTCATCGCATGCCGGGCAAAAGGAGTTCCCATTGCCCCGTTGGATTGAAGAAGCGATATTCTATCAAATCTATCCTCAAAGTTTTCAGGACACGAACGGAGATGGTATCGGAGACATACAAGGCATCATCAGCCGTTTGGACTATATACACTCATTGGGATGCAATACCATTTGGTTGAATCCATGTTTCCATTCGGCATTTATGGATGCCGGCTATGATGTGATTGATTTTTATCGTGTGGCTCCCCGTTACGGCACGAACGATGACTTGCGCAGGCTCTTTGATGAAGCACACCAACGCGGTATGAGAGTGGTGCTCGACTTGGTTGCGGGGCATTCGTCCGACCAGTCTCCCTGGTTCAAATATTCTCAAAAACGAGAACGGAACGCCTATACCGACCGCTATATTTGGACAAATGACTCCACGGTATGTCCTGACAGATTCGTTAAGGGAGACTTTAAACGCAACGGAAGTTATCGCAAGAATTACTTTGAGTGCCAGCCTGCCCTGAACTATGGATATGGCAACCCTGATCCTAATAATCCATGGGAGCAACCGGTGAGTGCCCCCGGACCTACTGCCACTCGTTTGGAACTGATCCACATCATGGACTACTGGATGCAGATGGGATGTGACGGTTTCCGTGTGGACATGGCAGGCTCGTTGGTGAAAAACGATCCGGATTTGTCCGGAACTACCGCTTTATGGCATAGTATCCGCACTCATTTCCAAGAGTTATATCCCGAAGGCATACTGTTGGCCGAATGGAGCAATCCTCAAAAAGCATTAAAAGTGGGATTTATGATGGACTTTATCATCCATTTCGGCAGAACTGGATATAGAGAACTGATGTTCAATGAAGCAGGCACCTATCGCAGAGACACCTGCTATTTTGATGTCCGCGGAGTGGGAAATCCGGAATTATACATTCACAATCTGTACAAATGCTTAAAGGTGGCAGACAATTGTGGGCATGTATGTATTCCGACCGGCAACCATGATTTCCAGCGTATTCGTTGCGGGCGTCGTGATACAGAAGAACAAGTGCGTACAGCCATTACATTCTTCCTGACCCAGCCCGGAGTACCTTGTATCTATTACGGCGATGAAATAGGCATGCGTTTCATAGAAAATCTTCCCAATAAGGAAGGCAGTATGCTGTCCAGTGGAAACCGGGCAGGCTCCCGCACTCCCATGCAATGGGACGCTACACCTGGAGCGGGATTCTCTACAGCTTCTCCCGACAAATTCTATCTGCCTTTGGATTCTTTTACCAATCGTCCGAACGTGGCAGCCCAAGAATGCGACTCTACTTCCCAGCTTCACTTTGTACGCCGTCTGTTGAAGCTGAGACAGGAATATCCGGCACTGGCTTGTCGTGGTGACATTGAATTTTTCCAAGAAGGGGAAAATGCTTATCCGATGGTGTATGAGCGCAGGAATGGTGACCAACGCATTTTGGTATGCATCAATCCCTCAGGACGGGAAGTTAGGACTGTCCGTAAGTATACCGGTAGCTTTAAAACAGTTACTCCTATACTTACGGAAGGAAAACCACAGGGATTAAGGGCATATAAAGGGCATCTACATTTAGATGTGCCTGAACTTTCAATAGGAATTTATCAAATAGACTAATATGATGAGAACAAATATTTTACTTGTTATTTTGTGCTTGTCCTCCTCTTTGTGGGGACAGGATCCGTGGAAAATTATTGCTACCGATATTCGACCGGATCATTATTATGGAGTGACTGTAGGCAATGGAATGTTGGGGATTGTCTCATCGGCATATCCATTCCGCACGGATAATGTGGTATTGGCGGGAAGTTACGATAAATATGGACGTGGACGCGTCAGTAATTTCCTTAACGGATTCAATATGCTGAATACTTCGGTTTCCATAGACGGAAAGACCGTCAACTGCAGCAACATATCCGGTTTTACGCAAACACTGGACATGAAAAATGCCATGCACACCTCACATTTCTCTTTTGGAGAGAAAGCAGATGTCACCTACTCTTACTTGGCATTGAGGCAATTGCCTTATTGTGCCTTATTGGTAGTGGATGTAAATCCAAAGAGTGATTTGACTCTCTCTGCCGTCAACATACAAGAAATTCCAGACGCTTTTCGGGATGGACAAATGTATTACAATGAAATCAACCGCCGACATGCGTCCGTTAAACTGTTGACCACTCAGGCAAAGAGCCCCACAGGACATTTAACAGTCTGTGCTTCTTCCGCTTTTCTTTTCCCTGAAAAGGTGGGTGAAGAACCTCGTGTCATTCATAACACACCGAACAGCAACAGTCACCAAATGCGTTTCTCTAAAAAATTACAGAAAGGGGAAAAATATCGTTTCTGCATTGTCGGATCTACACTAACTTCAGCTCATCATCCCGACCCGACAAATGAAGTGGAACGGCTTACTGTATTTGCACATCTCGAAGGTTGCGACCGCCTGCTGGCACGCCATTTGTCTCAATGGGACGAATTGTGGGAAAGTGATATTTTGGTGGAAGGAGACGCTCAAGCGCAGCAGGACATCCACAGCATGATTTATCACCTTTATTCATTTGTCCGTGAAGGTTCAGCACTTTCCATATCACCGATGGGACTTTCCGGATTGGGATATAACGGACACATCTTTTGGGATGCCGACACATGGATATTCCCCACCCTGCTGATGCTGAAACCCCAGTTGGCAAAATCCATGATTGAATATCGGTTTAATCGCCTGCAAGCAGCCCGGAAAAATGCCTTTGAGCACGGCTTTCGTGGAGCCATGTTCCCTTGGGAAAGCGCTGACAGTGGTTTTGAGGAAACTCCAGTATGGGCACTTGCCGGAACTTTTGAGCATCACATCACAGGGTGCGTAGCATTGGCTGCATGGAATTATTATCGAGTCACTCAAGACAAAGACTGGCTGAAAAAAAAAGGATTTCCAATCCTGAAAGCAACAGCTGAATTTTGGTTGAGCAGGGTCGAGAAAGGGAATGACGGCACATATCATATACGGAATGTGGTAGCTGCCGATGAATGGGCAGAGAATGTGGATGACAATGCCTATACGAACGGTGTGGCAAAATTGAATCTCAAAGCCGCTTCCAAAGCAGCCAAACTATTGGGAGAACCGATAGTACCGGAATGGAACAAAGTGAGCGAAGGACTGGTTATTCTCTCGTTTCCCGATGGAGTGACGCGTGAGCATGCCCAGTATGACGGTGAAAATATCAAGCAGGCAGATGTAACTCTTTTGGCTTATCCGTTGAAATTGATTACAAATTCCACGCGGATAGAGAAAGATTTAGCCTATTATGAGACAAGAGTACCGGAAAAAAACACCCCAGCCATGACGCAGGCTATCTTCTCTTTGCTATACTCGCGCTTGGGCAATGCCGAGAAGGCGACTCATTTTTTCAAAGACGCCTATCTTCCTAATTTAAATCCACCCTTCAGGGTGATTGCCGAAACGAAAGGAGGAACCAATCCTTATTTCATAACGGGAGCAGGTGGTGTGTTACAGGCTGTGATGATGGGGTTCGGAGGACTGGACATAACGGACAATGGCATTGTACAAGAGAAAACTGGGGTACTTCCCACACATTGGAAAACACTTACTCTGAAAGGTATTGGAACAAAAGGAAAGACATACTTGCGGAAGAGGTAAGCTGCATGCACTGACGCAATTTAGTCATGGCACGATGAATGAGATTTCTCGTTGATTGATAATTCATACCCAATAGGGCAGGGAGTTCATTCAACGGGATTTCTTGTATATAATATAAATAAATGGCTTCCCGTTGGCGGGCAGAGAGCGTTTCCAGAGCTTTGGCCAGTTGCTGTTCCATCTCTTCATCATAGCAAGAGGCCTCTTCTTCAAATGCATTCCGAGAAATCAGTTCAATCTCAAAACGAACCTCATCCATTTCTTCTAAACACAGAATGGAATGAGCCTGAGATAAATTCAATAATGTCCGTTTTAGAGCGATAAAAAGATATCCTTTTACAGATACAGTTTCTCTCAGATTTTGTCTGTTATTATAGAGCTTGACAAACACATCCTGAATAGCATCTTTGACCAATTCTGCATCAGGGGTCATTTTCCGACCATAAGCATACATGGCATCGGCATACTTTTCAAACAGGTACGCAAAAGCATTCTTATCGGAAGATAAAAATGCATGCCAAAGTTCTTGTTCTGTTTGGAATGTTTTTTGTCCGATATTCATAAAGTTAGATATTATCTAGCAAATGTACATGATATTTTTGAATTATTCAAGTCGCTGGTATAAGTTTGCATGAACAAACTTCATCTATGATTTTCCTATCTATAGAGCAGAAAAGTTTCCCCTTGCTCTTTCGATATGCAAAAGTTAATTATGAAACGGCAGCGATAGTTCTATTGAGCTTTATGAAGATGAGGTAGATTTATTTTGATATGTATTCAGTATTATTCAAAAATGACACAAGTGGTTTGTCGCCAATAAAACTGGACCGATGATAGACTTCATGTAAAAGAAACGATAAGTGGGAATGTCCTTCGGCCACGGTAAATATAAAGCTGTGATATATGAATCATAAGATATATAATACATGGTGGCCTAAAAAGAGGAGATGTTATCCTACAGATTTACTTTCCATTATTTCGATTAATAGAAAGTGCAGAATAGGAAAAATGAAGAGGCAAGCTATAAGCTCATCTCTTCCATTATCCTGTCTATCTTCCGCATATCACATCATACGCGGAGCAGCCTTTCGTATAATCATCTATCCCAGGTTCGAATTCCTTCCACCATTCCCAGACATACAGACCATAACCTTTCCATTGCAGTGTCTCTATCTCTGCCTTCCACTGATAAGACCATTGATTGTTAAGACGTGGACAGACCAGGATGCGTAGATGTCTTGGAATACCTGCCATCAATTCCTCCGACAACACCTTTCCGCCCGTTGAGAACCATTGAAAACCGGGAAAAAGCCTTGTCATCCCTTCAGCCACGCCATCATCATTCACAATCACAATCCTCATGTCCGGGCGGTATTCCATTGTCGGATTTGGAAGATGATAAAATGAAGGGATATTTTTTACCTTGGAGAACAACGCCTTCAGTCTTTCATCCGCCCCTTCTCTTCTCAGCGTCTTACTCCCGAACCTTTTATTCCTGTATGCATTGCCGACCGTATACCTTATCTCACCGGGCGTAAAATCGGAGGAGGCGTAAGGGAGAAGGATGTCAAGTGCCTCGTCTCTCCCGATACCGTATTCACAGAGATTGCAGGCCGTATCATAGACATACCCGTTACGGTTGCCTCTCCTGAATCCCCCTTCCGTCCATGAGAGTATGATCCTGAGCCTCTCGTCCATATCGGTTATCGGGGTTGTGTAGTTGGCTGTTGACGCTTCTTCTTCCACTGCTACCACCTCAACCGGTTTATTCCATACAAGTGCTCCGGAGTTGAGATGGAGGTCAGGATCGTAGGTGACGTTCGTATATCTTGCCACATCCTGGGCTCTTCTATCCTCATCCACGCCAAAATCCTCCGCAATGGCCCTGTAGTATAGTTTATGGCTTTCAGCGTCAAGACTGTCCGGAACCTTGATCAGCACCTTGAGCCCTTTTCCGGATATTGAGAGGAAGACCGAGTATACATAAGGGTTCTTCATCAGCCGTTCCTTCTCTGAAAACACGTCCCCGTCCAGATGGTCTATGTCGATGGCCATGATACCGCTATGCCTTATCAGCCTGTCTTTCCCGCGTCTCTCGAATATGCCTGAGAATGAAAATCCGGGAGCGTCGAATTTAGCCCGGTCCATTTCCTCCCCGGTCCTGGCGTTCCTGACCTTGTCCGCATATTCCCTGTATTTCCCTTCCTTAATCAGACGGAGGGCATAATCCACACTCATCCTTTTTGCCGGAAGTGTATTGCTCTTGCTTGTATAAAAATCTATATCGTTCATTGCTACTCGTTTTTAAGTTGTTGATGTGTGGAGGCGTTCGCTGTTTGGGAAGCGAACACCCCACCAAGATGTATATTAATTAACTGATTGATGTTTACCACTGATTACGGGTGTTTACCAGTGTTTAGGGGTGTTTACGGGTGTTCACGGTGTTTATGAGTGTTTACACTGTTTACTGGTGATCACTACTGTTTAGGGTGTTTACTAGTGTTTAGGGTGTAAATAAATGAACACCACTATATATTTTTTCTTCTTTTGGGTCATTCTCCAGTCTTACTTATGTGATATTATCCTTTATAATAGTAGTCAGCAATAGGGTATGAAAAGGAATAACCCAAAGAAAAGAGAGAGAATGATGTTTTTTCTTTCTTTTGGGTCATTTCCTATTGATATACCATATATATAGGCTATATATGGGATAATAATAATGAATAACCCAAAAAAAGAAGGAAAAATGAATATAAGTGTTCATTCATTTATATAGTGAACATAGGTAAACAGTGTAAACAGCAGTGAACACCTTAAACACTCCTAAACACCTTAAACAGTAGTAAACAGTGTAAACGGTAGTAAACACCTTAAACACTCCTAAACACCTTAAACAGTAGTAAACAGTGTAAACAGTAGTGAACACCTTAAACACTCCTAAACACCTTAAACAATAGTAAACAGTGTAAACGGTAGTAAACACCTTAAACACTCCTAAACACCTTAAACAGTAGTAAACATCAGAAATCAACAGCAGATAATATACAATGTGAAGGATTGGCCCTCAAAAGCCAATCCCTTCACTTCACTTTTAGCTATTCTTACATTCATTCCTTCCCGTCAACATCCATCCCTTTCAGCCTTTTTCCGATAGTGGCAGGTGAGAGGTTCAGTTTCTCAGCTATCTTCCTGTTCGACATACCCTGCTCATGTAATTTCCTGATCTGCTCAAGCTGCATATTGTCCGCATCCCTCAACAGATCACATTCCCTGGCTGTCTGGATAGGGGTTGAGGTTTCCATTCCGGTCTGGTGAAGCTGTGCGGGCTGTATGAAACGGAGCATGGTAGGGTCGAGCGTCTTGTCAATCACATAAGGTATCACATGGTTCCCGTCCCATACTATCCTGCCGTTCCTGCTCTTGAGTTGCTTCACGTATCTGCCCGTCGAGGGATTGCTGCTGTCCGTTCCTATGGCGAAGACCGACTGAACGAAGTTGGTGAGCCAATGATTGATGGTTGGTAATGCAGTGTTCCATCAAACTGACAATGCCATGTAAATAGTCTAAAAAATAATAAGAGGCAAGCCATCATAAACTTACCTCTTGTATACTGCCTTGACTCTTACTGAAACAGCGTATTCTCCCTCAACATCCGATTCCTGTACACCACTCCCCGTTCCTTTTTGCCATACAATTCCATCCTTGAGACACCAAAACTCTTCCGGTTCGCATTATAGTTGTTGATTACCATTCCCGTTATGTCATCCTCAGAGATACCATGCCTGCCGAATGTACCGATGAGATAGTTCAAGGCAGCATCGTATAAGACACCGTACCGACATAACCATTTTGCTCTTGAGAGTATGGAACTGTGCCTATTTCCATCTTCATAACTGTCCGGATACTCTTTTCTCCATTTCCTGTCCACGTAGTTAATCAGTGTCTTGTCCTTCCATAACCTCTG
>OJJL01000556.1_pt1 | contig 14220 bp, 10 predicted proteins | sample 1596171 | NCBI WGS metagenome assembly OJJL01 (sample SAMEA4350121, study PRJEB24818) | metagenome | biome: human; feature: gut; material: faeces | place: Denmark | collected 2013-09
TTTTTTTAGAACAACCTCGCACCCCCACAGACCTACCCAGGGTGATCCGCCGGCACCTCAGGATGTGTAAAAGAGCCAGGTGGAGGCGCCCGGTTTTCCTGACTGCGGAGCGGAAGACCTGATCGTGGGTGAACTGGCAGGAAGGCTGGGAGGCCGGATGAAGTCAACCGGCCGTCTTTACATGAGCAATGTCCATTATCCGTATAAGGACAACGACATGGTGACGGCGCACTGGTGTACGCCCGCCATTCTGCGTGCCCTGCATACTTTCAATCACAAAGTTCCTTCAGTTGTTTGCGACGTAGAACATCTCCATTGGAAAGGCGAGATGCTGTTTTATTCCAATGGGGTGTTCCGCCGCCGTGATACTTCCTGTTATGGCTGGTGGAGTGTTGGACAGAAAGAGGAACTGACGTTGAAATGGCAGATGTGGCCGATGGAACAGCTTCTTCTAGAAGGAGATTCCTATATCGGCTCGGAAATGGAAATTCACCAGCGCCCAGGCATGCCTTCTCTGTACCGGTTGTGGTCTGAAAGCCCCCCCTCTGCCAGCAGTGCCGAAATCATGGACCAGTCTCCTCTGCTGTACATTCACCTGGGCTGCGGCAACCGGAGATTGAATGGCTGGTTGAACCTGGATTCCCCCAACTATGACATTACCCGTCCGCTTCCATGGAAGGATAGCTCGGTAGATGCATTTTATCTGGAACATGTGATCGACAAGGTCACGCCCCCAGAAGCCTGCCGTTTCTTTGCGGAGGCATTCCGTTGCTTGAAACCGGGAGGCATTTTGCGTCTGAGTTTCCGTGATATTCGTTTGATGCACGGGGTGATTTCTCCCGCATTTAAACAATATTTGAAAAAACGGCTCCGGGAAAAGCCGGTTCCGGAACATGACTTGTGCATTCTTATGGAAGCCTACCGGCATCAGTCCCTGTGGAATACCGATTTTCTAAGATATCTGTTGGAGGAATTCGGATTTCACGTTTCACAGCATGCTCCGGGCGAGTCACGTTATCTGCATCTTCAATGCCTTGAAAGACGCATTGACCGTGACGAGCATCCTTTTGACCTACTGGGCGCCGTTTGCCTGGATGCGGGGAAGCCGAAGAAGAGCAAATCCAGAAAGCTCCCGTCTTTGTCTTCTGATTCAGAACAGATTTCTCCCGAATACGTTACTACGCAATTCATTCCAAACTCACGAACAGGCAGACATTTGTTCCAGATAGCCGCCACTTACGCCCATGCGCTTAGAACGGATGTGGGATGCCGCATTCCCTGGCGGCACGATTTGAACACCTGGAAGCTGATGTCTTATTTGGGGGGTGCGTGTTCCCCGTGTCCGGATGGCGGTTATTCTGATCCCGTAACATACAGGGAATCCAGATTTTCTTACAGGTCCATCCCGGATACGGTCCGTCGCGGCGCGTTGAGCGGCTACTTTCAGAGTGAACGGTATTTTAAGGATTTTGCTGAAGAAATACGTTCGCTGTTCCAGCCCCTCATCGCACCCGTGCGGGAAAGTACAGCCGGCGTTCATCTGAGAATGGGAGATTACCTTCAGAAAACGGATGTGTACCATACCCCGGATGCCGCCTTCCTTAATGAGGCGTTTAAAAATCTTTCCGACAATATCAGAACACTGGTTGTTTTTTCCGACTCTCCGGATCTGGCCCGGAAGCTGGTGGAGGATGTTCCGGAAGCCAGGCGTTTTGAAATAGTCATGGATGAGCATGAAACACTGGACGCCCTGCGGGAATTGACGGCCATGCAGGAACTTGTCCTCTCTTGCTCCTCCTTTTCCTGGTGGGGGGCGTGGCTGGGCTCCCAGCAACGGGTTTTCATTCAAAAAAAGTGGTTTACCGGAAATATTGAAGATGAACAGGATATTTTCTGCCCAACCTGGATTAAACTTTAACATTGAAATTTTATGAAATGCGTCTTGATTGTATCTTCCGGCGAGATGGCGGAAGGAGCTTCCGAACTGCACCGGATGGGATATGAATTGGAACTCTATCCTTCCACCCGGGATCTTTCATCCTTGAAGGATACACGGGAGAAGGAAAGCGCCGCATTTATCGGACGGGAGCCTTGTTCCGCGGAACGCTCCCATGTCCGTTCCCTGAGGGCATCCTTCATCCAGGTATTGGAAGACAGGAGATATGCCGGAAATGACTTGATTATCTTCGGAGAAAGCGATGCCGTTCCCATGGTGGCTTCATCACGTTTGGAGGCGGCTTTGAGGAAAGAGATGGAGGAGCACCCGGAAACGGATATTTTCAGACTCTTTCACCATGCCGTCTGGTCGCCTCAGGGAAATCCGTTTGAGTCTGATGAACTTTTGTTTGAAGATTTCAAAACGGGAGGGACCGACTCCAACACGGCCTATGTATGGGGAACGCATGCCATGGTAATTCCCTCTTGCAAACGGAAAAAAGTCATTCAGGTTTTTGCCGATTATCGGCTGCCAACAGATGTTGCGTTGGAGGCGGCCAACAGCAGTGGCGAACTCAATATTCGGGTTGCCCGTCACAATTTGTTTTACCAGCATGAACGGACAAAAAAAAGACCGGCCTGCCGCATTGCGGCCTGCCTTGCTTCCTACAGGCGTTTGACGGATTTACAGAGGCAAATCTGGTGCATGATGGACCAGAGCTATGAGAATTTCCATGTTTTTGCCGCTGTTAAAGGCATTCCGGAAACAACATACCGCAAGACCGTTCTTCCTCTTTTTGAGCATTTCATCCAGGAAGGACGGCTGACAATGAGGCTGTTCCCGAACAAAAACCAGCTTTCCAACTTTTTAGATACGGTACGGGATCTGGATATCTCCAACTACGACCTTTTTGCCAAAATTGACGACGATGATTTGTACGGAAGGGACTATTTTAAATCCGTCAATGACTTCCATCAGCATCTTCCGCCGGAATTCAGCAGTTATTACTGCGGCTTTGGCCAATATCTGAACGCCCGTGGGGGTTATCCGCTTTGCGGGAATGGCTTTTTCAGCTGTTTCGGTCCCACCATGGTATTCAGCAGAGATGTCCTTGAAAAATTAATCACCTGTGAGCAGGAGCCCGGAAGAATCTCCGAGATTTCTCCAAGGCTGGGACATTCCGGATACGGGTTTACGGAGGATAATCTCATGCATAAGCTCATGATTGACACCGGGAGTTGCAACCGTATCCGTTACGTACAGGAAATGTCTCTTCCGATGCATTTGGTCATTCAGACCAACAATGCTTCCGTGATACGCGGAGGACTGGTGCCGGGAGACTTCCGGGGAAGAAACTGGCGCATCTCCACCAGCCGGGCCAATGCCGAATCGCTCATGGAAATCAGTCATCCCCAATGGTACGACATCGTACGTGTTTTTGACGGCCGGGCATGCCGTTTTCAGAGGAATGACTGGGCTGACGTCCTTTCCTTGACCGATGAAGAAGTGACCCTTAAATGGGATCAATGGGGAACGGAGACATTCAGAAGGAAAGAAGACGGTTCGTTTTTCCTTTCAGGAAATGGAAATCAGCAGCATTCTCCTTCCTCACGGAAAAAGAAAGTGGCTGTACTATATATCTCTACAGGGCGCTATATAACCTTTTGGAAAGATTTTTATGCAGCCTCCAAGCAATATTTTCTGCCAGGCCACGATGTCCGCTATTTTCTGTTCACGGATCATGATGAAGTAAAAACTGCTGATGATGTAACGCTTGTCAGCAAGCCGTTCTATCCCTGGCCGATGGAAACCTTAAGGCGGTTTGAGACTTTCTTAAGTATTGAGAAAGAATTGCAGGAATATGACTACATTTATTTTATGAATGGTACGTTATTGCCGGTCTCTCCCATTGGAGAGGAAATCTTTCCGAATGATCGGCAGGGACTTGCCGTGACTCTTCATCCGGGATTTTACGAACTTCCCCGTTCCTGTTATCCCTATGAAAAAAATGGAATGTCCGAAGCGCGAATTCCTCCCGGACAGGGGGAATACTATGTCGCCGGAGGTTTCAATGGAGGAAAGGCCAGGGACTTTCTTTCCATGTGCCGGGAATTGGCAGGGGCTGTCAAACGGGACCTCGACAATGGAATTATAGCTGTCTGGCATGATGAAAGCCACATCAACAAATATGTGATCGGCAGGCATCCCCTTGTTCTGGGACCGGAATATTTGTTCCCTGAGACTCTGGTATTTAACCGCTATCATCTTATGGGGCTCAAGCATAGGGTTAAAATCCTGGTGAAGGATAAATCGCTTTCCAAATATGGAGGGCACGCGTGGTTGAGAAAGCAGTCATGAATGGCAAGAAATCGACGCGTGTGGCCTTTGCCGACTTTTGGCAGGGATTCAATCCGCATGATTCCATTTTATCAGCAGTCTTAAGGGAGCGGCTGAATATGGTCATTGTGGATAGGCAGGATGAAGCCGATTTGCTGATTTACTCCGTCTTTGGAAATGCATACCGCCAGTTTAAAGGCATCCGGGTTTTCTATACGGCTGAATCTGTAAAACCGTTGTGGGATGAATGCGACTATGCCATTTCATTCATGAGGGAGGATGTCCTCTATCCCGAATGCCATTTGCGTCTTCCCAACTGGATGGGAAGGGATTATATAAAAAGGACTGGGGTAGTGGAACAATATCCCAAGGATAAAAGATCTCTTTTGTCCAGGCACACGCGTTTTTGCAACTTTGTATATTCCAATGGGAATTCTCCGGAAAGAATTCACTTTATGCGTCTTCTTTCCCAATACAAGCCCGTAGATTGCGGAGGTACGGTGCTGAACAACATGGGAGAATGTGTGCGGGACAAGATCGCCTTCTGTTCATCCTATAAATTTACGATTGCCTTTGAAAACTACCCGGCTGCCGGTTACACTACTGAAAAACTGATTGACCCTCTGGCAGCCCTTTCCCTCCCCATTTACTGGGGTGCACCCGATGTCGGAAAGGAAGTCAATCCGTCACGGTTTGTCAATGCCGGGGATTTTTTATCCCCGGAAGCCCTGGCTGAATACATTATCCGGCTTGACCAGGATGAAGAGCTCTATCTGAGTTACATGGATGGTCCCGTTTTTGCTCCCGGCCGGCCGGACATCAGGGAATACATGCATCGCCTGGAGGAATTCTTTTCCATGGTAGTTTCAACGGGGAAAATATGCCGTACCGGCAGGCCGCACATCCAGGCGCGGCGCTTACATCATGGCTATCCTGTAATGTCCCGGTATGATGATGGCAAGCAATGGCATGGGAAAATGGAACTCAGGCTGCCCCGGATGGTGAAAAAATCCGTTTCTTCTGTCTTTGAGCCAGGTAAAGAAGACACGGCCTCGCGTTTGTTTTATAAACTGGCCGTTATTCCGGCCAAAAAAAACTCGGAGCGCTGTCCCGGTAAAAACTGTCGCTTGTTCGCAGGGCGTCCGTTATTCTTATATTCTGTTTCGTATGCTCTTCAGGAAGGGTTTGTACCGGTTGTCAGTACGGACAGTGAAGATATCATGGAATGCTGCCGCCGGGAAGGCATCCGTTATTTCCGGGAAACGGTGGATGACCGGAGAATGGAAAATTGCGTTCGCCAGGTTCTGTCCAGATTCTCTTGTGAAATATTGGCCGTCCTTCAACCGACTTCTCCCTTGCGCAGGGCAGGACTCTTGCGCCAGATGGCGGAAGACATGGAAAAAGGGGAAATTCACTCAGCCTATACGGCCCATAGAATTAAAATGATCGGCCATCTGGATGGGCAATTTCACGTGGCTCATCGCGAACAGGATGCCAGGAAATTTTTCTATTTCTTTGATGGCAATATTAATATTATCACACGGAAGCATTTTCAGGAATCCGGCACTCTGTTTGATAACGGTTCCCGTCCGTATTCAAACGATTTTCCCTGTTGTTTGCAAATTGATACGGAAGAGGAATGGAAGCTGTTGTCAAGATTAAGCGGAAATGAAGAATATCAGCGTTTTCTGGCTTCTGAAGGACACAAGAAACGAGTATGCATCATCTCCAATAAACGGAATTTGAAACGCAATTATTCAGCATTTGTTGATTCCTGTGACCAAGTCATGCGGGTTAGTAAAATGGATAACCTGAATTCCGGTTTGGCGGGAACAAGAACGGATATCCTTTTGATTTCATGCTTTCCCGGGTATCTGTCTTTTTCTCCTGCGGAAAGGCATATGGATATGCTTCCTGAAATCCCGGAAATCTATTTCAATAATGAAGAATTGGAGTATTCCAATGAATTTGCCTGCCGGGAAGGTCTGAAAAACTGGAAATTCATGCCGGGAGCAGTTCATCGGAGTACCCCTAACTTCACGACATTGAGCAAAGCTCTTTGCCTGGCGGACTATCTGTTTCCTGATGCCCAACTCTATTACTTGGGAGATACGGATATGAATGTGAGAGCTCCCGGAATTCCCAAACATCATGCTCCTGTGGAAAATGCCTATATTCAGTCCCTCATCGCCCATGGAAGGGTAATTCCCATTCTGGAGGATGAGGCTGGGGAATTTCATTATTCCTCTCCTCCATTGCCGGGTTCCGCTTCTTTAGAGATTCCCTCAATGCCACAGGAATCCGTGCAGGACATTGTCATCAGGCATCCCCAATGGACGGATCAATTTCGTATACATGGGAAACGGGGACGCAGGCTCCACGGCAATGATACTGCAGCTATTCTTCATCATGATGAAGAAAAGCTCGTTCTTCAATGGGACAACTGGGGCAGGGAGGAATTTTATGAAACGGAAAAGGGAAAATACCAATACCTGAATTACCATTGTTCCTCTTCCATTAATGAAGTGAATAAATATGCGGATGAATTGCTCATTAATCTCTATGACGGCAATAATTCCGTATTCCGTAACTTGCGGAGTCCCTTCATGGGCATTAAACATCATCAATGGGAAGGGCTTCTCCTGCTGGACCGCATGCAGCTTGATATCGAACATAAAATAAGGAAGATGCCCGGACTCAAATCCATTCTTCTGACAGGCATTTGCAAGGATGCCCTCATGGCCCTGATTTTGGCCTTTCGGTTGAAAAAAGATTTTCCTTATCTTCACCTAGGCGTTTGGGGATGTCCCTGGCCGCTTGATTTCAGCGGCGAATCACCTATGCATCAGGGGAAATACATCTCTCCGGCGCATGAACAGGTAAGGAAGAAAAAAACGTTTTTGTCTCTTTTCCAACGTTATGGAGATCCTCTGGCGATACTGCGGCAGGAAAAATTCTCCGGTCTGCACCTGTTTGGTTTTTACAGTTCAAATCCACATTGGGACTGTGATGCAGAAGCAACAAGAAGATTAGAGCCTTATCTGACAAAAACATATGTTCATCACGCTGAAAATGATGAGGACATTGCCCTCGTTCATGGAAAAATCACACAATTGGTAAAGCAAAAACCGGAATTGATTCATTCATGGATGAACGAAATGTTTCATAAAATAACGCAAAGCGGATGCGGAGAAAATTCAAGTGAATCTGCAACAAGCATATCCGCCTGAAATTATAATATCATCCATATTTAAACACTGCCAGGATCAACATGAAATCTCTCATACAAACAGCAAGCTCTTCGGAAGAAAGGTTGGAACGGATAGGCTTTCTTCGTATTCTCAACGAAGAAAATACTATTATTCCCTGCCTTTTAAGTGTAGCTCCCGTTCTGGATCATATTATTATTCTGTGGTCGGATACGGAGGACCGCAGTATAGAGCTCATGGAAGCATGGAAACGGCATATTGAAGATAACTATGAGTGTCGCATGAGCTTTCTTCATTATCCGCATCATGTGGTTCCTCCCCGTTCCGTAGATGACTTGAGGATTCTTCCCAGGGAAAACAGGATTGATACCTACTTGAATTTCGGAATGGATTTCATCCGTGATCTTTACGCCGGGAAATCATTCTGTGTAGGTAAAGTGGATGCTGATCAAATCTATTTTACGCAGGAATTGGAGGAGGCTTTCCAAATGGCACGCAAACCGGAAGATTGCGTTTCCATAGGGGGCCATAATACTCTGGTTTTTCAGAAAAGGCTGATGATCTTTGGTCCACGGCCAAGAAACGGGGGAAGTGATTCATTAATTTGCGGCATGAACAATTTGCCGCATTTTGGAGTCGCTGCACCTTACGAAGTGGACATTGCCCGTCACCCCTGCATCAAAGCCTATTCCAGAGCCTGCTGGATGCACTTCCGGAGAAAAGCCAGATACAAAAATGTTATCCGGGAATTCAGGGAAGATGAGGTCATTCCTCTTCCTCAAAATCCCGGGTTGGTGAATCGTTTCCGGACTGATATCCTTCCGCTGCTTCAGGAGGCAAAAAGTCCGTACGTGGATCTATCCCTGGATTAAGTCCATAACGCAACATTTGGTGTCGGAACGTATCTCCCCGGAACAAGCTTCAGCGGGGAGACGTTGCCTCATACCTGGGGGACAACCTATTCTGCACATGGGAAAAACTGGCGGAGAGAGTGGGATTCGAACCCACGGTGGGTTTCCCCACGGCGGTTTTCAAGACCGCTGCATTAAACCGCTCTGCCATCTCTCCATGCAAAAAGCGTGGGCGTAAAGTATCTTGAAAATTTTTTGCTGTAAAGCCTGTTTTATGTTTCGCATGAGTTCAAAGCAGCAGGGAAAGAGGTGCCCCAGCACCCGTGAACGGGATAAGAACGGATTTGCAGCGGTTTGAGGGGAAGACGGCAGGGACGGTTTTTCCGCGAAAGGTTTCCGAATCGCCGCAGGATGAAAACGAGTGATGGCGGAACGGATTCCATAAAAGGCATCATGGATACAAAAGATGTTCGTTTACAGCTTGCAGGGAAGGCCGTGTATATGGGAATATAAGACATGGCCTCGTCTCCGGATTTTGTAGAATATGTTTGTTTCCAGCTCCGGCATGCCGGGGAAATTTCCTTCAAGAAAATGTTCGGGGAGTACGGTCTGTACTGTGACCGGAAATATTTCGGTCTGGTATGCGACAACCAGTTGTTTGTAAAGGTGACGGCTCCCGGGCTGGAGATGCTCCCGGAACAGGAGCAGGGCAGTCCTTATCCCGGTGCCAAACCGCATTTCCTGGTGACGGAACTGGACGATGACCGGGCTCTTTCCTCTTTTGTCCGGAAAACATGCTCCGTTCTTTCGGCTCCCGACGTTTTATCCGGTGGGAAAAAGAAAAAAACTTCCGGAGCAAAAAGAAACAGGCGTCTGTGACGCCTGTTTGTGTCGGAAATTGGACTGTCCGGCGGAAAAGGTTATTTTTCGTCGGAGGAGGAAGCGGCCAGGGCTGAAAGGGATTTTTTCAGGTTGGCCGCCACGGTCTGTGTGGCTTCGTTGTCGGACTCCGCGAATTTGTCCACAGCCTGTGTCAGGGATTTAAGGTCCGCTTCCGCTACCTTGCGCCCTTTGGCCTTGCGCTGTTCCAGCGCGGAAATCTTTTTATTGATATCCGCCAGCCTGGGCAGGTCCTTGTTGGCTTTCAGGGTTGCCAGGGCTTCATCGAACTCCTTGACGGACGGCACGGCGGTTTTCAGGCGCGTGATGGCAGAGACCGCTTCCAGAGGGTTGGTGCTGATTTGGGCCTGCACCATGTCCTTGGCGTCCCCCAGCCAGTCGTCAAAGGCGGCGCACACGGCCTGTGCTTCCTCATCGTCCGTCTTTTTTCGCAGGGGTGTGATTTTGGACTCGATGTTGCTGCCGTTGGAGACGACCGTTTTTGCCAGTGATTTGTACTTGTTCAACTCCACGTCTTCCAGAATGGGAAGGCCGCGTTCCGCCTTGAGCACTTCCTTTTTTACCAGGTCGTAAAGTTCGGGCGGGTATCCCTTGGCAACGACTTTTCCATTGGCCCCGATCAAGACGGCATGGGGCAGTCCGCCCGGGCAGGAGGCCGCCGGAATATCCAGCCCCTGGTAAACGGGGAAGGAAATATTCTTTTCTTCCAGAAACTGCTTCACCCTGGGGGAAAGTCCCTGCCTGTGGCTTCCAACGACGGTGAACCCCTTGGACTGGTATTTATCCTGGAGTTCCTGAAGGTGCGGCATGCTGGCGATGCACGGCGGGCAGTTGATGCCCCAGTATTCAAAAAAGACGACTTTCCCTTTCAGGCTGGAAGCCGTGATTTTCGGGCCGTGGATGTACTTGCTGTCGTCAAAGGCGGGGTAGGTGACCTTGGCACCCTTGCCGGTTTCCGCCGCATGAATGCATGCCGGCGCCGTAACGGCGGCCAGGGTTCCGGCAAGAAAAAGAGTGGTCAGGGTTCTCATATAAAAGAATGATGGAACATTTTCCATTGAGAGTCAAGCAGGGAACATGCATCCGTCCAGAAGTGCGGGTTTCCTGTGCCGGAGTACTCAGGCAATGTCCAGGCCCATGATATAGTCCGTCATGTAATAGCCGTGGCCGATGTGGAAGTCTCCGCGCTCCACTTCCTTCATTCCCATGCGGTTGTAAAATTCGACGGCTCTGGTGTTGTATCTGTTGACGTTCAGGCGCATCTGGCAGGGCGCGGGATGGATGCTCCTGATGTAGCTGACGGCTTGGCGGAACAGGTAGCTGCCGATGTGCTTTCCCTGGAAGCCGGGCAGCACGTAAATCTTCTGCAGGTGGAAGATGCCCGGTTCCTCCGGCTGCACGGAAAGGTAGCCGCAGTATTCCCCTTCGTGGGTGGCGATGAAGTACACGTGACCTTCCTCCATCTGCTTGAGCAGGTTGGCGGGGGAATACATCCAGTCCATCATGAATTCCATCTGGTCCCGGGAAAGGAGGTCCCGGTAGGTGGCGGGAAAAGCCTGCTGTGCCAGTTCGTGGATGAGCATGATGTCGTCTTTGGTGGCTTGGCGGAGTGTCGGCATGGCTACGAATGTTACACGGAAAGGCTTTTCATGAAAAGTGCGGCTTCCGTCCGCCGCCGGAATTTTCCGGCAATGGCTGACTTTTTTCTCCATGTTTCCGGACCGGGACCTTACGATGAATGACACAGGCTTTTTTGACGGAAACCGTGGGGGAATCCTGTCTGTAATGTGAGCACCGTATGCACATCCGATCATGAGAGAACCCTATCCCATACAACAATGGCTCCCCGCGGGGCCGCTGAGGGACATGGGGGAAAGATATGTGAGCCAGCTTCCCGACGTGGAGCAGAATCCCATACGGCCGGAATCCCTCATGCATCATTCGGACCATTCCTGGTCGGAGTACCTGGTGGCGTATTCCCTCCTGTATCCCGGGGTGGTGATTCTCCTGGCCATTCTGGGCGGCGCGGGCATGTGGGCCATGTTCCATTTCTGCAAGAGAAGGGAATACAGGCACCGCATCGTGTGTCCGGAATGCGGTACCGTGATGTATCCCTGCGGCCTCCACTGTCCCAAATGCGGAGCGCCGAATCCCTTTCCCCGCGCCCTGAACTGGCTCGGGTATTCCCGTCTCCGGAAAGTGGTGCCGGAATCCGGAAGAATCAGGCATGAAGAAGCCCTGCGTAGCTTCCGCAGGTGCTTTTACTGCGGGGAGCCGCTGAAGGAACCCACCCTGCTGCAGAAATGCCCGGCGTGCGGGAAGGCCGTGCTCCAGGGGGAACGGTCCGTGGACATTTATGACACCTACATTTCCCGGCGTACCTGGTGGACCTTCGGGGCCGTGGTGTTTCTGGGGATCATCCCCATTCTGGGGCCTCTCCTGGCCTCATCCCTGTACAAGCGGACGCTCATTGACCCCTATTCCCTGTACATGACCGTATTCCGGGAAAGCTTCCTGATGGTATTCCTCTTTCTGTGCCGCCACCTGTTCCGGCTGCTGCCCTTCATCGGCATCATCGGGATGCCGATTCTTTGCCTGACGGAATACCATGTGTACCGCAGGATGTTTCTCTGGAAGACGGAAAAGTACGAATTCGGGGAAAATTAGACCGTCCCGGCAGCGGCTCGGCATTTCCTGCCTTTCCGCCGTCCGGGAAGATGTTGTTGTGAATGGCTGCGCGGGTGATTGACTTGGCGGCGGGACGGCGTACCGTTGCCGTCATGAGAAATCTTTACGCGGTTCTTCCATGCGTGGCCGCCGGCGGCCTGGTGCTGGCGGCCTGTTCCGTGACTTACGGGAACAAGGCGGTGGCTTCCGCTTCAAGCTATGAAGGACTGAAGCCGGGCAGGGCCACCAAGGCCGACGTTTACGAGACACTGGGGCAGCCTTCCGACGTGCTGGAGATGGAAAAGGGAGTGCTGTGGACGTACCGCTACCGGAAGGCGAAAAACAATCTGGTGGGCAATATCCCCCTGTTTGGCGTGGGGCTGATCGCCGGAGGCAAAAATGGAGACGTTTATACCGTTCTAGTCCTGTTTGACCGGAAGGGCGTTCTCCTGTCCCGTACGGCGGACCGTCGGAAGCTGTATACGTCCAACCTGGCTTCCCTGAAGCGTTCCGTGGACGATATGATGGAGGACAACTCGTCACACCGGAGGGTGGAAGCGGAAATGAAAAAGATAGGCAAGCCGTTCAGCGAGGAGGCCGCTAGGGAAAGCCGTCTTCTGGAATCGTCTCTTGATTAGCCGGTTGTCATTTCTCTCCGGCTTATCGTTATAAGTATGACAAAAGGAGGAATTTTTTCTATTGCTATAAATGTATCTTGTACAATAAGTAGGCGCCGTTCCCCGCGGGAACGGTGCGGTTCCTCACTGAACGCTTCCTGTTCCAAGGGGTTCAAACCTGATAGAAAAACATGATGAACGTAAAGAACAAACTGGCATCGGTTCTGGCAAGGGCCTTCTCGCCGAAGGCCGCGCCGGAAGGCAACGTGAACAGGGAGGCTAAAGCCTCCAAAAAAATGGAAGACTGGCTGAAATCTTCCAGAATGAGGTCCTTTTAAAATGATCTGAGAAAACAGGCCGGTTTGGGCGTTTCATGCCCGGATCGGCCGGATGGCGGGGGCGAGTGCCGCAACGTGTTCTTTTTACTGGAAAAGATATGTCTTGATGACAGTTGCGCCTTGACTATGGAGGTGGAATGTCCGTTCATCTGAGCAGACATGACCATACCCGGAATACTTGAAGAAAAGTTATCGGCCGCATTGAAGGCGGTATTGGGGGCGGACCTTCCCGCCGATTTTCGCGCCACCGTGGCTCCGTCCGCGGACTTGCGCTTCGGGGACTACCAGAGCAACGCCGCCATGGTTCTGGCCAAGCAGTGCCGAACGAATCCCCGCGCGCTCGCCCAGCAGGTGGTCGACCAGGCGGGGGAGGACGATGTCTGCTCACTGGAAATCGCCGGACCGGGCTTCATCAATTTCCGCATCAAGCCGGAATTTTACGCCTCGCGCCTGCTTGCCATGCTGGCGGACGAACGGCTGGGCGTGGAGCAGGTGCGGGACCCCAAAACGATCGTGATCGACTTTTCCGCGCCCAACGTCGCCAAGCCGATGCATGTGGGCCACATCCGTTCCACCATCATCGGCGACGCCCTTTCCCGCGTAGCCCGCTTTGTAGGCCACAAGGTCATTACGGACAACCACATCGGCGACTGGGGAACCCAGTTCGGCATGATCCTGTGGGGCTGGAAAAACATTCTGGATGAACAGGCCCTGGAGGCCAACCCCATTGATGAGCTGCTGCGGGTGTACAAGGACGTGAACCTGATGTGCAAGGAAAAGCCGGAACTGCTGGATACCTGCAAGGCGGAGCTGGTGAAGCTCCAGGCCGGGGACGAAGAAAACCTCGCCATCTGGAAGCGTTGCGTGGAGGTCTCCAAATCCGGTCTTTCCAGGATTTACGACCAGCTTGACATCCACTTTGACTACTGGCTGGGGGAAAGCTTTTACAACGACGCCCTGGCTCCGCTGGTGGACGGCATGATCGCCGCCGGAATGGCCCGGGAAAGCGACGGAGCCATCTGCGTATTTTCCGACGGCTCCGTTCCGCCGAATGAAGACCCCTTCCTGGTTCAGGAAAAGGGCGAATGGCGCGCCAATCCCTGCATTATCCGGAAGGCGGACGGCGGTTTCCTTTACGCCACGACGGACCTGGCCACGCTGGACCACCGGATCAGGACCTGGGGCGCGGACTCCATCTGGTACGTGGTAGGCGCTCCTCAGGCGCTTCATTTCCGCCAGATCTTCTCCGCCCAGCGCCGCCGCGGCATGGAGGGGGATTACCGCCACATTGCGTTCGGCTCCATTCTCGGCGACGACCGCAAACCCTTCAAGACGCGGTCCGGGGATACCGTTTCCCTTCAGGAT
>OJJL01000594.1_pt1 | contig 13198 bp, 4 predicted proteins | sample 1596171 | NCBI WGS metagenome assembly OJJL01 (sample SAMEA4350121, study PRJEB24818) | metagenome | biome: human; feature: gut; material: faeces | place: Denmark | collected 2013-09
CATCATCTTACTGTCCGAGAGAAACTTATTGAATATAAGGAATATATTCGTATATAGCATAGCTAAATCCTATGAAAACATTTCTCGGAACAAAGATAAGTTAAAGGACGCCTCAATCATTTATTTGAAATAAATTGTAGCAATAGTATAGGTTTACAGGAAATGTTTTGTGTAATATTAACTATTTTTAACTGGTACATAATATTGAAGTTGTTTTGTATTCCTTAGAACTTCTATTAAACTCATTTTTACGTATAAAAGTAAAGTGTAGATGTAATGTTGTAAAGTTATTGATAAGTTATGTTTATAAATTAGAAATTCATGAAGCTTTAACTGACTAGTTTAAGAAATTGGACAAATAGAAATATGGATTATCACGAGGGTGATCTTTTGAACTTTTTTTATAAATCTTAACGATATATTTTTATAGACTAAGCAATATTAAACCTGAAGTTGTTTTGTTTTTTTCTAATTTTCTATAACTTTGCGATTAAGCATTAAAAATGCAGGATACTTGATATAGGCGAATTATGAAGCATTTATTTTATAGATAATTGATTGATATTTAAGTATATATGTTAAAATTGTAATTTCATGGTTCTGTTAATTCATTTTTGACACCCAAAAATCAAGGTAATAAAACTCTTTTAAAATGTTATTGAAAGTAGTGGGTTTCATGAATGATGATAATTGCCGATTTGCAGGTATCTTATTTGTTGTGAAATATATTGCTGAATTGAAATAACATCAATTAAATAATAAAAAAATGAATGCTTTAATATTTCCTGGGCAAGGAGCCCAGTATAAAGGAATGGGAGGTTCTCTTTTTGAGAAATACAAAAAAGAGACTTTAATGGCGAGTGAAATTCTTGGATACTCAATAAAAGATTTATGTATGAACGACTCGCAAGGTAATTTGGGGAAAACTCAATATACTCAACCTGCGTTGTTTTTTGTCAATGCATTAAGCTTTTTAGAGTCAAAGCTAGCTCCTGATTATCTGGCAGGGCATAGTTTAGGAGAATATAATGCACTTTATGCTGCTGGGGCCTTTGATCTTTTTACAGGCTTGAGGTTGGTTAAAAAGCGAGGGGAATTAATGGCTAAAGTTGACAAAGAAGGAGGAATGGCTGTTATTATTGGAGTTAATAAAGATTTTATCATTAATGTTTTAAATGATAATGGATTTCTATCAATAGATATTGCTAATTATAATACACCAACACAATTTGTTATTTCTGGGAGAAAGAATGATCTTGAAAACGCTCGCCCATTTTTTGAAAATCGGAAAGAAGTAAAATTATATTCATTACTAAAAGTAAGTGGCGCTTTTCATTCCCGATACATGAATAACGCTGCGAATGCATTTGCAGAATATTTGCATAATTTTACTTTTTCCCCAATTGCAACTCCTGTTGTCTCAAATTATTCATCAAGATGCTATTCAGATTCTAATATAAAAGAATTATTAATAAAACAAATAAATCATTCTGTTAAGTGGACTGAATGTATTCAGTATTTATTAAATATAGATCCTGAAATGTTTTTTGAAGAAATTGGGTGTCGAAAAATATTAACAAATATGGTAAAAGAAATAACGGAGAAACAATATTTATTTCTAGAAAATAGATTAAACAAGCCATTGGAAAATAATGTTGTTAATACAGAAAAGAGCTGTCCAGCTAATTCTCTTTTGGACAAACAAGATATAATTGAATATCGAGATTTTACACTAAGCAAACTCGGCAATCAGACTTTTTTGAAAGAATACGGTCTTGTAATACCATATTTAGTAGGTGGAATGTATAAAGGTATTTCTTCTGTAGAAATGATTGTTAGGTTAGCTCAAGCTGGAATGTTAGGCTTTTTAGGTACTGGAGGTTTGAACCTATCCCAAATGGAACAAATGATTTTTGCAATTAGGCAAAAACTTCCTAAACAGAAAAATGTCGGTGTGAATGTTTTGTATAATTTTAGAAAGGAAAACAATGATGAGGGTATTATAAATTTATGCTTAAAATATGGCATTTCCATTATTGAAGTATCAGCATATTTAAAAGTCACAAAATCATTAATTAAATACCATGCTAAAGGTTTGTCATTTGACAAGTCGACAGGAAAAATTATAAGAAAAAACAAAATTATCGTAAAGACATCTAGACCAGAAATTGCTGAGCAATTTTTTAAGCCAGCTTCAGAGTCAATATTAATGGAATTGTATGAAAATGGTGAGCTTACAGAAGAGGAAATGATGGCATCAAAACATATTGCGCTAGCCGATTGTTTGTGTGTAGAGGCAGATTCTGGCGGTCATACAGATGGACAAAATGCATATACATTATTGCCAGCAATGTTAAATTTGAAAAATGAATTGATTCGTGAATATCATTATGACTATCCTATTTATGTAGGGGCAGCTGGGGGAATCGGTACGCCAGAATCTGCTGCATCAGCTTTTATTTTGGGTGCTGACTTTATTTTAACAGGTTCCATCAATCAATGTACAGTTGAAGCGAGTACTAGTGAAGTTGTTAAAGATCTTTTGCAGAATATGGATATACAAGATACTGAATATGCACCAGCTGGAGACTTATTTGAATTTGGATCAAAAATCCAAGTTTTAAAACGCGGTGTGTTATTTCCTGTAAGAGCAAATAAACTATATGAACTGTATAGACACTATAACTCTATAGATGAAATAGATCAAAGTACAAGAAAACAAATAGAGGAGAAATATTTTAAGCGTTCGTGTGAAGAAGTTTATGAAGAAGTAAAAAGGCATTATTCTCCTCATGATGTTGAAATTATGGAAAGAAACGAAAAATCAAAAATGGCTGCAATATTCAAATGGTATTATAGCTATTCAACTCATATTGCTTTAGGTGGTTTTATTGACGATGTGGTAAATTTTCAAATACATTGCGGGCCAGCACTAGGAGCTTTTAATCGCTGGGTGAAAAATACCAAATTAGAAAAATGGCAAAACAGGCATGTTGATGAAATCGGTTTAAAAATAATAAATGACACTAAAATATTATTAAACGACCAATTGAAACAAATGATATAATAGAAAGGAGTATGCAAATGAGTACTTTTGATGATATTGCTATTGTTGGAATTTCTTGTCGTTTTCCAGGTGCGAGGGACTCTAATGAATTTTGGAAAAATATGGTCAACGGAATAGATTCTGTTGGCGCATCAATAGAGTGGCAGAATCTTGATCCCTCAATAATTACTAATCATTTTGCTAGCATTGAGAATAAAGATAAATTTGATAATGATTTTTTTAACATTTCTCCTAGAGAGGCTATTCATATGGATCCTCAACAGCGTCTTTTGTTAGAAGAAACATGGCATTGTATTGAAGATTCTGGAATACCTTTAAGAAATCTTCAAGAAAAATGCACTTCTGTTTTTGTCGGAGCTTTATCAATAGAATCTTATTCTGATTATTGGAGTGGAGATGAAATGGATAATTACACAGGTTCGGGGAATTATCCTTTTATGTTAGCTAATCGCATTTCATATTTTTGGGGATTTAACGGTATCAGTAAAGTTATAGATACTGCATGTTCTTCATCATTTATGGCTTTGTATGATGCTTATATATCTTTATTAAATGGTAGTAGTGATTATGCTATAGTTTCAGGAATACATATACATCATGGTCCTTTTAAATATTCTATTTGGTCTAAAAATCGCATGTTAACTCATGGAGGAAAATGTAGAACATTTGATAAAGACGCAAGTGGAATTGTAGCTGGAGAAGGGGTTGGAGTCATATTATTACAACCCTTACAAAAGGCAATAGCTGAAAAAAATAATATTTATGGGATATTAAAATCTTGCGCAATAAATCATGGAGGGAAAGGTGTTTCTATTTCATCTCCTAGAGTTATTTCTCAAAGAAATGTTATTATATCAGCTATAGAGGAGGCTAAAATCTCACCTGAAACAATTTCCTATGTTGAAACCCATGGTACGGGTACATCATTGGGTGATCCGATTGAAATAGAGGCTTTAAAACAAGCCTATCAAAAATATACAAAAAAAAGAAATTTTTGCAAAATAGGTTCAGTAAAAACAAATATTGGTCACTTAATGTCTGCTGCCGGTATGACTAGTTTAATCAAAGTGCTTTTAATGCTTAAATATAAGAAAATACCACCACTTTTGAATTATACAGAAATTAACCCTATTATTGATATTAATGATTCCCCTTTTGTTATTGCGACAAAATGTGAAGATTGGGAAAATGTTGCCCCATTGAGAGCAGGGATTAGCTGTTTTGGGTATGGTGGCGTGAATGGTCATATTATATTAGAAGAATATTGTGATTCAGCTTCTTATGAGACTGATTTGAAAAAGGAAATGTTTTTTCCGTTATTGTTGTCTGCCCAGAGTCTTGATAGTTTGAAGTCTGTGATAGAGAAGTGGAAAGCGGAACTAAGTAGTGAGAGTTCGTTTTTTTCTAAGTCCTCTTTACGAGATATTTGCCTTACACAGTTATTCAGTAGAGCTTCTTTCAATGTGCGATGTGGCAGATGGGTTAGTTCCCAAAAAGAACTATTAGACTATATAAATTCAAATAAAGAATATACCAGTAATAGGAAAAAAGTATTGCCTCCTTTGCTTTTTTGTGCAGGAAATATCGATCTTAAGGGATATGCGGAAATAAGACTCTTCTTTGAAAGTTCTTTTTTCTTTCAAAATATTTTGAATCGTGAATTTGATAAGTTGAAAGATAAAGTACAATGGGAGTTTAAAATGGAATTTTTAAAAGAAGAATGGGATAAAAAATATATAGAAATATTTCGTTTCTTTTCTTCATATATATTAGCGATTATTATTATTGAGTTAGGTCTTAAATTCAATATTTTTACAGCTTTTGGAAATGGAGTTTGGATGGCTTTAGTAATTTGTGGAGTATTGGAAATTGATAAAGTTATCAATTATTTATTAGGCAAAGATAAATTAAAAAATATTGATATTTCATATTCCAAATACACTTTCTACGATCCTGTAAATAGGAGGGAATATAAAAAGAATAAAATAAGTAATGAATATATAAGTATTTTGCTATCAAAAGCTCAAGTCTCACCTTCAGATTTTGCTGTTTTTTTGGAGAAGTTCAGATTGTTAGCTAAAAATCAATTTACGTATCGGAAATTTATTGAGGAGTGGAAAGATTATTTACCAATATTAAAAATAGAGGAAATCCTTAAGGATGAAGCATTTATTGAAAATAATAATGCGGATTCTGAGTTTATGTTATTTGTTTTAATATTGACTTCTTCTTTGTATAAATTGAACCAAAAATGGGGATTCTCAAATAAGTTAGATTTAAAGAATGAATATTTTGATGAATTGGTTTCTTTAGTAGTAGATGGGGTTATTACTAAAGAAACTATTATAAATTTATTGCAACATCGTAGAAATGATATTATTATTGATAATTTTCATGATTTAGAAAAATATGAGTATTTGACAGAGTATAATAAAACTCATTTTAAGGTCGATGGAGTTGATGTCTCTTGGATTGACGATGTACATTCTTTGGAAAAAATAGTCTTTTCATTCAAAAATGAGGAACAGGTTTTATTTATTGGCAAAGGAGCGTTTTCTCCGATCGAACAAAATACTTTTTGTTCGATTGATTATTCGATTATGTCTCTACGAAATGGGTTGTTAGATCTTTGGATTATGGGGTATGAAGTAAAATGGGAAAAATGGTTTGGTGGATCATATAATAAGGTGACGTTACCACTTTATTCTTTTAATCATAAATCATTTCTTTTGCCTCGTTATAAATTAGGATATAAAATGAATATCCCTTATATACACCCATTAATCCAACAAAATATTTCTTCGTTTTATGGTGTAAAATTCAGATCATTTTTTTATGGTAATGAGTTTTTTTTAAGAGAGCACATTATTAATAATAAAATGATACTACCAGCTACCGCATATATTGAAATAGTATATAAGTTGGCCGATTTAGTATGGCAAAGACAAAATGATGATATTTTAGAGTTGAAAAATGTTTTTTTACCATCTCCTTTTATTGTTTCTAATCATAGCCAGAAAGAGATACTAATAGATGTAATCAATAATAAATCATTGGTTGACTTTAAAATATATAGTATAAATAATAACGAAATAAATATTCATTGTCAAGGAGCTTTTACAACATTCAGTAAGACTGAAATAAAAAAATATAATTTGCACTTACTTTTAGAGGATTGTAAGATACATTATATTTCCCATGATGAATGTTATGAATATTATAGAAATAAAGGTATAAATTATGGTGATGGTTTTCAAGGTGTTTATTCAATTCATGTTGGGTCAGGAAAAGCTATAGCTGAAATTCATCCTCCTCAGTCCCAAGATACTATTAAAGATGTTTTCAGTTTTAATCCGGCTGTTTTAGATGCTGCATTGCAAGCTTCAATTGCTTTGATTGAAGATAAACAATATGTTTTTTTGCCATTTTCTATTAAAAGATGTTTGATTTTCAAGCCATTATCAACAATCTTATGGTCTTATGTCGAATTAAAATCATCAGTAAACAACGATGTTATAGTATTTGAAATAAAGATATTAGATGAAGATGGACATTTATGTATTTTATTTGATGAGATTTCTTTGAAAAAAAAAACCATCATTATCGAAAAGAATGTTTTAGCATTACAACCATATTGGAAAATTGTAGAATTTGATAAAAAATTGGTTGGGTCAGATGGATATACTATTGTGTTATGTGGTTTTGGTGATAATATTTCTATTTCTTTAAAAAATGAATGTATAATATTCAACTCTCCATATAATGATTTGGGGAAATATATCCTAGATCTCTCCATCTCTCTACTACATTACTATCAAAAAAACATTAGTGGTAATGATTGTAAAAACATAAAATATCGAATTCTTTTCAATAGGGAAAAGAAGTATTTATTATCCCTATATGGATTTTTTAAATCTTTATCATTGGAGTATCCATGTTTTGAATTTCAATTAATAGGAACAACAATTAATAGCTTTGTTAAACGAAAGGTAGAGTTTCTTCCATTTATAAATTATTCGATTTTGATGGAAGATTCAGAAGGGCGATTTCTATATCAAACTTGGAAAAAAGCAGGAATAGATTTTTCGGAGACGACACCTTGGAAAGATAATGGAGTATATATCATAACAGGTGGTTTAGGTGGTATTGGTATTATTTTGGCGCAAGATATTTTACAAAAAGCTAAACGTGCTAAAATTATTTTACTTGGAAGATCTCCTTTGTCTGAGGATTCTGAAAAAAAAATATCTCAATTAGTTGCATATGGAGGAACAGTAGAATATCATTCGGTAGATATCGCTTCTTTTGAGGCATTAAATGTATGTTTGGAAAATGTGCGAAGAAAATACTTTCATATAAATGGGATACTTCATTGTGCAGGAGTTATTAGAGATTGCTTTTTTAAGTATAAAAAAGAGATTGATTTTGAAGAAGTTTTACGCCCAAAAGTGCAAGGAACTTTATATTTGGATAGAATAACTCAATCTTGGGAGTTAGATTTCTTTGTATGTTTTTCATCCATTGCTGCAACATTAGGCAATGTAGGACAAATAGATTATGCAATGGCAAATTCTTTTATGGATTCATATATGCTCTTCAGAGGTAAGCTAGAGCGTTTAGGACAAAGGAAAGGTAAAAGTATTTCTGTAAATTGGCCTCTTTGGGAAAATGGTGGTATGCAAATTTCTTCGCAATATATTCAACGTTTAGAAGAAAGATTAGGAATTTATCTAATGGAAAATAAAGTTGGATTGAGTTTTTTGCATATGGCATTGCAAAAGAATTATAGTCAATTAATGGTATTGCAGGGAGATAAAAATAAAATGGAAATGAAAATTGGTGATCTTGATATAAAAAATATTAACAATATGAATAAAACAAAAACAATTAAACATGCTAATGAATATTTCACGCTTAAGAACTTGGTGAATATTTTCTCAAAATTATTAAGGATTGATCCTTGTGAAATAGATGAAACTTTGGCATTTGATGAATATGGATGCGATTCTATAGTATATACAGAGTTTGCAAATGAATTAAATCAAAAATATAAATTAGATTTAACACCTACTATATTTTTTGAATATAGAACATTGGAAACTTTGTTCGACTATTTAACAAAACACATTGTTGAATGTTCTATGGAATTGCAGGAAAAAATTGAATACGTTAAGCCTTGTTTAGAAGATGATGAATTGCCTAAAACTAATATATTTAGTAATATTGAAACAGGAAATAATTCTGTAATAGAGGATAATCGTAAAACAAATAATGATGATATTGCAATAATAGGAATGACAGGTAGATTTCCAATGGCTGATGATCTTGATATTTTTTGGGAAAATTTAGTAGAGGAAAGAAATTGTGTTGTTGAAACTCCGTCAGAGCGTTTGAAAATATATAAAAAATACACAAATTGTCAAACTGAAGATTTAATAAAGTGGGGTGGTTTTATATCAGATATTGATAAGTTTGATCCTTTATTTTTCGGAATTTCTTCTCGTGAAGCAGAGAATATGGATCCACAACAAAGACTTTTATTAATGTATGCTTGGAAAACATTAGAAGATGCAGGATATTCTACGTCTCAAATTAAAGGGAGTAATATGGGCATAATTATGGCTATTGTTAATTCTGGTTATGACATATTTAGAGTTTGTTCAAAATCACCTATAGACGGTTATTCTTATGCAGATGTTGTACCTTCTATGAGTGCAAATCGTATCAGCTATTTTTTAGATATTCATGGACCAAGTGAAACGGTTGAAACAGCTTGTTCTAGTTCTTTGGTTGCAATACATAGGGCTATAAAAGTAATAAATAGTGGAGAATGTGAGATGGTCTTGACTGGTGGAATTAATCTATTGCTGAATCCAGAACTTTATATAAGTTTTGATAAAGCTGGTATGTTAGCACATGATGGAAAGTGTAAGACTTTTTCAAATAATGCTAACGGTTATGTGAGAGGAGAAGGTATTGGTATGTTGTTGTTAAAAAGAAAAGAAAAAGCAATAGAAGATAGAGATCATATTTATGGAATAATACGTGCTTCATGTGAAAATCATGGTGGAAGAGCTAACACATTAACTTCCCCTAACTTGAAAGCCCAGACAGATCTTTTAGTTACGACATATGAAAATGCTCAAATCGACCCTAGAACGATATCATATATTGAAGCACATGGTACAGGAACTAAATTAGGGGATCCTATTGAAGTAGATGCATTGAAAGCGGCTTTTAAAACACTTATAGAGAAGAGAGACGATAAACAGCACCTAGATTTTTCTTGTGGGCTAGGTTCTGTAAAAACTAATATTGGTCATTTGGAGATAGCAGCCGGAATGTCCGGAATTATCAAAATTTTGCTTCAAATGAAGCATGAAACAATAGTGAAAAGTTTACATTGTGATATTAAAAATCCATATATTCAATTAGATAGTACCCCTTTTTATATTACGGATAAAACAAAAAAATGGAATCGTTTAAAAGATATAAATGGACATTTGGTTCCATTGCGTGCCGGAATAAGTTCTTTTGGCTTTGGAGGAGTAAATGCACATTTGGTTCTAGAAGAATATATATGTGACAAAAAAGTACCACCCAAAATATTGCCATCTTTATATATTATTTTACTATCAGCTAAAACTAAAACAGCTCTTATCAATCGTGCAATATTATTGATGGAATATATGGAAAAGAAGAAGGGCACTATTTCGCTATATGATATGGCTTATACATTGCAATTAGGTAGAGATCAAATGCCATTTCGATTAGCAATGTTAGTTGATAATGAAGATGATTTAATTTATAAATTGCATTTATATATAAATAAAAAAACAGATAATGTAAATGGAATTTTTATAGGTGATAATTGCTCAGAAAATTTGCTTATGAAATATTTCAGCAACGACGAAATTCTCTTGATAATAAAACAATGGATAAAAAATGAAAAATATGAAAATATTTTAAGATTATGGAGTGATGGTATAGTTGTTGATTGGAATTTATTATATAATGATCATCCTTATCGTCTTAGTTTGCCAAGCTATCCATTTGATGTTAGTTCATATTGGGCTGATTCGGTGAATGAAAATACTGAAGATAATTGTGAATCAATTATTGATAGTGTGCTTATGGGGGATATTGATATTGATTCTGCATCGAACATTATCGAACGTTTGAATGATAGGCAATAGATATCTTTAATAAGAATGCAGGTTATTAAAAAACATAGTGAATAGCTTTTTGTAAAAAAAAGGATTTTAGCGAAATGTTGTAAGCCTCCGGTAAACCACGTATTTTCTGCAACTTCTTCAATCAGTATCTTTGTTTCCAAAAACAAGATTTATGATGACACGAGAAGAAGTTGCAGAAATTATTACGTACTGCAAGGAACACAAAGTAACCTATAAATCTAGGCGGGCAGAACTTAATATCCCTGTTTGGAGATTTTATGACAGCAAGTCCCGCTATGCAGAAGGACAGTCCTCCGGCAATACCTCCAAAGGAGATTTTATAGAACTGGGACAAAGCGGTACATTTATTCCTGTCCCGTCATTTATCGGTCAGAGCAGTCGTAAACCTAAAGGAGAATCATCATCCGGATTTAAAAGCATAGAGATACGTACATCAAAAGGAGATGCAATACGCATTCAGGGAGAGTTCAGCCCACAGGAACTTTATTCAGTCATTCAAGTCTGCAACCATGTTTAACCTTAACGACAATCTTCATTATCTGCTGTACAACCGTCCAACGGATATGCGAAAGAGTTTCCATACACTCAGTGGCATTGTGACCGATGTTATGGAGCATGATCCGTGTAACGGAAATGTTTACATTTTTATGAACAGGGCTCGCAACCGTATCAAGCTTCTCCACTGGGATGCCAGTGGGATGCTACTCTATTCCAAACTTTTGGAGACCGGTACATTTGGAAAGTCCGGCTCCTTTAGTAAGGATGACATCTGCGAAGGAATAGAATGGCGTGACCTTGTAATGATTGTGGAGGGTATTATAGAATCCGGAGATTCACATAGAAACAGACTTGAAAGCTTGAGAAAATTTCGCAAGTAATCGGTATTTAATACACTGTAAGGTTGTGTATTCCAGCATACTTTATTATCTTTACGCTATAATAAAATAATGGAATACAGATATTTACGGAAGAACAGATAAAGGCAATAATACAGGAGAATGAAAGACTTCGCAAGGAAAATGATGCACTTTCTGGGAAAGTGGCATCCCTGGAGCAATCCCTTTATTGGCTTAGAAAGAAAATGTTCGGCCGTATGAGTGAGAAGAACCTTCCTCTTGCCCCCAACCAATTGTCGCTGTTTACAGAACAGGAAATGTCTCCCGATGAGAAGGCTGAACTTGAAGAGGAGGTATGCAAGGCAGAAGAAGGGATGGCAAGAACAACAAAGGCCAGGGAGAAATCTGTCTGCAAGCCTCTTGATACATCCTTACTGTCTGTAAAGGAAATCAATCTTTACCCTGAAGGTACTACCGGAGAAGACGGTGAGCTGAAAGACGATTTCGTTGAAATCGGAACCGAAGAGACCTTGCGTCTGGAACGTATCCCGGAAAAAGTCTATATAGTAAAGACCATCCGCCACAAGATAATAAGAAAATCAGAACTCAAGGAAAAGCATCCGGAAGAACGGCATATCCTTATCAGTCCGCTTCCTTTGGTGCTTGTCGGTAAATGTATGGCAGGAGCGTCCGTACTGACTGACATTATCATCGGCAAGTTCATGTATCATCAGCCTTTCTACCGCCTTATACAACAGTACCGTGAATCCGGCATAATCATCAGTGACTCGACCATGGGTGGATGGTATGAGGCGGCAGTGGAAAAGCTGAAGCTTCTCTATAATCTCCTTAAGAAGCAGATACTCTTGAGTAAATATATACAGATAGATGAGAGTGTGATACCTGTTATAGACAACGAGAAACACAAGACGAGAAAAGGTTATGGGTGGTGCCTGCGTGACAGCATCACCAAAGACATAGTGTTTCATTATGACTGTGGCAGCCATAGTGGAAAGGTTGCCTATGAACTCCTCGGCAATTATATCGGGCTTGCGTAGTGTGACGGCTATGATGCTTACAAACAGTTCAAACGTATGAAAGGCATCACGTTGTTCGGCTGTTGGGCTCATGTAAGGAGAAAGTTTACGGAAGCGTTGGACGAGGACAGGGTACCGGCTACACAGGCATTATGCCATATCGGCAAGCTGTAAAAAGTCGAATCCAAAGCTGACGAAGCCGGGCTTTCCATAGAAGAACGCAAGGAAAAACGTATCCGGGAGTCTTATCCTGTGATACTGATTTGAAAGATGGATGCAGGATGCATACCTTAAGGTGCTGCCTAAGAGCCGTACCGGAAAGGCTATAGAATACACCTTCTCACTTCTTCCCAGACTCTCCAGATATGTAAATGACGGAAGAGTGAATATCGACAACAATCTCATTGAGAATGCAATAAGGCTGTTGGCTTTGGGAAGGAAAAATTATCTGTTCTGTGGTAACGACGCATCGGCATACAGAGCGGCCATTGTATATTCCTTTATTGGAACCTGCAAGTCTACCGGAGTTGACCCTAGAGCATGGGTGGAGGACGTACTGAGGAAAATACCATATTATGAAAGGAATAAAAAGGATATAACAGAACTTCTTCCACGGAACTAGGCGAGATCATAACAAATATGTTCCGAATTGATATAATTTGATGCTATTAGTCCCTACTCTGCACGATTCGTTCAGATTCGCCTCCGAGTAGGGACTAATTTTTTCTATTTTACAATACGTACTTTACCGGAGGCTTACAAAAATGTCAGCTAGATGTAATATTTTACTATTTTTTATAATCTATTAAGAATTGTAAATCCCCGATAAAATCCTCATTGTCTAGTATCTTTTTTCGCTCGATCTTTGCGCAAAAAAGATTATGCGAAAAATGAGCAAAGAAGAATTCTTAGAAATTCTATCCCGTCAGCAACGTAGCGGTTTGACGATAAAAGATTTCTGTGCTAATGAAGCCTATACCGAATCCAGTTTTTATTATTTGGAAAGGAAAGTTTGGTCTCTCACGACCTTATCATGCGGAAAGATCCTCTTCCGGAGAGTTC
>OJJL01000609.1_pt1 | contig 12804 bp, 7 predicted proteins | sample 1596171 | NCBI WGS metagenome assembly OJJL01 (sample SAMEA4350121, study PRJEB24818) | metagenome | biome: human; feature: gut; material: faeces | place: Denmark | collected 2013-09
ACCACCCTCTACGGAATTGAACTGTGCAATTGCACGCTCTGTTAATTCAGCCTCATCAAATTCCTTACCAAGATACTGTAATACAATTTTCTTGGTCGGTTTTCTTGTTACTTTTCTTTTTGTCTCTGTCTTTACAGCATCCGCTTTCTCTTTTACTGTTTTCTTTGCTGCTGCGGTTTTTCTGGTAGTAGCTGTTTTTGCTTTTGCAGCAGTCTTCTTTACGGTTGCCTTTGCTGTCTCGGCAGTTTCTTTTGTTGCTTCTGTTGCTTTCTCAGCTGTTTCTTTTGCAGTCTCTTTTACTTCAGCAACTGTCTCAGTAGCTTTCTCTGTTGCTTTTTCTACAGTCTCTTTTGCAGCTTCTTCCACTTTCTCTGCGGTCTCTTTCACTGCTTCTTTTACTTCTGCAGCTTTTTCCTCTACTGCTTTCTCTACGACAGCTTTTGCTGCCTCAATTTTCTGAGCTGCTGTATTTGTTGTCTTTACTGTATGTACACCGGATGTCTTTTTTCTTGCCATAATTCATTTTCCCCCTCTGGTTTTTCTTCCATGCGCCACCGCGGTTCAGATGAAACGCATATGAGACTTGGTTTAAGAACTATTTCTTTCTGTATCAATTTGAATTGTACACCCATTCCCAGTTTCTGTCAATGTTTTAACAAGCTATCCAGCACGACAAAGTAATTCTCAAATGTTTTCTTACAGCATCCGGGATTCAGAATTTCAATTCCATCACACCCCAGCCCCATAACTGCAAATGCCATAGCCACCCGGTGATCGTCAAAGGTCTCAATCCGGCACGGCTGTGGTTTTCCGGGATGAATGCATACCCAGTCATCTCCTTCTTCACAGGTAATTCCTGCATTTTTCAAATTCATTACGATCGCATGCAGTCGATCGCATTCCTGTCCGCGGATATGCCCTATATGTGTAATCGTCACATCCGAAGAAGCATATGGTGCGATAGCTGCCAGGGTCAATGCCTGATCCGAAAAATCATTCATATCCACTTTCAGACCTTTTAAACCATCTGATGGACCATTCAGCCGGATACCATCGTCTTCTTCTGTCAATGTGCATCCCATCTGTTCCAGTAGTTTCAGGAATTTCATATCACCCTGCATACTGCTCCAGTGAACATGATGTACTTTTGCGCTGCCGCCGGTCATAGCCGCTGCCGCATAGAAATAACACGCCCCGGATACATCCGGTTCGATCTGGTATCCGGACCGCTGATAGCCGCCTGCAGCCTGCACCATATAATCACAGCCGTCAAACACTGCTTCCACGCCAAATTCTTCCATCATTCTGCGCGTGATACGGATATAGGATCCATCTGTTTTCGCGCTGGTAATATGAATTCTGATTCCGTATGGAAACAGCGGCGCAATCAGTAAGAATGCGCTTAGAAACTGGGTACTTTCGCTGATATCCAGATTCAATACAGCCTGTTCTGACAGATTTCTGATATGTGCTCCGGCTCCGGTGATACGCACCGGCAGATGCCAGGCAGCCCCCAGCCATTCCACGGAAGCCCCCAACGAAAGCAATGCTTCGAACAATGGCTTCATCGGCCGTTTCTTCATCTGTTCAGAGGCCTGAATTACAAACGTTCCCTCTGCCACCCCCAGCATTGCTGTCAGAAAACGAGCTGCTGTACCGGCACTTCCCACATGGATTTCTCCGGAAGTCACTGGCAGACTGCCACCATGACCATGTACTTCTACGGCACACGCGGCTTCATCAATCTGCACTTCATAGCCCAGAGACTGAAGCGAACTCAGAAAATGTCTGGAATCATCACTGAACAGAACGCCCTGCAGCCGCACCTGCTCCCGGCAAAGTGCCGCCAGAAGCAATGCCCGGTTAGTGATACTCTTTGAACCCGGTACGTCCGTCTCCCAGTTTACCGGTGCCGTTACTTTTTTTACCTCATAACTATCCATGCTGTTTTTCCCTATATAATCCTGTTGTTCACCACCTGCAGAGGTGGAAGTCATCTTACATCTGATATCTATTGTGTTGTATCGGACTCACCGGAACTCTCTCCGCCTGTACTGCTGCTTTCAGAACTTCCTCCGGCAGACTCTGATTTATTGGAATTCGATATAGTTCCACCGGAAATATCCTCTGTTCCCTGCGGTACATTTCCATCAATTGTAGAATCTGTACTGCTATCCGTACTGTGACCCCCGCCGGACGGATTCGTATCTGTTGTATTCTGTGCATCATCCGGATTTGTCACAGACGTATCTGTACTTTCTTCCGGTGCACTGCTGTCATCCTCATCGGAAATCACATTTTTATTTCCGGTTGCTTTCTTTCCTTCCAGATCAAAATCAGCCTCATCTTTTCCATCGATCATATACAGCATTGCTTCCTTCCAGATATAAGCCGGATATGTATTACCCCACAGACCTTTTACAGATTTCGGATAATCGTAACCAACCCATACAGAAATCGTATAATACGGTGTATATCCACAGAACCATGCCACATTATTATCATTTGTGGTACCTGTTTTTGCAGCCGCAGCCACATCAGATGCACTGCTCCACTTCAATCCTTTTGCCGTACCTGCACTGGAATTTAACACGCCTTCCAGAATATCTGTCATCTGATCCGATGCAGAACGGGTGTATACCATTTTACTCTCCGGTTCCTCATAGATCTCATTGCCGCTTGCATCCAGAATAGAGGAAATACAGTCTGCCTGCCGATACTCACCATGGTTTTCCAGGGTAGAATATGCATTTGCCATCTCCACCGTATTCGTTCCATGATGCAGACCACCAAGACCGGAACTGAGCGTGTAATCCTGCTGCACGATCTTTGAGAAATTCATATTTTCAATATAAGAAAGTCCGACTTTCGGTGTAATAATATTGTACAGAGAGTACGCACAACCATTCTTACTGTCTTCCACCGCATAACGGAGGCTCATTTTCTTTCCACTCATCTTACTGATTTTCTCGGAAGTGCTCTTCTTTGCAGCTTTCACGTCAATCTCTGTCAGTGTGGAATTGGCATCATAGCCCTCCTCCAGTGCCGGTGTATAGATAACCAGTGGTTTGATGGAACTTCCCGGCTGTTTAAAGCTCTGGAATCCACGGTTCAGAGAGTAGGTCTGCTGCAGTTCATCCTGGGAACGTCCGCCGATCATTGCCACGACTTTACCGGTTTCGTTGTCGATAACCGTCATTGCACCCTGGAACTGATAAATTCCGGTGCTTTCATCCACCTTCGTATTGAAAGCAAGTTCTTTATCAAAAATTTTCTGCAGATTTTTCTGTGCTTTCAGATTCATGGTCGTAGTAACTTTGTATCCGCCGGTGTATAGTTTGTGCTTTGCCTGCTTGTACATCTCGTCATAATACGCATTATAAGTATCATAATCGGCATCATCTTCAAAATGAGACTTGAACTCAAATCCATCCTGTTTCATCAGATAACGGATTGCACAGTTGATCGCATAGGTCGCCTCATAATTGTAAAAAGTATCTTCTTCGTCGCTAACCTCTGCCACTGTAATGTTCTCTGCCAGTGCCGCATCACCTGCATCCTTTGTAATATAATCACATTCGTACATATCCTGCAGGATTTTGTTCCGGCGTGAGATCGCGTTTTCGCTGTTTTTCAGCGGATTGTAGTACTCCGGACGGTTTGGAATCGCACAGATATACGCAGTTTCCGAGAGTGACAGATCACTGACTGAACGGCCAAAATACTTCTGGGATGCATCTTCCACACCATAAATACCATTTGCGAAACAGCAGCTGTTACAGTAAAACTCCATGATCTGCTCTTTCGTATATTTCTTCGTCAGCTGTCGTGCAATAAAAATCTCCTTAATCTTACGTGACAGCGTCTTTTCATTTGACAGAAAGGTTCCACGCGCCAGCTGCTGGGTAATGGTACTTGCCCCTTCTGCTACCTGTCCTTTTGTTTTCACGTAATTGACACATACACGCAGGATTCCTTTGTAATCCACACCACTGTTATTCCAGAATGTGCGGTCCTCCACTGACACAAACGCATTGACAACATCTGCCGGAATATCTTCATAGCCCAGGTAAGTGGCATCTTCTGACTCTGCCAGTGCTGCTAACTGCGTACCGTCATCACTGTATATGTAGGATGTCTGTGCCAGCCGGAATGTATCCGGTGTACTGCTGTCAACCAGATCTTTTGCTTCCCGCATACAACCGATCAATGTCTGTCCGGTCGCTTTCTTCAGCATCAGATTGCCTGCGGCAAACAGTGCACAAAAAGCGATTGCTAGTATCAGGATTACATTGCGCAGTCTGCGGAAAAAATCTTTTTTTCTCGCTACTTTCAGTCGTTTTTCATATTTTTCCTGCGAAACAGGATTTTTCTTCTGTTGTAATTTCACACGCTTGACATGTGAACGCACTTTTTTCTTTTTTGTTGCCATAGATAAACTCCTTTCGGGGACTTGCACTCATTGTACCATATCTATTAACAAATAGTTCTTAATTAATTGTGAATATATTCCACCGTTTTCTTACGCATCCTCACGGGTCAGTTTTTTCACCCACTTATAGCTGCGGAAACGGATAAAAGTCGGCAGTCCTTTGAATACCTGATCGGACTGGATCATAATGACTACGCCCACAACGGACCAGTGCCACCAGAATGCACTCATAAAAGACAACGGAATAACGATGGCCCATGTGCTGATCATATTCATGACCATAGAAAACTTGGCATCTCCGCCACCCCGGATAATTCCCATGCTGACCGGCATCTGATAAGACATACCTACCATAATAAAACTCATAACAATAATAAGCTGATCTGCCAGCACGATTGCCGTATCATTCAGATTGTAAAACGTCAGTAACGGTTTTCGCAGGACAAACAGTGCTACGCCAAGTGCCACGCCGATAAGAAGATCGATAACAACCAGCGTGCGTGCATCGGATTTTACCCGTTTCATATCGCCACGTCCGACGGAAGCTCCTATCATAACCGCAGAGGAAGATGACATCGCCAGCACGATTACTTTCAGATACTGATAAAATGTCGTTGCCACAGAGTTTGCTGCAATAGCATCAGAAGAGAGGTGTCCCAGGATTGCTGTCTGGAATGGTACAGAAACCGCCCATAATACCTGGGAAAGCATAACCGGAATCTCTACTTTGGCGTAATCCTTCCGAAGAGCTGCGTCAAATTTCATAAAATTCTCACTGAACAGCTTCAGCTTTTTATCGATTTTCAGCATGTATACAACAACAATTCCCAGTTCTACAATACGTGCTACCAGTGTTCCGATCGCTGCACCACGAATACCAAGCTCCGGTGCACCGAATCGTCCGAAGATCAGCACATAGTTGATTCCCACATTAACGATCAGGGATACGATGGAGATATAGAAAGAAATCTTTACGGTCTCCACACAACGCAATGCTGCCATCAACACATTTGTAATAATAAACAACAGGAACGTATACTTGATGATTCCCAGATAAGCAACGCCCTCTGCAATGATCTCCGGATCATTGGTAAAAATAGAAATTACCAGATGCGGAATAAACGTACAGATCAGAATTGTAATAATTCCACAGATCAGACCCAGCTTTAATGCGATACCTGTCAGCTTGCGGATCGGCTGCATCCTTCCCTGTCCCCAGTATTGGGCACCCAGCACAACAAATCCCTCTCCGATTCCAAGAGTGATCTGCTGAACCATGAAAAAAATCTGATTTACAGTTGCCGCTCCTGATAACGCATTCTGGCTATAACTTCCGAGCATGATATTATCCGCCATATTCACGCTGTATGCCACAATATTCTGTAATGCAACGGTAATCAAAAGTGGAAACAGCGTCCGGTAAAAAGTCGGATCTTTTGTAAAAAAACTCTCTTTTATTTTCTGTTCCATTAACAATGTACTCCTTTTAACTATATTTCCCTGCCTCCTGCTTGATCAAAAGACATTATCTAACTCAGTATAGCACTTTTTTTTGCAAAAAAAAAGATAAAGCCTGTTCTGACTTTATCTTATCATTCTCTTTGGGTTTTATCTGATCCTTTATCTATTACTCTGCTTTTTGAACCGGAATCATCCATACCACTATAAAGCTGCAATCTGCTCCTGTATATAATCATGCATATTTTCTTTTTCGATTCCTAACACAACAGAAAGTTCTCCGTACAATTCCTGCTCTGTCACCCGCAGATACCGTTCATCCAGTGCGGTTATTTTCTTGCCTGCCGCCAGCCGTTCTTCTTTTCTCTGGTTCAATGTCTTCAAAATGCTGATCCAGTCCCGTCCGCTGCATCCCTGCAATGCCTGCTTGTAACTTGCTTCCCGCTGTTTTTCATTCGGTACTTCCAGCTTTTTAATGGAAGGAATGTCGTGAATCAGACGGTTGGCTTCTTCTTTTGTCATTACCCGTCGAATCACTGCTTTTGTACTGTCCGTGGGCAGATACAACGTCTGTCCGCTGTTCTGCACCGGATGCATGATATAATACAGCCGCTTTTGATCGACACCGGGAATATCTACATGTGAAATCTCCTGTATCCTGCAGACACCTTTGCTTCCATATACGACATATTCCCCTTTTTCAAACATACACAACGCTCCTTTCTTCTGCTTCATTTGATAACCGTTATATAAAGTATACCACATTCCACCACGAAAAGTCAGTAAATTGTGTATTCTTTTAATAATTTTGTGACTTTTTGCAAAAATACGTCGATTTGTTTTTGTGTATTTTTTACAGTTGCAAGAAAGTGTGCTATCACACACTTACGCGAATAAAATCATCAATAGCACAGCTTTCTTGCCCGCGCCGAGCACGCTTGCGAAGCAATCATTTCTTCTCGTGCGAGTGCGCATCGTTTGCACGAAGTGCTTTTGTTTGATAGGAAATTCATCGTAATTTCCTATCAAATTAAAAAAAATGCCGCCAGTCCAAAAGACTGACGACATTTTCATATTTTATATTAATTTGAACATGCTCCCTTCTTGAACTGACGTTCAAGAAGTATCGCGTTTGCAAAGCAAGCACTTTACTCCAGCTCAAACGCACCGGTATACAGCTGATAATATTTTCCTTTTTCTTCAATCAGCTCCTCATGGCTGCCACGCTCAATGATATGTCCCTGCTCCAGAACCATAATAACATCCGAATTCTGTACGGTAGACAGTCTGTGGGCGATAACGAATACGGTACGCCCTTTCATCAGTGCATCCATACCACGCTGTACGATAGCTTCTGTTCTCGTATCGATAGAAGAAGTTGCTTCATCCAGAATCATAACCGGCGGATCTGCAACGGCCGCACGGGCAATGGAGATCAGCTGTCTCTGTCCCTGGGATAAACCACTTCCATCACCGGAAAGTACCGTGTCATAACCGTTTGGCAGCATCCGGATAAATCCGTCTGCATTTGCCAGTTTTGCTGCTGCGATACATTCTTCGTCCGTTGCATCCAGTTTACCGTAACGGATATTTTCCATTACAGTTCCGGTAAACAGGTTGACCTCCTGAAGTACCACGCCCAGGGAACGGCGCAGATCTGCCTTTTTGATTCGTCCGATATCCAGTCCGTCATAAGTGATCGTACCTTTCTGAATATCGTAAAAACGGTTGATCAGGTTTGTAATGGTCGTCTTACCGGCTCCGGTTGCTCCTACGAAAGCAACTTTCTGTCCCGGCTCTGCATACAATGTAATGTCATGCAAAACCGTTTTCTCCGGGACATAACCAAAATCTACATCATGGAATTTCACATCACCACGCATCTCTACCAGCTGAACGCTTCCATCTGCCTGCGGCACTTTCCATGCCCAGTGACCGGTACGCTCTGCACACTCGGTCAGTGTATCGCCATCCTTTTTTGCACGGACCAGAGTGATAGTTCCCTCATCTTCTTCCACTTCTTCATCCAGAAGTTCAAAAATACGCTCTGCACCTGCAATGGCCATAACAACGAAGTTTAACTGCTGGGAAACCTGACTGATCGGGTTTACAAAGCTTCTTGATAACTGCAGGAAAGATGCGATGGCACCAAGTGTCAGTACGCTGACACCTGTCAGGCTGATGTTTGTCACACCACTGATAGCAAGAGCTCCACCTACGATTGCTACAACAACGTAAAGGATAAATCCGATATTGTTCAGAATCGGCATCAGAATATTTGCATAAGAGTTCGCCTTTGTCGCATTGACGCAGAGTTCTCCGTTTTTCAGATCAAATCCTTCTTTTGCCTGCTCCTCATGGCAGAATACTTTGACAACCTTCTGTCCGTTGATCATCTCTTCGACGTAACCGTTTACATCACCCAGAGAAACCTGCTGCTTGATAAAGTATTTTCCGCTTCGGCCAGCCACAGAACCGATTACTTTCAGAATGATAAAAACAAAAGCAACCACGATCAGCGTCAGCCAGAAACTGATACTCAGCATGGAAATAAATACGACCACGATCGTCATAACAGAGTTCAACAGCTGCGGAATACTCTGTGAGATCATCTGACGCAAGGTATCGGTATCGTTGGTATAATGACTCATAATATCGCCATGTGCATGAGTATCAAAATATCGGATCGGTAGCTTCTGCATATGAGAAAACATCTCATCACGGATTTTTTTCAGAATTCCCTGTCCGATGACAACCATGAAGCGGTTGTACAGGTAAGCGGCTACTGCACCTGCAAACAGGATTATTGCAACTTTTACCAGATACTGTTTCGGACCGGTAAAATCAACCTGGGACTGTGTCAGTAACGGGGTAATATAATCATCGATCAGATCCTGGATAAACACAGCGGAGTAAGCAACCGTTGCTGCAGAAATCGCAATACAGATGACTACAAAAATGAAGCGGAGTTTATATGCGCTCAAATATCCAAGGAGACGCTTCACGGTTCCTTTTGTATCTTTTGCCGCAGACATCCGTTTTTTATTATTACTGCTCATCGTCACTTCCTCCTTTCACCTGTGATTCATATACTTCACGATAAATATCGCTGCTCTTCAATAATTCTTGATGTGTGCCGTAAGCACTGATCTTGCCATCATCCATAACGATGATATGATCCGCATCCTGCACAGAAGAAACACGCTGTGCAATGATGATCTTGGTCGTATCCGGAATCTCTTCCAGGAAAGCTTTGCGGATTAGTGCATCTGTCTTGGTATCTACCGCGCTGGTAGAATCATCCAGGATCAGGATCTTCGGTTTCTTCAGTAATGCACGGGCAATACACAGACGCTGTTTCTGTCCGCCGGAAACGTTATTTCCGCCCTGTTCGATATATGTATCATATTTATGCGGGAATGTCTGTACAAAATCATCAGCCTGTGCCAGTTTACATACATGGATCAACTCTTCATCCGTCGCTTTCTCGTTACCCCAGCGTAGATTTTCCTTAATAGTACCTGAAAACAATACATTTTTCTGAAGTACCATAGCTACGGAATCACGCAGTGTCTCAAGATCATAATTACGCACGTCCACGCCACCGACTTTGACCTCACCGGAAGTAACATCATACAGTCGCGGAATCAACTGTACCAAACTGGATTTGGAAGAACCGGTTCCACCGATAATACCGATCGTCTCACCGGAATTGATTTTCAGATTAATATTATCCAGTACCGGTTTATCCGCTTTTTTCGCATAGGAAAATGCAACATTTTCAAACTCGATGGATCCGTCTGAAACTTCTGTCACCGGATTCTCTTTGTTCTGAATATCACTTTCCTCTGTCAGAATCTCAACGATACGCTCTGCAGAAGATCTTGCGATGATAACCATTACAAATACCATAGAAATCATCATCAGACACATCAAAATCTGAATTGCATAGGAAAACAGACTCATCAGTTCACCGGTTGTCATACCACCGGCAATACCCGGTGTATTTCCACTGACAATGATCGCCTTAGCTCCGATCCATGCAACAGCCAATAAGCAGACATTGATGGCACACATCATTGCAGGCATATTAAATGCCAGCATTTTCTCTGCTTTTGCAAAATCCACATAGATTTTTTTTGAAATTTTTCCAAACTTCTGATCCTCATGCTCCTCACGGATAAAGGATTTTACGACTCTGACTCCGTGCAGATTCTCCTGAACCACCTCATTCAAACGGTCATACGTATTAAATACACGTTCAAAATAAGGATGTACATGCTGCGCCAGCCAGATCAGAATAAATCCAAGTACCGGAATGGTTGCCAGAAAGATCAAGGAAATCTTCACATTAATAGTGAATGACATGATCATTGCGAAGATCATCATAATCGGTGCACGGACTGCAACACGGATGAGCATCTGATATGCATTCTGTACATTTGTCACGTCCGTGGTCAGACGGGTTACGATACTTGCCGTCGAGAACTTATCAATGTTGGAAAAAGAAAAGTTCTGGACCCGATAGTACATATCCTTTCGCAAATTCTGTGCGAGACCGCAGGATGCGATCGATGCCTGATGGCCTGCCATTGAGCCGAAGGCAAGTGCGATCATTGCAAGTACTAAAAGGATGATTCCATATTTCCAGATGACGGACATACTTCCGGCTTCAATGCCTTTGTCGATCAGACTCGCCATAACAAATGGGATCAGCACTTCCATGATAACTTCTACGGTTACATAAACCGGCGTCAGAATACTTGCCGTTTTATATTCCCGTATGGATTCCATTAACTTTTTTACAAGTTTCACGTTTTGTTTTCCTCCTGTTTCTTATTTTTTTAAACCTATATTACAAAAACCATCTTTCATATTTTGCTGCATGCGGTGTATATAATCAAAGAACTGCTCCAGTTCCTGCTCGGAAAAACCTTTTGACAACGTCTCCTCCACCACACTGAAATCCTCCAGCATGAGCTCATCGATTTCTCTTCCCTTATCTGTCAGAATAAGTTTCTTCAGACGTGCGTCCCATGGCACACTCTGACGCTCCACCATGCCCTTTTCTACCATCAGATTAACTACCTTTGATGCCGTAGACCGGGTAATCTCAAAATTTTTCTCTAAATCTTTCTGAAATACATCTTCGTTATTTTTTGTTTTATCCGAAATATATCCAATGATCCAGGCATTGGCACCTGTAACACTGTCTATTTTCTTTTTATTCGGTGAATTTTCGATCCAACGGTGAATCTGATGTGACAGGATCCGGATATCATTCCCGATGCAATCCTTTTTCATAACGCTCCTCCTTCCTAAAGCTTTGTTATTATAACGCAAAAAATGTTTGCTGTCAAACAGTTTGACAGCAAACATTTTTATGTTTTATGATACTTTTTATTCAAATCAACCACTGCAGTTTTTATTTTTTGAGGTTATGTGTGTACTCGGTTGACAGTATATAACCATCCTTATAATGTAGCCAATAACGATAAAGCTTGAAATGAAACATAGTACGAAAAAAATGGTGGAACGATTGGCATCGTGAAAACGTTTTAAGCCAATTATATAATCGTATACAAAATATAAAATATTGATAATTATAAAAATAACAGTGGACAATGTTATTTTATCTGCAAACCAGGTCTGCCAGGCACTGAAATATACAATTTGAATAATTATGTAAACGAGGATGCCAATAATAAATAGGCGCCAGAAATCATATCTGCCAAGATAAGACGATTTGCCATTAAAGTGTTTCATAATATCTCCCCCTTGTCTATTAGGGTAGTGTCAAAAACTACCTGTTTTTTATTGTTCTAAATCCTATGAATATGGTCTTTATCCGTTTCCATATATCTGATAATAACACTGTGCCTTTGACATATCTCATATGAATACTGCTTTATATCATCTGATATCTGTCTCGAAACCAGTAATTTCTTCCTATATTTGCAGACGAAAATAATGTGATATTGTAATAGGTATTTGTGTCTGTTTTTAGATTTCCATGTTCCCATGCCATGAGTATACAATAATTTCTGATTTTTTGCTACCTTAACCCACCGTCTAAAGCCAGTGGGATTGCGGTAGCCTTATTTCAAAAAATAAAAAAATTTGTGTTTTTGAAAGCGACATCTTGCATATACTATTAGCAGACAGTATACTAAGTACAACGAAGCGGTTTCGAGAAATGAAAAAACTTCAATTTTTGAAAGTGGGTGAGTAAATGAAAACAATCACGAGAGCAAAATATCTCGATAGAATCATTGAACTAAACGGCACTCCTGACATCAAGATTATCACGGGTATTCGTCGATCTGGTAAGTCCAAACTGATGCAGGCGTACATTGCGTATCTGAAAAGCAACTTTGAAAACATCAATATTATCTTCATTGACTTCATGGATTTAGCGTATGAAGAAATCAAGGAATACCATGCCTTACACACCTATGTGGAAGAACATTATCAGGAAGGCAAAACGAACTACCTGTTTGTAGACGAGGTTCAGATGTGTCCCAAGTTTGAGCTGGCAATCAACAGCCTGTACTCTAAGGGAAAATACGACATCTATGTAACAGGCTCTAATGCTTTCCTGTTGAGTGCGGATCTGGCAACTCTGTTTACCGGACGTTATATTGAAATTCATGTGTTTCCTTTCAGTTTCCAGGAATATTGCCAGTTTTATGATGATATTAGTGACAAAGATAAGCTCTTTGATGAGTACGCTATCAAGGGCGGTTTAGCAGGTTCCTATGCTTATAGAACCGAAAAAGACAGAACAAACTATATAAAAGAAGTCTACGAAACCATTGTTACAAGGGACTTAGTACAGAAATATGCTCTGCCGGACACTTTGGTTTTACAGCGTCTGAGCGAGTTCCTTATGGATAATATCAGCAACCTGACTT
>OJJL01000615.1_pt1 | contig 12684 bp, 13 predicted proteins | sample 1596171 | NCBI WGS metagenome assembly OJJL01 (sample SAMEA4350121, study PRJEB24818) | metagenome | biome: human; feature: gut; material: faeces | place: Denmark | collected 2013-09
GTGCAATGTTGGACGCTGTGCAAGAGATTTTATATCTGATTCGGCTCGTGGTTTTCAATATAATGCGCCAATAGGCGGGCTATTGTCACTTTCCCGCGCTGATGAATATTTGGGAAGAATTGGATATGGAAATGGTTTGCGTCATATAAGCACCTCGTACGCAGATTATTGGGATCGATGTGAGAAAAAAGTAAATAATAGCATTTGGAACATCTATGTAAAATTGCAGAAAAGAGATTATGATTAAGATTCTTAAACAAATCAACGGCGAGTTCTTCGTTTTGAATGATGGCACACATTGCCGTGATATTAATGGGCTAATTCTCAAGCTTTCTGAACTCCATGACGGTGTGTGCGAGGTAGATTTAAAAAAGCTTGCCAAGGATATTTACAAAGATTGTTATACGATCTTGCATGATGAACGATATCTAATTATGTCATTAGGTCAAGGTGGCGCAAAGGCTGTAGGACTCTTAAATAATTATCAGCTGAGCAGTCGAGTTATCAAAATGAAATGCCATCGGCTATATGATCAAAAGTGCTACCGATTTGTCGATGATTTTGATAGTTTTGATTTCCGCGACAAAGAGGTTATTCTTTTTGAAGATGTGATTGCAAGCGGAGAGACTATTTTGTATGCCAGCAAAAAAATCAAGGAAAAAGGAGGAGCAATTAAATGCATCCTTTCTTTAACAATAAGTGGAGCTTCTCCATGTATTAAAAAGAGCGAAGCATTTCCAAGTATTGTTGTAGGTGCTACTTTGAACTGCGAAAAAAATGAGCAAAATGTTCGCTCTCTAAGTGCACACTGGGTTCCTGGTATTTATTCTTTAAGACATCTCCTCTATGGCGAGGAGGAGAATCCGGCATTTTACTCTATAATAGCTGATTTATATTTTCATGGGAAAGATATTAAAAAACTATTAACAGCCTATAGGTGATTAAGGAAGAATTACAAAATATGATTTTGGGGGCTCCAATTTGAATTAATTCCAATATGGATGGGGGGAGTTGCTGGTGTACTATGTCTCAAAAAACTTGGTAATAGTTAAGTCTCAAGAATGTTGGTATGCGTATAATTCTGTTTTTGGCGGATTAAAAAAACTTACAAACGATGAAATTGAAATCATTCAATGTTTACCTGGCAATGGGACAGAATGCAGTATGATGCATAATGAGTTGTTTAATGAGTTGGTAAAGTGCAGGTTTATAGAAAACGAAGCTGATACTGATTCTAATAAGTTAGAGAGGAGGCTTGAAGAATATAGAAAGAAAGTGGAAACAGGAGAGAGCATCAGTAAATTGCTATTAATGGTGACAGGGAAATGCATGCTTAACTGTAAATATTGTTACGTGCCCGATAGTCCAGAGTATAATTCAACTAGCTGTAATGATGATATGGATTGGGATACAGCCAAAAAAGCAATTGATGTGTTTAAATCCATAGTATCTCGAAATGGTCAAAAAAAAGTACATATTAGGTTTCATGGTGGAGAGCCATTCTTAAACTTTGAATTAATAAAGCGTGCAGTAATATATGCTGAAGAAGTATTTAATGATAAAGAAATAGTATTTCATACAAATAGCAACGGCGTTGTCATTGATGATAGTATTGCTAGGTTTATTACAACACATAAGATACATACAGAAATCAGCATGGATGGACTGAAAGAAATTCATGACTCTGTGCGAAACTTTCCAAATGGAGCAGGTTCTTTTAATCACGCTATAAATGCACTAAATTTGATTAAAAAGTACAACCCCAAGCTCCGGAGAGTCAATATTGCAGTTACATTAAGCAAAGCAAATTATAGGCATCTTCGCCCTTTAGTTGATTTTTGCAAGTCTTTCGGCATTGCAGAGGTTGAAGTTAACACTCTACTTTTTCAACACCCTTTAGACATCCTTGAGGATGTAAAAGAAAGAGTCCGCTGTCTTGTTGATCTTCGTGCATACGGCGTGAAAAACGATATCAAAGTTTCTGGTAAATGGTTTAAGCTGTTTGAACGATTAACTGATCCGGTAATTAATTATTGTGGACGTATGGGACAACAAATAGGGGTAAATTCTAGTGGGAAGGTTTTTTTATGTACAGGGTACATGCATTTGTTTGGGGAGGTGGAACAATGGGATGAAATAATTCAAAGTAAAGAATACCTTGATATTTGTATGCGAACTTTAGGAAGAATAGACGAGTGCTCAGGATGCCCTGTTCAGGGGCAATGTGCTGGTGGATGCACTGCGTCAGTTATTAAGGCATGTGGCTCTTTAGCAATGGCAGAGAAAAAAGAGTGTCAGTTTAGAAAGGAAATCGTTGAAGAACTTATTAGAAATAAAGACATAGTAACTAGCAAAAGGGTTGCGGTTGAAGAAGTTGATTCATCTTATTATCCAAAACTATTATAAAAACGCATGGGGGACTATTCAATGATTAAAGTAGTAACACTTGATTCACCCGATAATCTAAATAATACCGCTTTAGAGATGCCAGAGAATTATGAGCAGGGAATAGTATTAGATATTATTGCTTGCGGAATTTGCGGAACTGATGGACATCTAATTGCAGGGAAAATGCCTGTTAACTATCCAACAATACCTGGACATGAATTTTACGGAACAGTTTCGTATATTGGGAAGGACAGCCACGTGAAGTCACTGAACGGAGAGATAAAACTTGGCGATGTCGTTACAGTTCTACCGGGAAAGAGTTGTGGGAATTGTCAATACTGTACCCGACTCAATGAGCAGGAAGAATTGTGTATTAACAGGAAAACGTATGGGTTAAGTTTTTCTGTTAACGACAATCCGGTGCTTGGTGGAGGATATGCAGAGAAGGCTTTCATTACAAATGGCTTTTGTGTATATCATATTCCCACATCATGGCCACTAGGATATGGAGCTATTTTAGAAACTGTTGCAGTTGGCGTCCATGCTGCTGAAAGAGTCTGTGAGGTTGCTACTTCGCTTAATGACCGAAATTTAACAGCGACCATTATAGGTGGTGGTGCGGTAGGTTTTTCAGTTGCTCAAGCATTAATTAACAGAGGCGTAACAGTGTCTGTAATTGATCATCACGAGCATAGAAGAAAACTTGCGATGAGTACAGGTGCTGCATGGACATTTTCAGAAGCGGAAAAAACAGAAGAGTGGGAGAGTGTTTTCATCGAGAGAAGTGGCGGTTTAAAACCAGATATTGTCGTCGAGGCAGGAGGTACTATTGAAGCTTTTAGTAGAGCGTTAGAGTTAGTACGAAAAGGAGGCGTTGTATTAGAGCTGGGAAACTTTGCAAATATTGGAGTAGTGCCTATTTCCCCGAGTTTAATTTGTAGAAATGAGATTACTGTGCTGGGATCTGTATTAGCACCAGAAAAAGCATACCCAGAGGCGGAGAAGATTCTTAATTCGCTCATTCCTTTTAGCGATGAAATCATTTCTCCTGTTTTTTCCCTGGTTGATGTAAGCGAGGCTATAGAGAATCTTAGAGGAGCAAAAAAAGGACTCAAAGCGATTTTGATTCCACGAGTGAAAGGTGAGAAGGATGAAAATGGCAAATACTAATGCAACAAATACTGTGTTCTCTGGAATAGCAAAAGTAACAGAAAAAGCAAATCTTCTTGGCCCTAATGTAATTAGACTGGAGGTGGGCGACGTTGATCTTGCCACTTCTCCACTCATTAAACGCGGGCTCATTGAAGCCGTTGAGTTCGATATCACGCATTATCCACCTCTTAAAGGAGACAGGGATTTAATCAAACATATTTGCCGTGAACTAAGAGAAAAAGACCGCCTTATGTTGGATGAGGAACAGATACTTATAACACCTGGCGGATCAATGGGGATTTTCTTGATACTTCTTTCGATGATTAATCCTGGAGATGAGATTATTGTTATTGAACCAATATGGCCACATTTTATTCAAATGATTTCCTTGGTAGGAGGAGTAGCCGTAATCGTTCCTGCTTCAGCTGGGGGATTTCATATTGACTCGAGAAAAATCGAAGAGGCGATAACTCCCAAGACCAAAGCTATGTTGTTAAATACGCCGAATAACCCAACAGGAACAATCTATTCCACGGAAGAATTGCAATCTGTGTGTTTGTTAGCTGAGAAAAACGACTTGATAATCATCAGCGATGAAGAGTATTGTAACTTTATCTTCGGCAATAACAGCTTCGTGAGTCCGGCCACACTTTATGAGAAGGCTTTTATTTCGCGATCGTTTTCTAAAACTTATTCTGCTTCAGGGTTGCGTCTTGGATTTATTGTAGCTCCAATAAACGATATGGATACACTTGTTAAATGTAGCCTTTTTACGACTATGTATCCAGCATCAAATATTCAACATGCAGTTTCGTATGCAATGAGACTAAACGATAAGTATCCGGAGACTCTATGCAATGAGTATAGCTCAAGAATGAGTTTTGTTGTCGATAAAGTAAATAGGGTAGATGGTCTATCAGCATATCCGTCTGAAGGTGGGGTTTATGTATGGATTAAATTTGAAAAAGATAGTGATGATGTGAAAATGTGCAATTTTATCTTGGACAAAGCATTGATTTCAATGGTTCCAGGTTCTTATTTTGGAGAATCCGGCAGGGGATATGCGCGACTTTCTCTCGGACAATGTAAAGAACGTCTTGCTGAGGCAATGGATAGATTGTCTGAAGTTATGAGAGTTGTCAAACAATAGTCTGGTGTTTTTTTGATGATCTACATATGTCCGGACCTTGGTGAAATCGCCGATTGATCGTTTTTGCCAGACGTTAAAGTATATATCGCCAGACGTTAAAATATATATCGTTATCACTGGAAAAAACGGGTGTGTTATGATATAATGAAAAAGCAGTTCGGCGGACAACGAAATGCATGTTGGTATATATAACCTCTTCCGTGTTTATTAGATTGTTAGGTGTTTATTAACAATGGCGCGAGAGCGACAGCATCAGGCGGATACAGGCAATCAAGTTATATAAAACATAGATGCTTCAGATGCATGCAGTATGGTGTAAATGTTCTGACTGGATATGCGTGGTTTGATACTGTAGTATTTATGGATAACCCAATTGATGGAATATAAGCAACGCAACAAGAGGAGTCGACGATGCTATCAATATTATTTGGGAGGTCTTTTTTGTGAAATATTTATTAGGCTTACACGCAGAACCAATTACAGATCGAATTGATTCAAGAATTTGTGGCGTTGGTATGATACGAAGTGAATATCTTTGTAGATCTATAGAGGAGTACTTTCCCCTTGAATCTTGCCAAAACCACATAAGTGACTATGTTAGAAATGTTTGTGATGTGTTTTCAGGTTCAGAAGTATGGTATCGAACCTCTGAGCTTATTGTACCAGAAGTCAACGTGTTGAGAGGTGCAGACCACATTCTCGACGAAAAGCATTATATTTTGGGGTTAAGAGGTGTGCGTCGAGGATTAAAATATCCGGATACTTTTCAAATAGAATTAAATATAATTGCTAAGATAGCGGAGGAAAGAAACAATTTAAATATTTTGTTCCCATTTATTAAAGATTCGGATGAATTGAAAGAATGTATTCAGCTATTAAATAAGGCGAAGTTTAAAAACCAATTTGGAGTTATGGCTGAGATCCCATCAGTTATAATTAACGTTGACGAATTCATTGATTTAGGAATTGCTAATATTACAGTCGGCGTCAATGATTTGACAACATTTGTTCTGGGAACATATAGAGGAAGTGGTTATCATGACTGTACGCACAAAGCAGTTATCTCTTTAATTGAGCAATTAGTCAAAAAGGCTAAAGATAATAATGTAAAAGTTAATGTTGCAGGCAATGTTAATAAAAAGCTATGCCATATTTGCGAACAGATAGGTGTAGATGGCTTCGTCATTAACTATCCACTGCTTCCAGAGGTGCTTGAAGTTCCAGAAGACGAGTTACCGTACATCAATCTCCTAAAAGAGATCAAACAATTAACAAAAAGTCGAAGAGAGCAATACTGATCTTTGTTTAAATGATTTTATCTTATATTCCAAATCATATTCAAGCGATAACTGTTGACTTGTGGGGAACGCTTTTCTTTGATAACACAAAAACAGGAAAACTATATAATAAAAGAGCTGAGTTTATAGACCGGATTCAGCGCCTACACGGCGATTATGAGGTATCAGCAGCTGAAATAGTATTGGAAGAAAAAAAAGAATTTCAGCTATATGAAAATAATGGAATAATCCTTCCTATAGAAGAACGAATAAGGTTTTTAACCAGACAAACTATATCAAAGACGGAAATAATAGTAGTAAAAAAGTATTTTGATGCTATGTCTTTGGGTTATCTTCCAACACTTAATTACGAGCTGTTTCGTTCATTGGGATATTGGAAAGCAAAGCAACTTAAAATTGCTTTGCTTTCTAATACTGGACTTATCAGTTCATTTGTTACTAGAGAATATTTAAAGAAATATCATATGCTGGAGCTATTCGATGAATTGCTTTTCTCTGAGGAAGAAATGTTATGCAAGCCCGACATCCGTTTTTTTTATCGAGCAAGTAAAAAAATGAAGATTCCACTTCAGAACATTATGCATATTGGGGATAGCTATACAAACGATTATATTCCTGCATTGGAAGCAGGGATGAGTGCCATCCTTTTTCAAGGCGGTAATTATTATGCAACTTGGCAGAGATGATATGGATCGTATATGCAAAGGTTACATTATACGATGTTGCAGAGATATAATTGGAGACTTCTGGCGTATCACTCTAATATCACGTCTTTGTAACAAAAACATGGTGTATAAGATCGAATCGCGGCATGGAACGAGCTGGGCGGTTAAGGTTTTTCTACAAACCCCGGCTGTTGATAAAAGGGTTGTTTCCGAGCTAATAATAGACGAAATATATAGAATGAACTCATTAACCTCCTTTGCTATTGTGCCGTTTGACCATTTTATATTGATTGATGATTTGTATGTTTACGGATTGGGGATAAGACCATGGATAAGTGGATGTGCACTTTCCGATGCCTTTGCACAAAATCCAGCTTTTTTTTTCAAACGCTATGCCCCAATCATAAAGAAAGTCTGCACAGAAATATGGGCATGCAATGATTATCCAACTAATATTGAACCAGTCTATTCACTGTACCATCAGTCTAGAACGACATTTGATGAAGTTTTCTCATTCTTTAAAACAACCGAAGCTGCAAAGATTGCGCACATATATATGTCAATATCTCCAACTTTTTCGGAAATGTGTTTAATAAATGGCGATTATAGTTTGCATGAATTTGTTAGTTTATCAGACGGCCGAGTTGCTCTTATAGACTGGGAGGAGTTATCTATAGGAACTCCGACAATTGATATTGCAAATTTGTTTTCGTCTATGCTACAAAACAACGGAAAAAGATTACCTGTCAATATTCTGCTAGAGTATTGGCTTTCTCAATTTCATATACGAGATATTTTAACTTTCTATTATTATTTGATTGAACGTGTAACGATTTCTTTGTTTTTGTCTCGAACAGACGATGAAAGACTGCTAAGAGACTTGCTATCTATATATGATATGCTTCAATAGCATTAGATAATGGAAAGAAAGATAAAAAGGGATAAAGGCATGAAGGAATATGAAGTTAAGAGATTAATCTCAAAAAATACATACTGCAACTTACGGAAAGCACAAGAGTGGGACAGTAGCACGCTTCAAGTGAACTATTATTATTCCAATAGTATAATCCTAAATAAGCAAAACAATATTACTATACGGATTAGAAGTATCAAGAATTACATGACTTTACAAATAAAAGAAGTTATTGAAGATAGAAACGGATTAAGAATATGTGAGGAGCACGAAAAAAGATTATTTAGTATCCCATCTATCATACCGCAGGATGTGATTAGAGAATTGTCTGAGGCATATTCGCTTGGGGATGTATATTTGCAGGGATTTATGGTTACTGAACGAATGAGAAGAAAGGTAGGAGAAATTGAAATTGCGTTAGATAGAAATTTCTACAATGGGCAAATAGACTATGAGATTGAATTAGAAGGGGAGAATTATTTAAGTACGAAGGAGTTATTGCGGATAATGGGGTTAGAAAGCCATGAAAAAAATGTTCAATCAAAGTTTTCGCGCTTTCGAACATATATGAATATTTAGATAATAGGTTTTTCTCAGATTTACACGCATTAAAATGTGTAAACTTTAAAAGAATGGGAGGAAAAATATGTGCGAGGTCATAGAGGTTAAAGATTTATATAGAGAATATGCCCGGAAAAGGAAGCTGCTAAGTCGGGAAAAACAAATAATAAAAGCTGTTGATGGCATTTCTTTCACAGTAACACGCGGAGAAATCTTTGGGCTATTGGGGCAAAATGGCGCAGGGAAAACAACAACCATCAAAATACTCACCACACTATTGGCACCTACCAGCGGACTCTGTAAGGTGCTAGGATATGATACCTTCGGCGAGGAGAAAAAAATACGTCCTCGGATTAACTTTATCTTTGGCGGGGAAATGGGCGTCTATCGGCGCCTATCAGCGCGGGATAATCTTCGATACTTTTCTAATCTTTATCTTTTAAATCGGAAAGAACAGGAATTTCGTATTGAAAAGATATTGGAGCAAGTTGAATTAACGGATCGAGCGGACGATCTTGCAGAGACATTCTCAAAAGGAATGATCCAACGGCTACAGATTGCACGTGGGCTTATCAATGACCCGGAAATTCTTTTCATGGATGAACCTACAGTAGGGTTAGATCCAATCGGTGCAAGAATGCTTCGGGATATTATTCGGGGCCTTAAGCAGGAGGGGCGCACGGTTCTTTTGACTACCCATTATTTGCCGGAAGCTGAAGAACTGTGTGATCGAATGGTTATTATAAACAAGGGAAAAATTGTTGCGCGCGGCACACCCGCGGAAATTAAGAACGGCTATGACACACTTGAAGAAGCCTATGTGGATTTAATCAAGGAGGCGGGCAAATGAATCTATCCATCCTAATAGGCTCTATGCGTATACAAATGAAGCAATCGTTTGCACGCCCGATGTTCCGTTTTTGTCTTTTGGCCAATCCAGTTCTAAATACAATACTGCTTTATGAAATGTACCGAAATACAGGTGAAGATAACTTTATGGCTTATGTCGTATTAGGAGCGGGTTTGATGGGACTGTGGAGCTGTATCTGTTTTTCATCCGCAGGTGACATTAACAGGGAGCGTCACAGCGGAACACTGGCGCTAATTTTTGCAGCGCCCGCAAGTTTTCCTGCTATTATTCTGGGAAAGATTCTTGGAAACACTATTCTGTCACTTGTAACCATGTTAATTTCATTAATTACTGCAGGGGTGCTTTTCCAAGTCCCCTTGATGTTAGGAAGCCCATTGCTTTTTTTCGTGGCTTTATTCGGTGCGGTAATGACCTTTGTAGTGATTTCATCCGTTATTGCTTGCCTTTTGACGCTTTCTCGAAAAACGGAGTTGTACATGAATTGTATCGAAATACCCATTATCCTACTGTGTGGGTTTGTGTTTCCTGTTAACATCCTACCAAGAACAGTACAGCTAATCAGTTATGTACTCTCTCCTACATATGCTGTTGAGCTATTAAGAATGGCGGTGTGGGGTGTGAATGACGTTGATCTCTTTTGGAAAAATATTGGAATCATGGTCGGGATTACAGTCCTGTACGCGATCCTGTCCGGATTGCTTTACCGGAGAATCGACCGCCGCGTCCGAATCGCAGCAACACTGGAGGTGGCCTGATGATACGTCGTTTTTTTGACCAAGCGGTGCTCTATCACAAAGGCCGCAGCGCGGCATTTGAGGCGGAAGAGTTTGCACTAATGCAGTTGGGATATCCGCTGATTACTCTGATTTTCTATTGTTTGATCGCAGTGTATAGCTTTCAAACAACGAATCTCACAAGCTGGGTAATTGGCAATTCCTTTTTGCTTTGTACCAATGCCTGCATATTTGGATTGGGGAATGTTTTCGTAGGAGAACGCTACTGGGGCAGGCTGCGTTCCATTATTGCCTCGCCGTGTGCGAAGCTGCCTTTGATCCTAGCGAACGGTGTGTTTCCGGCGATTTTTGCGGTGTGCGCGTCCGTGTTTGGCTTTCTGGTTGGGTCTCTGGTTTTTCACGTGGACTTTTCCGGCGTGAACCTTGGACTTGCGATCATCACCGTGCTGTGCGCCATGATCTCTGCGTCCTGCTTCGGCCTTTTTTGGGCAGTTTTTGGCTTGATGTCCGACAGCATGCATCTGGTGCTGAATGTGGTCAGCTATCTGCTGATGATCTTTACGGGCGCGGAATTTCCGGTAGATCAGCTCCCCCTTGCGGGAAGGGTGATGGCACAGTGTATGCCTTTGACCAAAGCAATATCGGCGATGAATCTGCTGTTTGAAGAGGAGGTTGGCTCCTTCTGGCTCCTTTTGGCGGGCGAAATGGTCACTGGTGCGGCATATGCTCTGCTGGCATGGGCTATTTTTGGATTTGCAGAGCGCTCCGCAAGAAGAAGTGGACGATTTGATATGTTCTAAATTGATTGATTGCTGCAGTGGCAACGTGCAGAGCCGAAGGCGTGGTGAAAACGATGGATATAAAAGCAAAACTGCGCCCATTCTATGTGGCGAAAATGCTGTATGAGCAGACAGATGAGGACCATTATCTGACGATAGCACAGATCATGGAGCAGCTTGAAAGAGACTACGGTATTTCGACTTCTCGCGGGACTGTAGGCGACGATATTAAGGCGCTTCAGGAGTTAGGGCTCGATATAACGGTAGAGTCTTCGACACAAAAACGCTTTTCCCTAATTGAGCGGAGGTTAGATATTCCAGAGCTTAAGACTCTGATCGACGCTACAGAATCTGCCCGGTTTATAACAAAAGACAAGAGTGCGGCTTTGGTCGAAAAGCTTGCTTCTTTAACCAGCCAATTCAATAAGAATAAGCTGGTCAGAAATGTTGATGTAGAGAATCGCATCAAGGCTGAAAATGAAAAGGTCTATTACATCATGGAAGCCTTAAATGACGCGATTAATGATCATAAGAAAGTCTCTTTCCAGTATTTCAGCTATAACATTCGCAAAGAGCAGAAGGCAAAGAATGACGGCTATACATATGTCTTCAGCCCATACAAGTTGATCTGGAATGGCGATTACTATTACGCGGTCGGTTATTCTGAAAAGCACGGTGGTGTCGGCAGCTTCCGAGTGGATAGAATTGCTCGACAGCCAAAGATACTGGACGAAGATGCAGTTAAACCACCGGCAGATTTCGACCTGAATGTCTATTTGAACTCCATGTTCCGTATGTACAATGGGGAGAGAAAGCAGATTGAACTGGTATGCTCGAATGATCTGATGGATGCCATCATAGATAAGTTTGGCAAGGATGTTTCTGTGCTTGCTAACGACATGAAGTCATTCCGTGTGCTGGTGACTACATCTGTTGGCAGCGTCTTCTATAGCTGGGTGTTTGGCTTTGGGGGAAGAGTATCCATAAAAGCTCCGGAAGAAGTTAAGGCGGAATATGCCAAGATGGTTTTTGACGTAGCAAAAGCTCTCGAAGAATAAGTTCAGTCCAACAATTTGACAACTGTGAGGTGTTGTTATGGCGCACTCCTATACACGCAACGAACTAACTGAATACTTCTTCGAGGCCCTGGATATGTTTAATGACTGCTTGGACTCGGATATCTCAAAAGAAAACGTATTGCTGGAGTTCTTTACGCCGGAAAACGGAGTAGCAGTATACGAGAGCTTCTGCAGAGACCATTTTCCGAAGCTGCTTGAGGAGCCATATAAGGAAGAGGGCTATTTTGAATCATTTGGAGCGCAGGCATTTGTAAATGAAACAGAGTACGGGGTGTTGATCAGAGAGGACATTAATTTCACTTTGGGCGGAGTGCTCCAGATGTTCCTTCACGAGATTTCACACCTTTACTGTACAAAGAATGAGATCGATGGTGGCGGCTTCTTTGATAAATACTGTATGGGTTCCGGGCCGGAAGATGGCATGATGAACGCCGGTTACGCAATCTGGCGCGAAGCGGTAGCGGACATCATGGCAGATTCGATTATCAGTGAATACGCTACGACCACTCTTTCCGCCATAAAGAAATTCGTAAAAGAATACTTCGTCGAACTCTCACCGGCCAATCCAGCTTCCAAGAAAGTAATGTCCCTCATAATCGTCTACATTATGATTTCAAGAGAGGTTGCTGCGACAAGGGAATGGGATGATGCCAACAGAGCCATCAAAAAAAGTATCAAGATAGATGATCCTCTTTTAGAAGCAATTCTCAAGCAGGTATTCGATCAGCTACACCGAAGCTCATTCTGGAGAATAACACCCGAATTTGTTATGACGTTGGGCGAAACGTACTTGAGCCTGTTGTCACACGTCTTCCTTAAAGGAATCTTGCAGAACTGATGCTCATTTTTGAAAAGTACTCCCACAACCACAATTGAACAAATTATCTTAGAGGTGCAGCCAATTGGCCGCACCTCTTTTTCGATTTATTGTTACCCTCTTGTAATTTTCTCTGAGTTGAGTATAATAACGATAGTGGGATTTGAAATCCCATATAGAAACAAGAGGTGCTGTATGAGAACGAAAGATCAAGAAACCCTCGATAAGATACTGAAGTTCGTAAACAGGTTTTATCAGGAAAATCGTATTGCTCCCA
>OJJL01000636.1_pt1 | contig 12176 bp, 9 predicted proteins | sample 1596171 | NCBI WGS metagenome assembly OJJL01 (sample SAMEA4350121, study PRJEB24818) | metagenome | biome: human; feature: gut; material: faeces | place: Denmark | collected 2013-09
ATCTAAAACAGATATATTCATCAGGAAAATCAAGGATTGCTGCAAAGTCTAGCACCCCGTATTCCGAACACAAGCACAAGGACACGGTTTATCCTTGCAGTTTAGTCCGGATTGAAGTATGTAAACAGAGCTTCTCCCCATGATGACTCCTCTCCCCCTTGGCGTTACCCTTGCTATGGCCCTTTCCTGCGGCGCCCTGCCGCTCATGGCCGAGGGTATCTATGTGCCGGCCCCCATGCCCCCAGCCTCCGGAACGTGGCAGGATCCCTCGGACATGTACGTAGAGGCGCTCAGCTTGGTCAACAAGTCTGCCGGACTGGCAGAGAAGCGGGATTACGTGGGAGCCATCCGCCTCACCCAGCAGGCGGAGGAACAACTGGCGCGCCTGGTCAAGGCCTATCCGCAATGGAGGCCCAACCTGCTCGCACAGCGCCGCCAGATCAACAGGGAAAACCTGGACCAATGGCAAAAACTGGCGCAGCAGCAGGCGGCAGCGCGCCCGACAGGGCCCGCTCTGGCCGTGGAACAGCCGGCCGCCGTCCCTGCCGCAAACCGTCCCAGACCCAAACCCAACATCGCCCTGCCCCCCGGGTACAAGGGCGTGGAATTCCCGACAACGCCAGGGGAACCTCTCATCAATCCTGTTCCGGGGCTGTCCGTGTCTCCCGGCGCCCCTCCGGCAATCGTGGAAAGCAGCTATGACCGCATCCGCAACGCCCTGGACAAGTCCAGAATGGAAAACAAGGCCCTGATCGATGCCCTGAAACGCACCCGCAGGCAATTGGAAAAAGCGCTGTCAGACCTGGCCGTGTCCGCCACGGGAGAGTCCGTTTACCGCGACGAGCTGATCAAGGTCAGGAAACAGATGGAAGACGAGAGAGCTGAGAATAACAAGCTTCTCCAGACCCTGATTCCGCGCGTGCGGGAACTGGAACAGACCGTCGCCACGCTGACGAAGGAAAGAGACCAGCATCTGGAACTGATAGCTTCCCTCCAGCAGCAGGTTCAGGATTATGAAGATGCCCTGAAGAAGATGACGGACGACAGAGACGCCCTGAAGAATGAACGCGACCAGCTGGCGGCTCTGGTGGCACTGAACAATCCGGACAAGACCAGGAACCTGCTGGACCGCAACATGACCCTGACGGCCCAGCTCAAGGATGCGCAGGACAGGATCGCCGCGCTGGAAACGGCCAATTCCGATTCCGAGGAGCAGCGCAAAGCCAACCTGAAGGCTCTGGAAGAAGCCCGTACAGAGTCCGCCGGGCTCAAGCAGAAGCTGATCGCCCTCCGCGACGAGAATATCGGCTACCGCAAGCGCATCACGGAGATGATGACCAAGCTGATCAATGCGGATGTGGAACTTTCCAAATTGTCCGAGCATCCGGAAAAAAGCCCCCTGCTTATGGAAGAAGTTACGCTGATGCGCTCCATCATCGCCAAGCAGAACCGCATTCTTTCCATCCAGGACCAGAGCCGCACCCTGCTCATCAACACTTACATGAGGGAGTTCCAGCAAAACCCGGCGACAAAGGACATTGCGGCCCTGCTGAATAACACGGACATCATCAAGCTGACGCCCGCCGAACAGCAGATCGTCAACGCCCTTGAGGGGGACAGCAAGTTAAAACTTTTCCTGACGGACCGGCAGAAGGAAGAAATGGACAAGCTGGCCAGGGACCTTTCTGCGGAACGGGAAAAGGCTGCCCAGCTTTCCAAGGAACTGGAACTGGCGCGCAGCAAAATGAAGAATGACGCGTCCAAGAACAGCAAGGCGAATAAGGCCCAGGCGCAAGCCCTGGCAAAAGCCAGGGACGCGGTGGAACAGAAAAACCGCCAGGTGGAGGAACTCAACCGGAAACTGAAGGATTTGACGCGCCAGTTCAATGAGCAGGCGAAACTGGCCGCCCTTTCAGCTTCCTCCGCCGTTCCGGACCAGGCAGACCGAGGCATAAAAACCGCCGTGCGCGAACAACTCAAGGTAGAGGCCCTGGGCCAGGGAGCCGCGGAAGCCTTTGCCCAAAAGCGCTACGTGGCGGCCGAACAGCTCTACCGTACCCTTCTGGATTTGCAGCCCAACCACGTCCCCGCCCTGGTGAACCTGGGAACCATTCTGCTCCAGCGCAACAAGGCGGAAAAGGCCATAGAATATCTTAAGAAGGCTACCGACCTGGATGCCCGCTCCTCCCCCGCATGGTTCATGATGGGGGTGGCGCAGTACCGCGCCGGGCTCGACCAGCAGGCGCTGGCCTCCCTGACGGAGACCGTCAGGCTGGACCCCGCCAACGCTCCGGCCATGCTTTACCTGGGCAATCTGGAAACCAGCGCCGGGAATTACGAGAAGGCGGTGGGCCATTTTGAAAACGCGCTGAAGATCCTTCCGGAATCCTCCGAAGCCCACTTCAACTTGGCATGGACCTATTCCCGGCTGGGCCGTACCGCGCAGGCCCGCAAGAGCTATGACGCCGCCATCCGCTGCGGAGGATTGCCGGATTCCGACCTGGAACTGGCCATTACCGGCACCAGCACGCTGCCGCGCCGCAAGCAGGCGGAGAAGGAAGCCGCACCGGCTCCGGACGTTCCCGACACTCACATGGCCGTTGCAGTAAGCGACCCGAAAGCCATTCCGCATGAAGCCGGGGAAGTTCCCGCCAGCATTGCGGAAGATCCGAACGCCCGGGAACGCCCCGCTCCGGCATCCCGGCACATCGCCGTGAGCCTCCGTACGGAACCGGAACCCGCTTCCCTGGCCTCCCAGGTGAAGGAGGCAGGCCCCGCGCACACTGCCGCCAACCAGCAGGCGCAGACCGCGCCCGCCAAGGAACAGGCACAGGCGGAAGCCGCGGAAAAACCGCGCAGAAGAAGCCGTTTCCGCATCGGTTCCTGATCCCCCTTTTCATTCCCGAATCCCGTTATGCATCAAGTTTCCATCCTCGGCCTGGGGATCATCGGCTCGCGCATTGCCCGCCACATGATCTCCCTGGGAGACGACGTAACCGTCTGGAACCGCACACCCCGTGAAGGTTACCCCCGCACGGCAGCAAGCCCGGCGGACGCCGTCCGCGCCTCCCGAATCATCCAGATTTACCTCAAGGACAGGGACGCCTGCCTGGAGGTGTTTGAACAGATGAGGGGAGCCCTCACCCCGGAACATGTGATCCTGAACCATTCCACGATCGACCTTGCCACGGTGGACAAGCTTTCCCTGATGTGCTCCGGGATCGGCTGCACGTATGTGGACTGCCCGTTCACCGGTTCCCGCATGCCCGCGGAAAAGGGGGAACTGGTTTATTACGCGGGAACGGATTCCTCCACGCTGGAGCGCATGCGCCCCGTTCTGGAACACAGCTCAAAGGATATTCTCCATGCGGGCGGCGTGGGCGCCGGCACCGTCGTGAAGCTGGTCACCAACATGATTTCCGCCACGATGGTCCAGAGCCTCAGCGAAGCCCTGGCCATCACCCAGGCCTACGGCATTTCCCCGCAACTGCTGGGGCAGGCCATTTCCCGGAACGTCATCGCCTCCCCGCTGGCGGCGTTCAAGCTTCCCCTGATGGCGGAGCGCGATTTTTCCACCCACTTTTCCCTGGACAATATGAGGAAAGACGGCGTTTACGCCCAGGAACTGGCGGCGGAAAAGGGCATCCAGCCTCCCGTGGCGGCTCTCGTCTCCTCCATCATGGACCGCCTGTGCCGCGAAGGTCATGCGGAAGAGGATTTCGGCTGCCTGGCGGAACAATTCGATTAACCCGATCCCGACCGATGATTCCCGCAGGAACATGCACCAGCTTTCTTCTGCCCCTCCTGCTCCTTGTTCCCTGCGTTTGCGGACAGGAGGCGGAACGGGGAGAAAGCGCGCCGCCTGCCGCCGCGCATGAAGAAACAGTTCCCCTGCCCGTTCCGGACACGGACCATCTGGACGATTCCTCCGACCGCCCCGTCCTGCAGGGCCGGTCCAACGTTGCGCCCGTTGCCGAGCCCGTACCCGCTCCTGCGGCTCCGTCCGGAGAAATGTCAGTCCCGCCCGCGGCGGCTCCCGCCACGGAAGCCCCGGTACGGCGGCAGCCTTTCACCAGCATTTCCTCTTCCAAGCAGTTCCACGTGATCGGCCAGGACGCCCTGCTAGCCGGAGCCATCGCCTCCCGCGCCGATTCCATGCGTACGGCGCTGCTGAAAATCCTCAAGCAACCGAACGAGTGGAAGAACCGGATCATCATCCGCCTGCTGGGGGAACCGGGCACCCCGGTTCCGCCCAATCCCATCCGCATGCAGACCACGATCCTGGGGGACGCCATCACGTACAATATTTACATCCACCTGGGCCGCGGCATCAACCAGGACAGGCTCCGGAACGCGGTCATTTCCACCCTGCTTTATGAAATGATGCTGCGGAACATCGATCCGGAGGGCCTGCCGGAACAGGTCAGCCTTCCTGCCTGGCTCATTACCGGGCTGGAACAGGCCGTTCTGTGGCAGACCAATGAAGCGGACCGCACGCTGTATTCCACCCTGTTCCAGCAGGACGGGATCATGAGCCCGGACGATATTCTGAAAAGCCGGGAGCCGGAGAAAGAACTGGACGCCACCTCCTACGCCGCCTACCAGACTTCCTGCGGCGCCCTGATGCTCTGCCTGCTGAACCAGAAAAACGGCCCGGAAGGGATGAAACAACTGCTGGACCAGGCGATTCTGGGGGGGGACGATCCCAAAAACCTCATCAAGCGCCATTTTCCCCAGCTCAATCTGACACCCTCCTCCCTGCACAAATGGTGGACGCTCCAGCTTTCCCGCATGGCTACCCCACCCGTGACGGAAACCCTCACGATCATGGAGACGGAGAGGCATTTGCAGGAAGCCCTCACCCTGGTCAAGTACGATCCGGACACGCGGACCACCTCCACTTTTCCAGTGGACAATCTGGAGGAAGCCGCCTCCCTGACGGACCTGAAGAGACAGCTTTCCAACATATCCGGCAACCTGTTCAACCTCAGCAGGCGCTCGTTCCCCTCCTATCGTCCCGTCATCGTGGAATACGCCAAGCTCGTCGCCCTGATGCAGACGGACAGACTGGACCGCAGGAAAGCCGCGCCGAAAATCAGTCAGCTCCGGGAAATACGGGAACTTTCCATGAAAACGGCCCGGCGCGTACGGGATTATATGGACTGGTATGAAATCAACACCCGGACCGGTTCCGGAAAAACGTTTGATTCCTACGCGGCAACCATGAAGCTGATCCGGGAGCAGGAGGCTCCGGCCAACACGCCCATCGCCAGGTACCTGGACGATATTGAAAAATTGTACACGCTTCCGGCAAAGGCTCCCGTTCCCCCCCTGTACGGGAACGACTGACCCCGGAATTACGGGATTTCCTCACGGACAGCCCTATCCGGCAGTCCCGGCGGTGCGCCGCAGGAGAAACCGCTCCGGGATTTACCGGCCTTACGGGAAAAGGACGGCCTGCGCCCCTTTTTGCGAGGGTCTGCCGGGTATTCGTGTCAGCATGCTATCCTCGTTATGACAATTCCGGGTACGGCCTTGTCTGACTGTCATATGAAACATGTATTGCTTCCTCCTTTTTTTGCCGTCGCCGCCCTTGTTTCCTGTGATCCCGTGCTGGCCCAGCAGATTCCCCAGCCCCAGCCGTCCCCGGAGGGCGTTTACCTGAATACGGAACGCGGCCTGCGCGTCAGACCGCTGGAAGGCAGGGAAATAAGCCCCAGCTTGATCAAGGGGCTGAAGCCGGAGGAACAGATCACCAAGCGCACGCCCGGCGTGCCCACCAAGCCGAGCATTCTTCTCCAGCACCTTTCCCGCCCGTCCAAGCCCGGCATTGAGTTTTTTGCGCCCAAGCCCCTCAAGATGATGCCGTATCTGGACAGTTCCTACGTTTTCGGCAATACCTGCGTGGAACCGAACGCCTGGATCCGCGAGGACATGATTTCCACAGGAGCGCAAAAAATTAAAACGGCCCTGTCCAGATACGGCATCACCTATTCCGCCCAGTACGGTTTCAATTACACGGGTCTGACGGGCGGCGGCCTGAACGGCAGAAAGGATTTCGCCTCCCACAACGGTTCCCTGCTGACCAACATCACCCTGTTCCGCAACAATTCCACGGGCAGCGGCATGTACCTGGCTTCCGAGTTCGACTTCGGCAACGGTTTTCATTTCAATGAGGGGAATGCGGGCCCCCAGACCACGCTAGGCTCCCTCCAGAATCCCACCAGTTCCTTCCAGGGGCCGGATCCGCACCTGAGCAACCTGAGCCTGGCCTGGGTGGGCGCGGGCGGCAAGCTCCTGCTGATGGCGGGACAGCTGGACACCACCAATTACATGGACCACAACGCGTACGCCAATTCCCACAACAATAACCTGACCAACAGCGTTTTCGGCAACAATCCCATGCTTCCGCTCACGGATAATTCCCTGGGTTTCCATTTTGCCTGGCAGCCCACCACCTCCTTTTACGTGATGGGCGCCACCGCCGCCAACAACATGACCGCCAACCACAATCCGTTCAAGAATATGAACTCGGATAACTGGACCAACGTGCTTGAGTTCGGCTACGTGGCGGAGGATTTCTGCGGATGGGGGCCGGGCGTGTACCGCCTCCAGCCCTTTTTCACCACCAGTGACAGTGAGAACGGGGGCGGCGTGGGCGTCAACTTCCAGCAGCAGCTCGGCCGCCACAGCCATCTGGGCTGGTTTTTCCGGGGCGGCTGGGCCAGCGACGACGCGGCCACACTGACCGGCGTACGCTGCGCGGCCACCACGGGGCTGGTGCTTCTTTCCCCCTTTTACGGAAAGGGCGCGTCCAATGACGGCTACCTGGGCCTGGGCTTCCTCTGGCAGCAGGGGGCCAGGAAGAACGGACCGTACGTGAATAAGAATGAATACGGCATTGAACTGACGTACGTGATGCAGGTAACGCCCACCATGACGCTTCAGCCCGACATTCAGCTCGTGAAGAATCCCGTCAACGGCCGCCGGGGCCAGACCGCCGTGGTTTTCCAGATCCAGAACGTGTGGTCCTGGTAAGGGGCCGCACCGGAAATATTGGAAAATATTGATCGCATTTCCCGGAAATCGTGTCTAAATGGAAACATATTTACCCGGACCACGCACATGAAGCGCACTGAGCTATCTTCCCTGAAGGAGGCGGAACAGGCCTCCCTGAACCATGAGATTCTAACCACCTGGCGACCCGGGGAAACCCTGGGAGAACACATGGAGCGGCGCGGCGTCAGCCGCCGGGAATTCAATAAATGGTGCCTGAAAATGATCGCCCTGATGGGCGTGGCCTCCGTGAGCGGCGGCGTTTCCAACGCCCAGGAAATCGCGGACAAGATGGCGAATCTCAAACGGCCCGTGGTTATCTGGCTCCAGCTTCAGGAATGCACCGGGTGCCTGGAAAGCACCATCCGCAGCTATAATGAGGAGATCGGGGACATGGTGCTTTCCGCCGTGTCCATGCCGTATGTGGAATTGCTCATGGCCCCCTCCGGGGAGGCGGCCAACCAGGCGCTGGAAGAGGCGATCAAGGAACCCCACATCCTGGTTATCAACGGGTCCGTTCCGGTCAACGACGGCGGCATTTACTGCACCGTGGCCGGGGAAACGGTGGAACACCTGCTGCGCCGCTGCGCGGAGAACGCCTCCTATATCCTGGCCGTGGGCTCCTGCGCCTACTTCGGCTCCATCCAGGCCGCCCGCCCCAATCCCACGGGGGCCGTGGGCGTGCGGGACATCCTGACGGACCGCACGGTCATCAACGTGCCGGGCTGCCCCCCCATCGGGGACGTGATCACGGCCGTGATCATGTACATTCTCACTTTTGACCGCGCACCGGAGTGCGACCTGGAAACGCGCCCCCTGATGGCGTACGGCACGCGCATCCACAACAATTGCCCGCGCCGCGCCCATTTTGACGCCGGCCAGTTCGTGAACGTGTTTGACGACGAGAACGCGCGCGAATGCTTCTGCCTGTACAAGGTGGGCTGCAAGGGGCCGGACACTTTCTCCCCCTGCCCCATCGTCAAGTGGAACGGCGGGGTCAGCTTCCCCATCCAGTCCGGGCATCCGTGCATCGGTTGCACGGAGCTGTATTTCTTCGACCGCATGACTCCCTTCTACAAGACGCTGCCCAATGTGAACGGCTTCGGCGTGGAGGCCTCCGCCAACGTGATCGGCGCCGTGGGCGTAGCCGCCGCGGGCACGGCCATCGCCGCCCATGCGGTGGGGTCCGCCATTCACTACAAGCGGCAGCACATGAAGGAGGAGGCGAACGTCTCCCTGCCCGCCTTCGGGGACGCGCCCGGCTCCCCCGACAAGGAAACTGAAGAATAAGAAGCCTTTTACACCAGATTACCATGAGCAATTACACATCAGCGGCCGTTCCGGAATCCAGCCGCGTGGTCATCGACCCCGTGACGCGCATCGAAGGCCACCTGCGGGTGGAGATGGAGGCCGGAGACGGCGTGATCAAGAACGCCTGGACGTCCACCACGCAGTACCGCGGCATTGAAGTAATCGCCTGCAAGCGCGATCCGCGCGACGTGTGGGCCTTTGTGGAACGCATCTGCGGCGTCTGCACGGGCACCCACGCCATTGCCGCGCTGGCCGCGGTGGAAGACGCCCTGCAATATCCCGTGCCCATCCAGGCCAAACTTATGCGGGACCTGGTCAGCGGAGCCCTGGGCATTCAGGACCACGTGATCCATTTCTACCAGCTCCAGGCCATGGACTGGGTGGATGTGGTTTCCGCCCTGAAGGCGGACCCGAATGAGACCGCCGCGATTGCCAAGTCCCTTTCCGACTGGCCCCTTTCCTCCGCCACGTATTTTGCCGGGGTGCAGAAGAAGCTGAAGGATTCCATCGCCCACGGGCAGTATTCCATCTTCACGAACGGCTACTGGGGCCACCCGGCCTACAAGCTGCCGCCGGCAGTGAACCTGCTGGGCGTGGCGCATTACCTCCAGGCCCTCGTCTGGCAGCGGGACATGATCAAGATCCACACCATCCTGGGCGGCAAGAACCCGCACCCCAATTTCCTGGTGGGCGGCATGGCCTGCGCCATCAACATGAACAACGACCAGGCCATCAACCAGTTTTCCCTGAGCTACCTGAAACAGCTCGTGGATACCTGCCACGATTTCATCCACAAGGTGTATTACCCGGACATCGTGGCCATTGCCGGTTTTTACAAGGATTACGCCCATATCGGCGCTTCCAACCCCAACCTGTTCTGCACCGGGGACCCGTCTGAAATCAATACCGGGGCTCCTGCCGGCAAAGGCATGATCAAGCCGGGCGTGCTGCTGAACGGGGATTACAAGAATGTCCTTCCCTTTGACCAGGACAAGATCAAGGAGTTCGTCACCAGCGCGTGGTACAAGTACACGGAGGGCCGGGACGCGGGACTGGCCCCGTACGACGGCCAGACGGACGCGGATTACAACGGGCCCAGGCCTCCCTACAAATGGCTTTCCGACCGGCCCCAGTACACCTGGGTGAAAGCTCCGCGCTACGACGGCCACGCCATGGCCGTGGGACCGAACGCCCGCATGATGATCGGCTACGCCCAGGGCGTTCCCGCCATCGTGGAGCGGGTGGACGCCGCCTGCGACAAGCTGGGATTGCCGCGCGACAACGCCTTCATGAATTCCACGCTGGGCCGCGTGTACGGCCGCGCCCTGGACGCCATGATCAACGTGGACATGATGGTGGACCAGCTCCAGGAAATGACGAACCGCATCAAGAACGGGGAAACCGCCACCTTCAACCCGGAGAAATGGGAGCCCGAGACATGGCCCTCCTCCTGCAAGGGTGTGGGCTGGGTGGAAGCCCCCCGCGGCAGCCTCAGCCACTGGGTAAGGATTGAAAACGGCCAGACGGTGAATTACCAGGCCGTGGTTCCCAGCACCTGGAACAGTTCCGGACGGGACGCGGAAGGCCAGATGGGGCCTTACGAGTATTCCCTGGCCCACACCGGAACGCATCCGCTGGTGGACCCGTCCCGACCCGTGGAGCCCCTGCGCACCATTCACAGCTATGACCCGTGCCAATCCTGCGCCGTCCATCTGTTTGACGAAGAGGGAGAGGCCATTATGACCAGACAGGACCCGTGAAAACGACCCTCATCAATGAAGACCTCACCCTGGTGGTGGAGGATGCCATTCCGGCCAGTACCGTTTACTCTCCGGAGGAAATCCTGGCGCTGGCCGTGTGCGCCTCCCCCAACGGGAGCACGGACCCGGGGGACCTGGCCCTGCTGCACGCGGCACGGGAACGCGGCATCCAGCTGAATTACGCCCAGCAGGCGGATTCCTGGGAGGCCCCGTCCGGAGAACGCCATTACAGCACCGCCATCCTGAAGGCCGCGGACAAGGAAGACGCCGTCCCCTTCATGGTGGCCCGCGGCAACCTGAACGCCCTGGAAAAACTGTGCGAGGTCAGCAATCTGGAAAAGGAACGCATGAACAAGGCTTTTGAAGCCTACGATCCGTCCGGCTTCCAGCCCGTGGGGATTGCCGTGCACCGCTCCGGCGCCCCGTGGCGCCTGCTGGGCGTGGTGCCCATGCACGCCATGCGGGACGTGCGCCATCTTTCCAAGGCCAAGGCCAATTTCCGCTACTTCCACGTCTGGGACTGGCCGCTGCGGGTGCTGCACTGGACATGGGTGTTCTGCATCATCGGCCTGGCCGCCACGGGCATCTGCATCGCGGAAGGCTGGTTCCTGAAAATGGGGGACCTGCACGGCGCTTTTCAGTTCGGCACGCTCCGCTTCGTCCATTACGCCCTGGGCTGGACGCTGGTGGTGGTGATGATGCTCCGCTTTTCCTGCTTTTTCATGGCGTCCAACAAGTACCAGAGCTTCCGGGCGCTGTTCCCCGTCTCCAGACAACAGTGGAAGGACCTGTACGCCACGGCGGTGGACTACGTTTTTGCGCGGAGCTACGACGGCCCGCGCTACATCGGCCACAATCCCCTCCAGCAGTGGACATACACGGGCGTGTACGTCCTGTTCACCACCATGATCGTCACCGGGCTGGCCCTGTACGCGCTGTACGAGCCGCGCCACTGGTTCTACCACTGGTTCATGCCGCTGAACGACCTGATCGGGGTTCCGTACGTGCGCCTGATCCACCTGATCGGCATGTGGTGCTTCATCATTTTCGCCATGATCCACGTGTACCTGTCCATTCTTTCCGGGAACGTGGACCGGGACGGCACCATTTCCTCCATGTTCAGCGGCGGCCGCTGGCTGCGCAAGGGTGTGAAGTTCAGGGATGAATAATACCGGTTCAACGTTCATGGAAGCTGAAGAATATACGGAAGCCCTGCGCGGCTGCCCCGTGAAGGGGAACGCCTATCCCGTGCTCGTGCTGTGCGTGGGCAATCCGCTCATGGGGGACGACGGAGTGGGCGTGGAGCTGGCGAAACGGCTCCAGAAGCGGGACTACGGCCCGCTGGTGCATGTGGAGGAGGGAGGCACCCTGGGCATGACGCTGCTGCCCCTGCTGGAAGACGCGGACACGGTCATCCTGGTGGACGCCGTGAAGACGGGGGCCGCGCCGGGCACGCTCGTCACGCGCAGCAAGGAGGAGCTCCCCCGCCATTTCTCCCGCGTCATTTCCCCGCACCAGATAGGCATGAAGGAGGTGCTGGGCGCCGCCCAGCTCTGCGGCACCCTGCCGCGCGCCATCACGCTGGTGGGGGTGGAGGCCGCGCACACGGAGTTCTGCCAGCCCATGTCCGCAGAGGTGCGGGCGGCCATGCCGCAGGCCCTGGAGCTGATTGAAAACCTCATTGCCCGGGCGGTGGAGGACTGCGCGGACCGGGAAAACTCCCATGCATGAAGTAGGCATCATGGAAGGGGCGCTGGACATGGCGCGCCGCCTCCTGGAAGAAAACGGCGGCTCCCGGCTGGTGCGCGTGCACATGACCATCGGCAGCCTGAGCGGCGTGGTGCCGGACGCCCTGCAATCCGCCTTTCTGGCCCTGAAAGACGCCTACGCGGCGGGGAACGCCGCCCTGGAGGTCACCTGGGTGGAGGCCCTCTGCCGCTGCGACGACTGCCAAGAGGATTTCCTCTTCACGGACCACGGCTACATCTGCCCCGGCTGCGGGGAGCCCGCCCCCCGCAGCCGGGGCAGATGTAGCCGTGGTCCGTGAAG
>OJJL01000645.1_pt1 | contig 12017 bp, 9 predicted proteins | sample 1596171 | NCBI WGS metagenome assembly OJJL01 (sample SAMEA4350121, study PRJEB24818) | metagenome | biome: human; feature: gut; material: faeces | place: Denmark | collected 2013-09
ACAGGGGAGCAAGCGCTGCATCTCTGCGCTGTGCAAGTTTCAATCCACGCACCCGTGAGGGTGCGACGTCTCCCGCTGGATCGCGCCGAACTGTGCGCCGGGTTTCAATCCACGCACCCGTGAGGGTTGTAACGTCGCAGTGCATCGTGGAAAATTTATCAAGCATCGTAGAAAAACGCTCTTAAACGCCTCCCCGCTGCATCCTTATTGCAACGCCGTTTCCTCACCCCTGCAAAGGGCCAGCAGGCCGCCCCAAACCACCGCCTCATCATCCTCCCTGGTCACTCCATCTCGGAGCATCCGCTCCCTGGCGTCAGCCAGCAGGTGCATCACCTTGGCCCTCTCGGTGGAGGGCTGGGTATCCAGCCTGGGGCTGCCGGTGGTTACCATTGCAAACCTGGCCGCATAGCTCTCGGCAGTCACCGTCCGGCTGGGCCAGCACCAGGCCGTCCACTCGCTCCAGGGGCTGCGTTGCCGCCACGGTTCCTCAATTCGACACAAGGTCGCCGGCACCCTGGCCAGCACCTCCCGGCCAATCGTCACATCCTCCGGTGCCAAATCATCCAGGAGCGTCCAATCCATCTCCCGGTAGAGACGTCTGGCCATCCATCCCCTCAATGCGTACAGGCAGCCATAAATCCGCCACGCTCCTGCCACAAAATCCCCGGAGGCATACATCGGGCATGCCGGGTGATCCTCCATCCATCGCAGCCAGCCGTCGTCCAGCAAGGCCGTATCGCAGTCAATCTTGACCAGGATGTCGTCATCCTCGGCCTCCCGGCACATCTCCTGGAGGATGCCCCGGATGCAATCCGGCCCGCGCAAATTGCCGTTGCGCGGCCAGAAGGACTGCACATAATCCGCACCCATCTCGCGGAGTGCGGCGGCAACGTCCTCATGCACCGGATTGGCGGCATCATCCACCACCGTCATGCTGGCGCAGGGAACGGCCATACGGGCACAACGCACACACGCCACCGCCTCGGCGGCGTCCCCGGAATATGAAAAAACAAAAATCCTGATCATACTATTATATATAGGCAAAAATTAAATAGCCGGCCCATAAGGGTAAAAAGTGCCTCCGTAAACCGGAATCTGGATGGTGCCAAGCATGTGCTGCATCACCTCCTTATCCTTGAGTGTCGCAATGTGGAAGGAATAGAAAAACTCCTCCGACTCTTCCGGCTCTTCGCCCTGGAGACGGAGAGGATTGACCGCTCCTTGCTCATAAGAGATGGACGTGCCCATGAGCTTGCCCTTGCCGTTAAACTTAACGTCCAGCCAGACATCCCCTGCCGTCAAATCGGACTGGTACCACTCCCCGGATGATACCTGCGGAGCCGTGGCGATATAATTGCCGTTAAGCATAATCTTGCCCGGCCGAATCCGGCATCCGGTCACGGTGGCGTGATCATCGTCCCAATTCAGCCGGCACTCAAATCCATACCCCGGCGGAACATCTGGGGCGGCGGTCAGCACGACCTGCCCCTCCGGGCCGATGGTCGGAGCCGGAGGCGAATTGTAGGCCTCGTCGTCGTAGGTGAGCGTCTGGACCGGGCCGTCCACCTGATCCTCATCGTCCAGGTCCCTCTGGTCCTGCGCAATCTGCCGCACACGGTCGATCATATCCTGCAAGGAAAGATGCGCCGGCACGCCGGTGCTGATGGAAGTGGTCTGGCCCTCCAGGTCCACCTGCACCCCCTGCACGACGGTGGCCATGGTGCGGTACTCAGCCCGCGCCCCGGTAAGAGACAACCTGCACCCCACCAGCGCGGCCGGGGACAGGGCGCACAGGGAGCGCACGCTGCCCTCGCTGGGCACGGCCCGCGTAACATCGTAATAATCCCTGAGGACGGCCGAATAATCGGGAGCCTCCGTGACCGCAGGCTTGGGCCTGCCTCCGTTGCCGGGCGGCTCGCCGCCGCCATCCGCTCCGGAATCCCCCTGCTTGCTGGCGCGGTACTTGCGCCGGTTGGTATTGACGGTGCGTCCTCTCCAGGGCAGCCATCCCCAATAACGCGTCCGGCCGTTCTCCGGCCGGGAATGGGTAAAAATGGCCTCGCAACTTGCAGGCGGCCTGGTGTAGGTAAACACCAGCTGCTTGAGGTTGACGTAACTCCACTTGATCGTCTTGCACGTCTCGCTCAACTGGCCGCTCACGTGCTCGTACCGCTGGGCGGAGGCATCCGTGGAATAATTGCCCATCGTCGTATTATCCGCATCCTGGGCCAGCGTCTTGGTAACCTTGCCCAGTGTAAAACTGCCGCACTTGGCCAGCTCCGGAATCTTGGACAGCCACCACTTGCGGGCCGCCGCCGTATTGCCCTCAGGCAGAGCAACGCCCCGCACCTCCACCACAGGCCGGGTAAAATCCCAGACTGGATCCTCGGAGCCGGCCGGCTCATCCTCGTCATTACTATCTCCCCCCATCGCCATCTGGACGGTGACGGCTCCCTCCTGGCGCAGGTCCGCCCCCGGCGGCCAGGCCTGGGTGGAGCCGACGATGCGCCCGGCCGTCATCACCACGCCCACGGCGGGGGGCACCAGGTCGTGGCGGTGCGTAATGCTGATCTCGGCCAGCCGGTCGCGCACACGGTCAAGCACGGCCACCGGCAGGCGGGCACCGTCGGCCACGTGGATCACGGGGGAGGATCGCGGATACTCCACCCACATCACCATGCCGGGCCGATGGCCCAGCACCTTGCGCAGGGCTGCGGCGTACATGTCGCACCCCAGGGCGGAATCCCACATCCAGGCATCCTGGGGCACATCCACGACGATGCCCACGTCGGCAGCCAGGAGGCCGTACTTGCGGGCGGCCTCCAGAATGGACTTGAGCGTCCCGGCAATGGACACCTTGCGGGGGACGGCATCGGCCGATCCGGACGAGACCGCAAAACTGGCGGCCAAGGAGCCGCGCAGCCGTCCGGCCTCTCCCATGCACAATGCGGCCTCCAGAGGCTGGAGTATGTCGCAGGCCTCAACGGACCAGCGCCAGGCATTGCCGGACTGCTCCAGGGCGCACTTGCGGACGGTGCCCTCCAGCACCGTCACGCCGGCCCATGCGATGCGCACCGGCTCTTTATAATAATAGGGCGCCGGCTCGTCCTGGTCCTTGGCCAGCTGCTGCCAGGAAACCCTGACGGGGGCAAAATTGCTCCAGCTGTAAGACGCCCCGGACAGGGCCTTGTTGGTCAGCTCAATAACGCGCATGGTGATGTATGACTATTGATTAACGGCGTGGTCCAAACTGTGATTGGCTCTTAATTCTGGCCACCTCCTGGCGCAGCTTGTTAAAATCCGCCAGTATCCTGGCCTGGTTGGCCGACGTGGCCCTGTAGCTGCCCAACATCTCCCGGATCAGGGACATGGCCGCCTCCAACTCTGGCGTGCTGTCACGGGGGGAAACAGCCTCCAGCTGCCGCAGCATCCTGGCAAGCTCTCCGGACTCCCGCCGGGAAATCCCCTTGCCGCTCTCACCTTGATCAGACAAAACCTTGCGCACCATCGCCTCCACTTCCGGGAGCCGTCCGGACACGTCCGTGCGTCCCAGCTCACCCATGCGTCCGGTAAGCCGTCTGCGTTCCTTGTCCATCCAATCATCCAGGGTAAGGGCCTCCTTGCTCTTGCGGTCCATCTGTCCGTCCAGGTCAGCCAACTTGCGGGACCGTTCTTCCAGGATTTTGGCCTTGGCTTCGGCCTCCTTCCGTTTCTTTTCCGCCGCCAGAGCGGCGTCCATATTATCCAGGGCCGCCGTCGCCGCCTTGACCAGACTATCAAACCGCCCGTCATCCTTGACGGTTTCAATCCATTTGCGGAGCTGGTCCAGGTCTTTGACTTCATCCTTGCTGCGCTCCTTGACGGGCTTCCCCTGCAACTTGGTAATGGTCTGCAAAATCCGCTCTATCCCTCCGGCCAGCGGCGTATCTTCATACTTATCCGCATAGCGGTTCAGGCTCTCCGCTGCATACCCCAGCCGCGTCTTGGCATCCTCGGCGGCCTTGGTTTGCCGTTCGGCCGCCTTGTGCTGGGCCTCGGCGGCCTTGGCCAGACGGTCAGCCATGCTGCTGGCCAATGTTGCCGCATGCTGCTTGTCATCCTGCTGAGCGTTGGTTTTGCCCGTTTCGGTGGCCACCTGATCCTCGGCCGCACGCTGCGCGCCATGCAGAGCCAGCAAATCACGCAGCCGCGCTCCAGCCCGGTCCACGGCATCCTGGGCGGCTACGGACTCCTTCAGGGCGGTTTCTATATATTCCCCCTGATCATTCGCTAAATCCTTCACGACACTTAGCACCCGCGCATATTCCAGGTAAACCGCATCGCCGGACTTGCCGCGCAAATCACCCAGCAGCCCGGTTCCCTTGATCAGGCCCATGGACTTATCCAGCGCGGCGCGGGCATCCTGGGACCGCTTGGCCAGCATGGCGGCCACCTGCCCAAAATCCTGCCCCTGCATGCCATACTGGCCGGCCATGGCCTGCTGATCAGCCACCACCGCCTTGAGGCTATCTTCATCCTGGGCTTTTTTCTGGCGCAGGGCGGCGATCAACGCCGTGTTCACCACCGGCAATGCCGCTGCCTTGAGCATGTTCCCATCGGTCTTGGCAATCTCCTTCTCCAGCTCTGCTTTGCGTTGCGCTATACGCTGCCAATCCTTCAAGGCGGCTTCCGCTATCTTTAATTGATCTATCTGCCCGAACAAATCTTCCTTGTTTAAACTCTCCACGGTCCCCTTGTTCGGCATCCGCCGGAACTCCTGAAGGCGGCGCACCTGTTCCTCCTTGGCCTCGGCCAGCTGCTGGGCGACCTTGAGGGCTTGTTCCGCCTGCTGCTGCTCCATGCGGCGGCGGTCCTCGGCATCCTTGGCATCCAGTTTGGCCAGTTCGTCGCGTGCCTGGGAATCGGAAATATCCCCTCTGATCTGCCGCTGCCGGATAATGCTGCGGTTCTTCTCAGTTTCAATCTGTAACAGCTTGTTCTCCAGTTCCAGCCGCGCCTGGGCCTTGCGGTCCAGGTCTTCGATCACTTTTTTGCGGGCTTCATAGGCCGCATTAATTTGCTTGACGCCGGCTTCTTCCTTCTTCAACCATTTTTCCTCTTTCTGCCGTGAGAGAGTTTCAGAAAGCGACGTTTGCCAAGCGGACATCCTGGTCTTGGCCGCATCCAGGGCGGTGGCCACCTTGTCCTTGATCTTGTCTGCTCCTACGCCAAACGCATTGGACAGGGACTGTCCCAGGCTCCAGCCAATATCCCATGCCTGTTTTCCCAGATTGGCCATGTTGGCCATGTTCTGCAATCCGCCGTTAAACCGGCGCATCTGATCCATGCCTCCCTTGCCCCAATCCTGAATCTTGCCAGGTAATCCTGCCAATGCGGAAATGCTGCGCGAAAGCCAAGATGAATTTGTCTTTAGACCCTGAGCGGCGGACCCGATGGTCTTGTCCACCTGCTTAATGGCCCCGGTCAGTTCGGGCGCTCCGTCCAGCTGCCAGGACATGCCGCCATTGGGAAAAGCTGTGCCCGTATAAACAGGCGGAGCTGATGCGCCGCCTACTCCCCCGGACAACAAGCTGCCGGGAACCTTGCCGGCAGCCTTGGCCAGACCGTCCACGGCCTGCTGGGCCTTGCGCAGGCCGCCCAGGTCCGCTTGGGTGCCGATGCTGATACTTACGTCGTAATCCATTAGTCAATATCTCCAGTCAAAAAGAGTTGAATTTCCAGGACGCACCAGAATGCCGTGGCTCCATATCGCTGATCGTTGGTCGGCGGCAAGGGATGCACATTGTCAAGGGTAGCGTGGTACTCCCGCGTCCTCTGCGGAATGCCGGAATGATAGGCTGTCATCCAGGTGACCATGCCCTCCGGGAACATCGCCAGCAATTCTGCCGCATCTAAGCCCCAAGCCCTGGCAGCGGCATAACTATCGAAAGCCCGCGCCAGGGAAAAAGACATCTGCAATCCGGCATTGCCGCGTGCTGCCTGGTGCATCCAGCGGCTGCCGATCACAGTCTCGCGCTGCACCTGAACGGAGGGCACCACATCCACCAGGGACACCATCACGTCCCCGTAACTGCACAAGGCCACCGCCTCCGGGGAGTCGTCCCCGGTCGGGCGGTAAATCACTGTATCCTGCGAGCGGTAAGCGTCCATGATTAGTTATTAGATATTAGAGCCGCTCCCGGTAAAATGCTTGAAAAACGCCACGGCGGCGGGGTCGGTGAAGATAAAATCCGGGTAGTGGAAGGGGGTAAAAATCCTGTGGCCTTTGGTCTCCGCATGGACGGCCTCCACATCCAGATACACCGCCTCCGCCCTCACAATGGGGTCATCCTCGTTGGCTGTCTCCGGATAGTACCAATCCAAGTGCGCCCACACCTGGGAGGCTTGCCACGGCTCCGCCAGCCCTACCAGAGCGGCCACGACGGCGGCCAGAGCCGGGGCCTGATCGGCGGGTATATCGTCCTGCGTATAGCGTCGGGACTGCACAAATCCATCCTTATCGGGGAACACGGCCGTCATCGTGAACTTCTCCCACGCCCCGGGCGAAGGAAACTGTATTTGTATTTGGGTATTATCCATAACTTTAATTGGCCTGAATCAAACTGCACCACTCACCCACAACAGTTCCTCCATAATAACATGGTGCATGAACCCCTACAGAGCAATGTCCCGCCGTTTTTGCCAGTGACAGCCTGCTGGACATCGCTCTGTTATAAGAATCCAACGTAAATGTCTCCGGCAAAACCTTGTAGGAAACAAGACGCCCGGCGCTTTTATTAAACCCAACCAGCCACACGCCGGAATATTTACTCGTCATGGACAAAGCCACTCCACGCAAGGCAAGGCTGTCGGGCACGGAACACTGGTGGGTGGTATTGACGGCAGTACTGGACGCATTATCCCACCGTGACATGCGGACAGACACGGCACATTGGCCATTGGCCGGACGGCCTATCTGTATATCGACCCAGTATCGCATGTAACCTGCGGGCGTGGCAAAGGGATCATCATCCAGGCTCGCGTAATCCGCATTGAAAGAAGTATTGCCTATGGCGATCGAATCAAAGCACCGTCCATATCCCAGACCGCAGGACATTGGGAAATAACAACTGGTCAAGCCGTCGTAAGCTGAATTGTTATTGTCGAGATTAAGCATATTAAAATCAGCCGTGACCACAGTCCATGCCGGCATGTTGTCTCGCCCGGCAGCCCACCAAAACCGGTCTACAACTATTCCCCAGGGAAAGGGATTGGGAGATGCGAAATAGGTACGCAACGCGGAAAACTCCATCTCGTGAAGCAACCGTAACTCCCGGAATCTGGCCGCCTCCGTATCAGTGGATGGCGCTACCGGAATATTGACACCGCCGTTGGCATTGACAGTGTAGGAAAACGTACCGCTCTGGGCCGCCAGATTATTCAGAACGGCATCCTCCCCGTTTTTAATACCGCCGTCCTGGGCAGACGATCCCAAGGCGGCTCCTTTAAAAGTCTGTGTCACAAGGGCATGTTCGTCGGAAACCTCTACGGTTTCCGTAGGAGCAGTAAAGCCGAACTGCCCGGCGGAAGACACTTCCAGTATGGTGAGGGGTTCTCTTCCATCATTACGAATGGCTTTCACGGAACAGCCAGTTGTACAAGTAAGGGCATAATGCGCACCTGGTATGGTATTTATTTTCATCGAGTGGATTTCATGTATACCAATGCTGCATTTCATCCATTCTGATACGTGGCAAAGTATAAACAGTAAACATATATTCTCCCAATCAAATTGAATACAGCGACTTACTCCCATTCCCGCAAAAACACCCTTCCGGCCCCGGCATACTTGTCCAACTTGAACGCAAGGCCAAACACCCATACATTCACGGTCATTAAATCATCATTCCGGCAAGTTTCTCGAACAAGCGGCATCCAGGAATCCCGTTCCGTTAAGAAAAAAGGCAACGGGCATCCATTCAGAAGGTTCCCGCACAGGGGAACCTTCTTTGCGTATATCAACGCAATTCAATCCCCAAAGTCTCACCCTAGCCCCTCATTCCCCTTTCAGTTCTCCAGGAACGCGCCTGTAAATACAAAAGCTGACCACATTCCCAAAGACATCCCGCACCTGCTCATCACCCTTGACCAAAGCTGCGGCATAATATTTTTCCTGGAGGAATGCCCTCATGGCCTGCTGGGAGGGGCTTTCTTCCTTCCTCTTATTAAAATAACCTTCAGTTACGACAATACAATCCGCATCTCTCTGGCGAATCTCCGCAAACTGTTTCATTTTTTCCTTTTCTCCCATGGCGGCATCGGACGCACAAATGATAAACGTGCGAACAGGCGGTATCAACTTATTGGCGTGGTAGAACCATACGGCATTCGATCCCACGGCCACACAGGTCCCTTCAAGCATCTCGCGTTCCACACGGAATGACTTGTAAAGCAAATCCGCCTTCTCGGGGAGTCCAAAGTTAATGCATTGACGAACCGAATAAACGGCCAGGCATGCAATTGATATCAGGAAAAAGGAAGTGCGGAAACGGCGCTCAATGATCATTCCCGGATTGACCATTCCAGCAACCAGAATGCACCCCGCCAGTCCAAAAGGGATCAATGTATGATCATAATGGCAGAAAGCGCATCTGCCATTTCCCTGTACTCCCAGGCATGTCAGCAGAAAGGCAGATGCAAAGGCAAGTTTGTCCGCCTTCGGCAGACGGCTGAATCCTATCCCGACTACGCCTGCCACCCACATGAAAATATTCGGATCCATGACTTCCCTTTTGATCCACTTGACGTAATTCCAAATGATGCTGCCAAGCGAATCCCCGCCCCCACCGTACCTTACATTGAAAAGGAAATACCCCCGGTAAAAATCATCCAGAATTCCGCTCAAATGAAAGTACAATAAAAGAGGAGCCACCGTAATGACCATGGCGGAAATCAAGCATGCACTAAAAGGCAGAGCCTTTCCTTTTCTCCAGGCCAGTATGAACACATAAATACAGGGGATGAACCAGAAGACGGCCAAATTGAATTTCAGCAAAATGGCTATTCCCATGCTCAACCCAAAAACAATGCCGGTAACAGCAGCTGAACCGCCCCCCTGCCTCAAACGAATCAGGAAATAAAGAGATGCAAGCTGAAAAGGCAGTAAAAATTCTGAAGGATGCCCGCCTCCCCCATAATAGGGAAAATTGCAAAGCAGCAAAACAAGCAACAAAGAAATAAAAAATGCTTTCCTTGCGGAGATAAACAGCACTGCAATTTTATAGCTGAACACCATGGAAACGAATATGGCCGCCCACTCCAGCAAAAAGACCAGCCAAAATGATTTGAATAGTAAAAAGGATATTCCATAGATTAAAAAGATCAACGGACCTTTTTGATCGAATAAATCCCTGTATGGCATCAGCCCTTCCATCCATTGCCTACAATGCCGTAGATGATCGGATCGTAACTCATCGGAATGGAATAAAGGGAAGAAAGACAACTGCCGTAATAACAAAACAACAATGCATAAAGCATCCAGAAAGCTACGCGTACGGCTCCATTCAATTTGTTCTGGTACATGACAAAAGCATTCAAAATTTAATGATGAGACGGATCAAAAACAGTCCGGAAACGTCATGGTCAAGAAAAACAGTTTCTCAAAAAACCGGGCCTTTCATAAATCGCATCAGGCGCACAAACCGCAATCAAGCAAAGAAATTTCTTCATAAAGTCTAACCTGTCAAATAGGCGCATTCTTTATGCGGATTAGAAATTTGGAGTCAATGAAAAAAAATTAAACACAGAGGGTTTTTAACATTATTCGGGCTAATCATCACTAGAATAAAATTTCGGGGGATTATTAGAATCGCTTCAAACGTACAAGAAACAGCACCATGAAAATTCTTCTGGAAGACAGTTAACACCGTGTCCGGCCACGGTAGGCCGTCCTTCTGACCGATGGGCAAGCCTTTCCCATCATGTAATGGTGCTACTTTTTCCTTGGCTTGCCGGTCCATATTTGATTTACAGGGGCAGGCGCAGCGGATTCCGCAAACGGAGACCGGGACGCCGGCATCAATTCCCCTTTCAGCACAGTGGCACGTATTCTTGTAGGCTTATCCGGCGGAGTGGACAGTTCCGTTGCGGCGGCGCTGCTCGTGGAGCAGGGCCATGAAGTCGTGGGGGCCTACATGAAAAACTGGGTGAACGATGAAGGCATTCCCGGAGAATGCCCGTGGGAACAGGATATTCGGGACGCGCTGGCCGTCGCCCAAAAAATCGGGATCGAATTCCGCGTGATTGACCTCGTGGAGGAATACCGCGCACGCATCGTGAACTACCTGATTGAAGGCTACCGGGCCGGATATACGCCGAATCCGGACGTGCTGTGCAACCGGGAAATGAAATTCGGCGTATTTCTGGATTATGCCCTGGAACAAGGCTTCGAGTACGTCGCCACGGGCCACTATGCCCGCAGGCTGGAGACGCCGCAGGGATCGTTCATCCTGCGCGGACGGGACCCGAACAAGGACCAGTCTTATTTCCTTTCCCTGATGCGGCCCGGCCAGATTGCCAAAGCCATGTTTCCCCTCGGCGACTTGCTGAAGCCGGAAGTCCGCGCGCTGGCGGATAAATACGGACTGCCCACGGCCCGAAAAAAAGACAGCCAGGGCATCTGTTTCATCGGCCAGGTGAAGATGAGCGACTTCCTGCGGCATTACCTGCCGGACAAACCCGGAAAAATCGTGGATACGGAAGGCAGAATTCTTGGCGAACACCAGGGATTGCACCTGTTCACGATGGGACAGAGAAAGGGGCACGGAATCGCCTCCCCGCGGGAGGGCATCGCCTATGTCGTGGTGGGCAAGGATGTCAAACGCAATTTTCTGATTCTGGGGTACGAAGAGGCCTCCACACGGGGCCTGTATGCCTCCCATGCGGTTGTCGGCGGCATCTCCAACACCCTGTCGCCTCTGCCCCCCCGCGTCATGGCCCAGCCCCGCTACCGTGCCAAGGCGGAATGGGCCGCCTGCGAGTATCTGGAAGAAGGGAGGGTGCGCCTGAGCTTTGAAACGCCTCTGCGCGCCCTGGCCGTGGGCCAGGTCTGTGCGTTTTACGACGGAGGCAAACTGCTGGGAGGCGGCTTTTTTGAATCCATAGAGCCATGATTGATCCGGAACGCACCATAGCCGCCCAGGCTACTGCCGCGGGCCAGGGAGCCATCGCCGTTATCCGCATGAGCGGAACCCGGTGCACGGATGTTCTGGGTATCTGCACTCCGGTGGGATTCCCCGCACGCCTCCGGCCGCGCTGCGCTACGCTGACCCATATTCTGGAAGAGGACGGCTCCCCCATCGACCAGGTGCTGGTCACGCACTTCCCGGCTCCCGCCAGCTATACGGGGGAAGATACGGTGGAAATTTCCTGCCACGGCGGCATGCTGGTGACGGAACGCCTCCTGAAACGGCTGTACCAGTGCGGAGCATCTCCCGCAGAACCGGGAGAATTTACGAAAAGGGCCTTCCTGAACGGACGGATGGACCTGACTCAGGCGGAAGCCGTCATGGACGTGATCTCCGCGGGAAGCGATCTGGCGCTGAAAGCCGCGCAATCCCAACTGAACGGAAGCATCGGCGCACGGGTGGATGAACTCAAGGACGAACTTGTCCACGTCCTGGCGCATGTGGAAGCCTATATTGATTTTCCGGACGAGGACATTTCCCCGGACACAGCCTCCGCCCTTCTCTCACGGCTCGCCAACGCGCAAGAACAGCTTTCCGGCCTGCTGGGCTCGGCTGCCGCGGGCCGTCTGCTGAGGGAAGGCATCCGGACGGCCATCGCGGGACCGCCCAACGTCGGCAAATCCAGCTTGCTCAATACCTTGCTGGGATACGAGCGCGCCATCGTCAGCAATATTGCCGGAACTACGCGGGACACCGTGGAAGAATCCATCCAGATCGCCGGTCTGGCCCTGCGCCTGATTGACACGGCAGGAGTCCGGGAATCGTCCGACCTCATCGAACAGGCCGGCATCC
>OJJL01000649.1_pt1 | contig 11870 bp, 12 predicted proteins | sample 1596171 | NCBI WGS metagenome assembly OJJL01 (sample SAMEA4350121, study PRJEB24818) | metagenome | biome: human; feature: gut; material: faeces | place: Denmark | collected 2013-09
GTGTGTCGTCGGCAGCGTCAGATTGGTATAAGAGACAGGTTCCCCAGGTGTGGGATCAGAGGCATTACAGGCATCCGCAGGGGCGCTTTCCGGCTGCACTGCCGGGGATTCATCAGACGCATCATCTTCCAGCACAGGGGCGTTTTCCGGCTCGTCAGGGCAGAGTAAGTCAGAGCATAAAGTATAGAGGTTGCTGGTCTGGCCGCCGTTCTTACGCTCGTCAAACCGGGCCTGTTTGACGATATATCCCGCCTTCACCAGCTCATCCAGCGCTCGCTTTACGGTGGACACCCCATAGCCACACTTGGCGGCTATGGTCTTGATAGAGGGGAAGCACTCGCCCTCTTTGTTGCAATGCAGAACCAGGACTTGCAGCACAAGCCGTGCTCTGGGCTTCAGTTCAGAAGAAAATGCCCGCTGCATATACTCAAACTTTGCCATATTCCAATCCTCCCAATCATGTCATACTGTTACAGGCGCTTTTCTCCTGCAATATACTTCTCCACAAGCGGCCGGTAGATCTGCCCATTGACCCGTTTCGCAAACAGGTCGTGGGATGCCGCCGCAATCTGCACATTTTCCCCAAAGAGTTCCATACAGTATTCCTGAATTTCCTGCGGCACACAGATCGCTACCGGGCGCACCTCCAATGAGCCGCACTCGGACAATGCCTTGTGGAACACCGGAATCTCATACTCAAAGCCATCTTCATCCCGTTCGATCTTGCGGATGATGGCGGGATTCAGGACCCCATGTTCCGAAATGCTTTCTACCAGATCATTGAGCCGGTCGCCCTCATACAGCCGGAACGGATGGCCTCGGAAAGCACGAATGGCCTGCGGGGGAAGGGTGATGATGGTATTCTTGGTCGGCAAGGATACGGAAGGGGTAGGTTCAATAGGGCTTTCTTCTGCGGCATCCAAGCCCAGAAGATCGTCAATGGACTTGATGCGCGGATTGATTTTAGGCATTTGCCAGCACCTCCTTTGCAAGTTCCAGATAGGCAAGAGAGGCGGGGGTTGCCTGCTCCAGTTCCATGACGCTCATTCCGTAGCTGTTTGCATCCCCCACCTTGACCGTGTAGGGAATCTGACAGTTGAAGATGGGGAGCGATTGAAACGCCTTTGTGACCTGACCGTATGTACGGCGATACAGGTTCGTCCGCTTGTTGCATTTGGTGAACAGGATACCGCCGATCTCAATGCTGGGATTTAATTTCCGCTTGATTTTCTTGATGGTGTCCACCAACGCCTGCAAACCGGTCAGAGCGAACAGTTCCGGGTCAATCGGGATGATTACCTCGTCGGCAGCCGTTAAAGCGTTGATGGTCAACGAGCCAAGAGAGGGGTTGGTGTCCACGATAATGTAATCGTAGGACAGCCGCAGAGGGTTCAGCAGAGCGGCCAGGTAGTCATTGCTGTCCGGCGTCATCAGCAGATTTGCCTCCGCAACGGTGAGAGATCGGCTGGAAGGGATCAAGTCCACAGAGCCGATTTTCTGGATGAACTCGTTGGTATCCGGCAGAGATTCGTCCAGAAGCAGATTGGTGATAAGAGTCCCGGTATTATAGGGCGCCTGGGTCGGCAGGACACCGAAACTGGTGGTGAGGTTATACTGGGGGTCAAAGTCAACTACCAAGACCTTCTTGCCCATCTCGGCCAGCGCATAGGACAGATTTCGGACCGTGCTGGTCTTGGCTACCCCACCTTTCTGGTTGGCTACAACAATTATTTTCCCGCTTTCCATGATAGAAAACCTCCTATATTTTCGTGGAATTTTTGTGATTTCAAGCGTTTGTTCAAGTATGCGTCACTGGCCATAAAGTCGATCAGATTGACCTTCGGGATGATAAATGCCGGACCATGTGAAAGAGCTTTTAGCTTTTTCGTTCTGATCCATTTTGCGACCGTAGATGCCGTGGCGCCTGTTAATTCCGCGGCCTCTCTCGTGGAAACTATGTCGGGAATGTCCCGGAAACTCTCTATGTAGTATTTTCGCAGTTCCTCCGTTGTCACAGATTCGGGAAGCAGGGGCTTGACTGCGTATGTCCCGCTATATGAGCCGGGGGGAAGTTTGTATTTTTCGGGGTGGATTTCCCTGCGCTCAAGGTAGCGAACTATGTCTTTCATCTTTATGGTGTAATTCCGGGTCTTTTTCCCACTCTGTACGCAGGGAACCAGACCGGATTGCAGCAGATAACGAGCTGTGCGTTTGCTGATATGACAGATAATGCGGAATTGCTCTTTTTGGACTGTTTCTGGGTACTGATTCAGCAAATAGCGATACTTGGATACCTGTGCCACATCACTCGCCTCCTTTTTCCTGCCACAGACGCTCAAATGTATCCATCAATTCCTTTTGGAGAGGGGTCTTTCGGCGGATACGGCGGTAATATGGGCTTATCAGAAAGTCCAGCATAAAATCCTTTGGGACGGTGTACTGCTTTCCAGGCTGGAAAGCCTTCAGAATCCCTGTGCTGATCCACCGCACGATTGCCGAGGACGAAAAGCCTGTGATCTGCTGAATATCCTTTACGGAAAGCAGGTCTGAGTATATTACAAACGATATACGGGAAAGCTGCTTCCGCAGAAAACGGCAGAGCAGCCAAGCTGGGTCCAATGGACGCACCATTCAGAGGGCAAAACCCACTGTGAGGAATGCTTAATGTTGGATGGTTGTTGGTTTCAGGAAGAAAATGCTCCGTCTTGTCCACATCATCCATACTGCCACTGCACATTAGACCCGATTCCCTATGCTGTGGTTTTGATGAATACAACATCATATAGCGATTACAGCAAATTTGATCCCTATCTATTTGACCCAGAAAATACATATAGACATGGAAAAAATCGAGCATTTGAAAGTTGGGGCTATTCTGCTTCAGATTCTACGTGGCTTAAGAATCAAAGTGAGAAACAGGCACTTGAAAAATATCTATCCGGTGACTATATGTTAGGAAAGTTGGATAGACGAGGCTAGCGAATTGATATCAGAGTTACGATTCCCAGAAAAGGCAAATCAGGCAGCGTGTCATTTATTACTGGATGGATGCTTATGCTGAACGGAAAACTCAAATTGAATACGCCGTATGGGGGAAAATAAAATGAAGATGATGGATTGCGTAGAAGTGATGGTAGAAAAAGATAGCTATGCAAAAGAAGGCGTTCACAAGGGAATGCAAGGGGTTGTCTGGGAGAAGGAGCCAAAAGACGGCTGTTGGGTCGTCCTCTTTCCTCAATGTGGAGATAAGGAAGATATTGCAGACCTCTACATGAAAGAAGAGGATCTGAAATTGATTCCTGTTATGTCTCCAGATGTAAATGAGCAAATCAAGGCGCAATTTGAAAAAGAAGCCGATCAGACAAAATCATTTGCCGAAAAGCTGGATGATCTTTCTAATTATCGTATCTAATGGGATAAAAGCCTCTTGCTTGCTGCGCTAAAACCATTGATATGACTGGATTTTTCCAAGTCCTATAATTACACTCCGACCATGGGTGAGTCCTATAAGGGCCCACCCATTTTTTAATAATTTGCAAATTAGTTTTGAAAGTGGTACAGAAATGTACTACTTTTTTCTTTTTGCTGCCTATATGTAGAAGTCTGATTTTACATGATAGGTGGAAATATGATATACTACAAACGACATACAGGAAAGCTGCTGCCGCAGAAAACGGCAGAGTAGCCAAACTGGGTCCAATGGACGCACCATTCAGAGGGCAAAACGCACTGCGAGGAATGTTTGAGGCTGGATGGCTGTTGGTTTCAGGAAGAAAAAGCCCCGCCTTGTCCGCATCATCCTTTTTGCCATTGCACACTGGATCTTATTCCGTACGCTGTAGTGTTTGGTAATGTTTCAGTATACAGCGATTATGGTAAATTTGATCCCTATTTATTTAACACAACCGGTCTGCAGACACACAATAAAGAAAAACTCTTCAAAGAATGGGGATATACTGTTGACGATGCAAGATGGCTGCAAGCAGAGATAGAACGGCAAGGGAGGGAAAGATATCTCTCTGGGCAATATGAGCTTGGAAAGCTAAATATGTTTGGACAAAGAATCAATATCAGAGTAACTATTCCAAGGAAAGATGGCTTCGGCGATATTTCTTTTGTCACAGGTTGGATGGTGAAACCCAACGGACAGATAAAACTGAACACACCATACGGAGGTAAATAATATGACATACATGGATCATGTAGAAGTTATCGTCGAAAAAGAAATGTACGCAAGAGATGGTGTTCATAAAGGCATGCAAGGGTGGATCACTGAACCAGAAAACATCAACGGATATTGGTTGGTTAATTTTCCTCAGTGCGGTGAAAAGAATGATATTGCTACAATTCCTGTCAGAGAAGAAGATGTGAAAGTAGTAAAAATCCTTGATGCACATGTGAACGAGCGCATTAAGGTGCAATTTGAAAAAGAAGTCGATCAGACAAAATCATTTGCCGAAAAGCCGGATGATCTTTCTGACTATCGCATTTGATAGGATAAAAACCTTTTGCCTGCTGCTTCCAAATCATTGATATGACTGGATTTTTCCAAGTCCTATCATTACATTCCGACCAAAACCCCTCTGGAGCGAACTCCAGAGGGGTTATCTTTGTTTATGCGCCGCAATTTCTGAGTTTATTTCAGCCCCAACTCACTACGAATCTCGTCATAATATTTCCGTACCGTGTTCCTGTCTGTCCCCACCGCCTTGGCGATGGCGCTCTTGCTGGTAACCTCCGGATGCTCCCGCATATAGGCGGCGATGGCTTTCTTCTTCTCACTGATCCCGTCCGGAATAGCATCCAGGTTTCTGCTCTCCTTGATGGCCTTGATCTCCGCCTTCATCTGTTCGATTAGCCCAGGCAGGAGCGCCTCGCACTCCTCCCGTGTTTTAGCGTACACATTACGGGAGTGCTTTTTGCCGTCCGGCCACATTGGGGAGTAGCGTCCCTCCCAGCAGTTTTCGCTGATCTGGGTGATACAGCCGGTGCCGGGCTTCCGTTTCCTTCCTGCATAGGGCTGGAATGTGGTCATCGTCCGCTTCTCTTGCGGCTCCGCAGGTAATTCCTGCGGAGCCGCTTTCCCTATTTTCTGGTCGATTTTGGCCGCTGCCTCAGACCGCATGGGATTTGTGATGTGGGTGTAGATGTCCAGCGTGGTGGCCGCCGAAACATGGCCCGGCATGGCAGAGAGGGTCTTCACATCCATCCCGTTTCCAAGAGCGATGGTGGCAAAGGTATGCCGTAAATCATGGAAACGAATTTGCTTACACTGGGCGTGTTCCAGGATGAGGTGTAGCCGCGTTCTGATGTAGGCCGGGTCCAGAGGCGAGTCCTCCTTCACCGGCGCGGGGAACATCTACCGGGAGTTTACGCTCTCCTTGTACTCTTTCAGAATGTTCAGAAGCGTCGGAGGCAGGCTGACCGTGCGGATGGAGGATTTCGTTTTGGGCTTGGAAATCAGGAGCCCGTCCTCCTTTGTCCGGTAGACCTGCTTGGTGACTTGTAGTTCTCCGGTCTCCAGATTCAGGTCATCCCATTGCAGGGCCAGCAGTTCTCCCCGCCGCAGGCCGGTGGTCAGTTCCAGCAGGAACAGCTCGAAGTACCCCTCCGCCTTTGCGTGGATCAGAAACCGCTGGATCTCCTCACGGGTCAGCACCTGCATCTCCCGTGCTTTCTTGGGCGGCAGCTTGCATCCGACGGCGGGGTTCATGCGGATCAGCCCCTCCTGCACTGCCTTCTCCAAAGCGGACCGGCAGTTCATGTGGCAGGCCCGCACCATGCGGTCGGACAGCCCCTTGCCGTAGTGTTCCGCGTGGAGGAGCCGTCCGCTCTTTTTCAGTCGGGCGTAGAACTGCTGCAGGTCATTCTGTGTCAGCTGATCCAGAGGGATGTTTCCCAGTTCCGAGATAATGTGCCGATAGATCCTGCCCTCATAGCCCGAACGGGTGGTGGGTCGAAGCTTCGGCTTAGAGTAGTTCTGATACCAGAAGTCCATCCACTCTCCGAAGGGCATTTCGAGCTTAATCTTGTCTGACTTGGGTGGAGCGTACTGCTCCTGCAACTGCTTCAGCTTCTCTACGCATTCGCTCTTTGTCTTGGCCAAGACATTCTTGGTCTTGGGAAGGTTCTTTTCATCGTAGCCGATGACCACCCGGCCCTCCCAGCTGCCGTCTTCCTTTTTTCGTACCATGCCGTCGCCGGATGGCCTGCGTTTTGCCATGATGATGTACCTCCTTTGCAGCAACACAACATATCCCAGAAAGAGAGAACTATCCAGGGGCACGGCGAACTGTTATCAAAAAAGTTATCATTTGGGGTAGCGAACACAGTGGCAATCAATCAAAAATTTTTCTGTGATAAACCAAAATATATACATTTTTACAAAAATTGACCATCATAAGCAGCGACGAGAATTCTTTAAAAAAACAAAAGCACGAAAAACACTCAAAAATAGGCATAAAGGCTTTGATTTCTCTTGCAATAATTGAATTCTTGGAGAATTGGAGCTTGTTTGTAGCCCACTTTTTTACTCATCTCTTGATAGTATGTCTCAAGGGCTTTTTTGAATATGCTTTATAGTGCTTATTCTTTGTATATTGCGTGCTAAAAATTGGTACGCCCGTTGTCAGTCATCATCTATGTGTTTTCCTAACAGAGAACAGTTTCTGGGATTTTATCAATTCAAGTTTTAGTTGATAATTTCCATGTAATTAGGTATGATGGAAAAGAACCATCCGACCTTATGGTTTGAAAGAAGCAACTAACCATATATAAAAGTATCACAAGCAACTTACACTGTACGCATGGGATCATGCGTGATGTAGGCGGAAGTTTTTGGGAGATGCACACGAATCAGTTAAAGATAACTTTATTTCTATATAAAAATGGATTTTGTGTGTGGCGGAAACCACATCTGGGGGTGGATGTGGTTTCTTTCTTGCGGCCTTTTTGCGCCTTGCGTTAACCTGTCTAAGTGACAGGATATCGCAGGGCGCTTTTCTATCTTCGAAAAGGAGTCCGAGAATATGAGCTTGAAATACACCTGCCTCGGCTGTGGGACACCCTTGGGTTACGAGGGACTGTGCTGGAAATGCGAGTGCGAGAAAAGCCGAAAAACCGCGCTGGGATGGATGCCGGAACAAATTGCAGAGAAGCAGAAAAATCTGATTCAGAATATCCAGCGGCTGGCGGATATGGAAGACCCGGAGTTTACCGACTTCTGGCAGCTTTTAGGCTACCGGGATGCCATTACCCCGGAGATCCAACGGGCAGCACTGGCTGTAGAGGGATTCTATCCCTGCGAACTCTATTACGGAGCACCGGATGATGTACGGGATGCGCTGATCACCGCTTTACTGGAAACGGATAGCTCCCAAAATGCTGCCGAACTGATGTCCTGCCTTGCCTTCCAGGGAGATGACAAGGCAATGGAGACTCTGCTGGAACTGGAGCGGAACCCCCGGCCCTGGCGCAAGAGTCTCTATGTGGATCCGTCCAGCTATGCCCAGTGTGGCGGCTGGACCTTTGATAAGGATGGCCATCGGACGCAGCTCAACTTCAATACCTGCTATCCTATGGTCAAGGGGGCGACCGGCGAAGCGTCTCCCGTTCGCATCGGGCGGGCACGGGAGGACACCTGTCCCCACTGTGGCGGGCATATGGTGGATATGCTGGTGCTGGATGGGCGGGATGAGCGGCTGAAGTTCTTGGGGCTGGACGGTATTCTGACGGCCACCTGCTGTCCCAACTGCGTGGGTTTCCTGAAAGGCCCCGCCTTCAACCGCTTTACCCTGGACGGCGGCGTGGAGGTCTTTCCCTCGGAGCTCTTTGACGGGGCGGAGGGGATAAAATGCTATGTCCGGCCAGAGGACTATAAGGCACTCACCGAAAATTCTTTTGTGCTGGCCAAAACACCTGTGCCCCTGTTTTACGGCGCCGCCTGCGACGATGTGAACACCATTGGCGGCTTTGCCAACTGGGTGCAGGACGCGGAATATACCATCTGCCCCCACTGCGGAAAGCCCATGAAGTATCTGGCCCAGATCCAGTGGGATACGGTGTATGACTGTGCGGAGGGAACGCTCTATGTGGAGTTCTGTCCGGATTGCCAAATCCTATCCATGCAGCATCAGCAGACCTGAGAGGAGCGCATGCGATGAGTTTGCCAAAGCGTGACGGCGTGAAGGGCCGCTACTACCTGATCCACAAGCCGGATACTTCTCCAGAGGTGCTGGCGGAGGCGGATCTCTGTATCCAGGATGTTCTGGACGGCACTGCTCGTGAAAATCACTCCGATTACCCGACCGTGGTGCGAAACCACAACGGAACGCCCTTTCTCCCTGATCAGCTGCTGGAGCGGTATCTTTCCCGGCTGCCGCTGAAGGGATTTCCCTGCGAGGATGCGGTTTCCCTCTGCGATGCCATGCGGCGGCTGGTTTGCTGGGAGGAGATTCGCTATGAGTTGGAGAAGTACATAGAAAAGCAGGTGCAGGAGCGGCTCTTCCTTGTGGGAGAGCGGGAAGATGGGTTTACCGTCTTTCCGCCCTGCACGGTGTGTCCGGAATTGCGCCTGGAGGATGTGGACGAAGGGCTGCTGCGCTTTGCCTGCTATGTGGCAGTCTGCCACACCGTGTATGGGCAGAGTTTTGAGTCTCTCAAAACCGAACACATCCTCGGCCTGGTTTCCCAGCTCCGTCCCGACATGGTAAAAGAACTGAAAACCAATGGCAGCGGCAAATTGCCGCCTAACATCCAAACGCGGAAAACAAAGCACCTGACCGCCTCGGCCAATGATGCGTTTGCCACCGTCCGCATCACCGCCAGGGACTGCACAGAGGAGTGCTATGCGGAAGTCTTGGACTATCTGTGTGCGGTGCTGGAGCAGGAGGAATTCCCCCGCAGTTACTCGGTGGAGTTCCGTGGCTCAGAGAAAAACTATCTGCCCATTCCTGGACTTCCTAAAAAGGGAGTTAATCAGTTCTTTGCCTGTGCTGTCCAATACCCCAAATTACACGCCGATATTGAGCGGTATGCACGGCTGGCCATGCGGGAGTATGAATGGTACAACAACCTCTCCGATGAATCCTGCGCCATGCCCGGAACCTTCGCCGTGTTTGCTCTGGGACTGGAAGGAGAACAGTGGGCACCGCTCGTGACGGAGTATCTGGATCTCTGCGACGACGAGCACTCCTCCCTGCAAGATAAATTCCTTCATGCCTTTATCCGGAAGTTTGGTTTTCAACCATGGACACTGGGGGTATTGGTTCGGGGCGCATTGTCTATGCAGTGGATGAAGCCTGCCAAGGAATTCCGCAGTCTGATTGCCAATGCGGAAAGCCTGGATGCTCTACTGGCAGTCAAGTGCCGCTTTTCCGCTTATCTCCTGTCAGAAGAAAATAAGGACCCGAAATTCCGGGCCATCGCTTGGCAGAGCCTACTCTGGGCCATCTGGGGTCCGTCCTCCGAAAACGGTGGCAGCAAGGTCATCAAAGCGGCCCCAGAAGAATTGAGAGAGAAATACCGGCAGGTATTTGCGTGAGGAGAACACCATGAAAAAAAGAAAAGTCAAGGACTTTATTGCCCTGTACGCCCCGGAAGATGAGGAAAAGCTGGTGCTGATCCAAAGCGGCACCAGCGCGGACAAGACCTTTCTGGATACTTTCTGGACGGCGCATACCCATGCCCTCGCCATGGTGGATGTCCAGACCGGACAGGTGCTCTCCGGCCGATGCTGCCTGAGCTGGCCGCTGACGGACAAGGAAAGGGAATCCGGTGACTATTCCAAGCGGTTTGCCAAGGGCAATATCTATCGGATCAAGACCCGCGGCTGGAAAGGCGACGCCCTCAGTGAACCCCAGTGGTATGTCACGGAGGTACTGGAGGAAGGTGTATCCTGTCCGGCACTGGAGGAGCTCTGGGCGGAGTACACAAAGCCCATCCTTTTGGAAGATGAAGTGCTGGGGACACTCACGCTGGATCGTGAGATGAGCACATTCGATGGAACCTGCCAGTGGATGGGGAAAGAAGTCCGGATCTCGTTGGATGTGGAGATCGAAAAGAAAGCATCCTGGACCCGCGTCACCAATGTAATGAAGAAACTGCTGGCAGATCAGGAAGTCTGGGACAAGTCCCTGCGGGCGATGGCCGCTCAGACGCTCACTGCTCAGGCCAACGAATGGCTGGCAGACAATGACCAGACCGACCGGGCCCCGGAGAAGGACCCCATCACCGAGGAGGAGTTCGCCCGGCGCATCCTCATCACCGAGTTCACAGTTTCTCCGGGCGGCGGTTTTACCGCCTGGTATGAGGACGACGATATGTTCTGGGGCCATGTGGTCACTGTGGATGGAATACTGAAAAAGGGGCCCATTGGTGCGGATATGCAGGGATAAAGAGAGGAGAAACCTGAATGAACAGTGAGCAGATTACAGCCTTTTTGCAGGAGCATTGGAGCTGGGTGACACTGATCATCGGCGCTGTCCTGCTGATTGGTGCGATCATGAACTGGAACTGGCTCTGCGACCCCACCGGCAAGCCGGACTCCCACCGCTATGGCCGCGGCTCCCGGCGGGTGATATTCTTCTTGCTGGGGATCGTGCTGATTGTGACCAGTGTTATGTCTTGGATGTTGTAAGGAGGCCGAAACGATGACTGAAAAATATCCTACCTGGCTCACCGGCCATGTGAAGGAGTGGGCCGAGAAGCGTCTGCCCACCGTGACATTGTGTTCCACCACCGGCAATGAACTGCTGGAGGTGTGGTACTACGGAGACTTGCTTACAGTGAAGGGGGAGCCTCAATCCTATATTGTAGATAGTGACGAGGCCCCCGGACTGGTGGCGGCCCGTGACCCGGAGAGCGGCGAGGCGTTCATTATCTTCGACGGCGGGCGGCATGGCTATGACAATCTGTTCTGTGATGAACATGATCCGGCTGAATTGGAACACCGCCCCCTTAAGCGGTATGAGATCCCCGCCTCCAAACTAGTGCTGGAGCTGGGCTACAGCATTGACTATGAGGATGAAAAAGAGGGTTTCGAGGCGGACGAGGCGGATACCGTGGAACTGCTCAGCGGCAGACGGATGCCCTGGGAGCAGGTCAAGCGGGATGGCATTGACTACATTGCGCTTTACTATGTGAACGAGGAAGGAAAACAAGTACAGATTTTGGATGCGGAGCTGGCATGAGTACAGCCGTTCCATCCTCCGACAATCTAAGGAGGTACCCCATGACCCAGGAAGAACAGATCCGTCTCTACCGGCTCATGGAAAAGCTCAACTGGTTTTTCCACCAGGAGATGCACTATCTCGACCGGAATATTGCGGAACAGACCGCGCGGGAGTGTTATCCGGAGATCCGGGAGTTTACATATGATATTTTGTGGAATGACCTGCCCAAAGAGGTGCAGGATCAACTTGATTAGGATGACTTTGCACTGGCCCAGGAGGTGGAGTTGCAATGTCCATAACCGCTTATAAAATAGAATCCGTCGGGCATGACCGGACCGGCAAGGACTACGGCTATGTGAATATCATGTACCGCTACGGCAACAAGCGGTCCTGTCCCCAGCCTGATCAATGCGAAAAGATGGAAGTCATGTGGGCGGATGAGAGCGTCTATGGGCCCCCTGCTCCCGGCAGCAAGGTGGGTGACTTTATCATGACCTGGCTGATGGGCCCCTGGAACTGCGGGGTGTTTACCCACCGGGAGATCGCCCAGCGGCTGATGGATACCTTCACCGGCCTGAAGATCAAGGAGCTGAAGTGGTTCGAGAATCCCAGAGAGAAGACACTGAAAAGCGGCAAGCTCCGGGCGCGCCGGGCCAGGTGGCTTCCGGAGCGGGAGGTGGATCTGGTGTATCTCTACTC
>OJJL01000650.1_pt1 | contig 11860 bp, 10 predicted proteins | sample 1596171 | NCBI WGS metagenome assembly OJJL01 (sample SAMEA4350121, study PRJEB24818) | metagenome | biome: human; feature: gut; material: faeces | place: Denmark | collected 2013-09
ATGGAACGGAAGTCCAAAATATTAAAATCTATAATGCAATATCTATCCAGAAGGTTCTCTTTGTGTAAATAGAATTTTCGTATTAACCCACTTCCGTCATTCCAGCCACTGCCAGTCACACCATGATAAGAAAAGAGAATTCCAAGGTTAGACCTTGTGGTTAACATTAGGCTGCAAAATTTTCCAATATATGTAACTCCTATTGCGGTACCATGATTCTTGCACTCGCCAATAAAGTTGGCATAGTATGGCGGAAGAATGCCTGCCGTTTGTAGAATTCTTCCGGATGGGGTTAATTTCATAAGATTATCAATTTCATTTGTACAAGTACGAATATTTCTATCAACAACAAAAATATGCCCACAATTATTTATTAAGAACGATGCGATTTCCTCGAGAGCTTGTCCCTTTTCTGCCCTGGTCGCAGTGGATTTGCGACCGTTACTTTGTTCGAAAGCAACTAAAAGTGCTTTGTATTCATTAACCTGTGATTGAGTCCATTCACATAGTTTTTCATTGGAAAACATACTGTTAGCATGCTCCAAGAACTCTAGCGTAGAAAATCCTGTAAAATCAGTCATTCAGCCATCACCTTAAAAACAAGAATGGAGTTTTGTATGGATGTCATAGTTGCATGACAGAGTTCGCATTCAAACTCCTCCGGCATCTCGTTTAGGGTTTCATATATGGCTCCGGTTGCTCGTTGGCAGTTATTACAATAAAGTTCGTAATATGGCTTGATATAACCAGACTGAGTCAACAGATCTGTTACAGCATATGTTTTCTCAACGGTAAGGGGGACTTTGCGCGCTATTACTCCAGGATACAACCACATTCCTGTTCGATATATGCGCAAAATATCGCAAAGGGAAAGCAATTCAGAATCCGTCAGTATTTGATTCTTGGTGAGCATCGTTTTGATGTTCATTAATGTATCTGACAACATGATTCATTCTCTCCATTCCCACTAGCACATTGCTGTAATAGTGTTGCAGTAAGCAGTAGTCATGATTTTTATAGTTAAAAATAAACTTGACACGGATATTTCTTACTTTAATCTCATTTTCCCACATAATCTCTATCCAAGAACACTCTGATAATTCGTCGTTTTCAAACATAAATTGTTCCAAGGATTCTTTTAACGACGGTACCGTATCCAATTCATTTCTATGATTATCTAGAATTTCTCTTAACTCACCAATAATTGGAAGAATATAGTTCTCGTTTTTTCCTACATCAAGTTGAGCATTTCCGCCGCTTGGAAGCATCATGTATTTTGCCATCAAAGTTGCATTGGGATGGTGCTTTTTGAGAAATTCTAGATTTAAAGGAGAAATATCCCCATCAAAAAACGTTTGGCAAAAGTGTACAAGTTTTGAAATTAAATCAGAATAGAAGGTTTGCTCTTGCCTTTCGGGGACAAAGATTCTACGTAAAGTATCAAATCGAAATTCAATAATCTGTTCATTAAGATGTAAAACAATCAAAATGGGGTACTTTAGCAAAAACTCATTTCCAGTTGCTAAATCTACTGCACTATAATACATAATAAATTTCAAGAAAACAAAGTTATCCTCCTTTAAACAGAGAGGATCAGTAAAATCGTTACTACTCCTTGTTGCCTCGCTACTACTTTCATCATATTGCGCAAAAGAGTCTACGTTGGATAGCAAAGCACTAAATTCTGAAGAAGAAAAGAGAACGGAGTATTTATAATCTTTCTCAAATTCCCATTTTTCAAAAATTCTCTGCGCAGATTCACTTTGTTCAAGGCATTCTGCAAGTTGGTCGCTTAGTTCTTTATCTTTGATACTAACTGTAGTATCGACGCCAAGTGGAATTTTCATCTGCTCATCTGGAACTGCGATGCCGGCATCAGTAAAGAGTTTTTTTAGATGACGCTGAAGTTTGGCAGGGTAACCAGTTACAGTACCTACCAAGTAACTAATGTAGTTTTCTCTTGTCATGTCATCCACTCCCCATCTATTCTTGACTTTATTATACAGCATCACAGTGAAAACACAATTACATAGTTTATATTTTTTATGATTTTCTTTGCAGGAAAGTATACATCACTCTATTCCAATATATGCGACTTTTGCTGTTTTAAGGGATCTTTCAATAACATATCCACATTCTGCTGGACAATATCATACTCTTTTTCCTCCCGTTGTATCGTCCGAAGTTCCGCTTGCAGGGCAGTCTTCCTGGCGGTGAGCTCATCCATTTCGGCCCGGAGCCGCTGGGTGGCGGGCAGGGGTACGGCGTCCAGGCGTTTCAGCTCCCTTGCCGCCGCCTCAAACAGGATGATCTCCCCCTCATGCCCCCGGAGGAATTTTTCCTTGTCCCTGGACTGGCGGTATTGGCCATACATTGGGCGAAGCTGACGATAGGTGGCGGCGTGCTTCATGGGGAGGGGCAGCCGCTCCATTTCCCTTTCGGTTGCCCGGAGATCCGCCTTTACCCTGGCGGGGGCTGCCACTCCATCGCGCCGCTCAGACAGTTTCTCTAAATTTCCAATGCCATGCTCCGTCAGGAAGTTCAGCGTTTCCGCTGCCCGTATCAGGTTCTCGATGGTTGCCCAATGTTTGTAGCCGGCGCTCTGCTGAGCTTTGAGATCGTTCTGGATGTCGATGAGCAGGCTGGGCTTCCCGGTGCGCTGCTGGGGCTGGCGGGAGGGCCTGGGCCTTCCGGCGATCCGGGCGGTCAGGGCCTCCTCGGCGTAGTCGGCACCCAAGGTTTTCAATCGGGTAAACCGCTCCTGGCCCGGAGCCCTGGCGGATATGTACTTGCCCTGTTTCAGTTCATACCCTTCCCGCTGGAGGCGGCGGAGCAGGTCCTCCAGGTCGGAGCAGCCGGGCAGGAGCCGGTCGATGGCGGCACGCAGCTTCGCCTTGTAGCTGGTGCCGTTCTGTTCCGCCTGATGCTCAATGTAGCTCTTGCCCTTGTCCCGGCCGGGGACGATAACGGACAGGCCATGCTCTTTACAGATCCGGTCGCTGGTGCGGCGGATGAAGTGATAGCTCCGCTTATTGGAGTGATAGTGCTTGTGGTCCTGGAAACTGACCGCATTGAGTAGGCTAAGTACCCAGCGCCTTGCCGCATTGCTGCGGTAGGTTTCCGGACACTCGCCCCCGAACCGGACTTACAACTCTCGCTGTATCCGGCTCTCCATTCATTCACAGTCTGCACTGTGTATTTTAGTGTGACAGCTTTCACAGACTACCAGTGTTTTCCGGTTAATCTTTTTCATAAAAGCTGCCCACGGTTGACTTTCATCCAGCTCTTTCAGCGTTCTTACCTGGTGCATCACCAACACTGAAGTTTCTTTTCCACACCATTCACACCGATTTGCTTTCAATCGTGCGCCAAGACTGGGCTTCTTCAGAATGCCTTTTGGCTTATGGATAATATCCGCTTCTTTTCCCAGAGGATAGGGGTCTCTGGCAAGACTGCCTTGCCACAGTAGTCGAATACGCTCCTTGCCATGTTTGTCCTGAAATTTCACACCGATGTCTTTGCCGATACGATACTGAACAATGATTTTGCGCTTTGTTGTGCGGTATTTACAGGCCAGAGTTTTGTAAAAGCTGTACTCCATGATATAGCGGAACTTGTGTAGCTTGGAGCGATTGTTTGCAATCGCATAATAGTTACAGAATCCTCGTATCTCGCCGTTGTACTGGTCAAGAATACTCAGGTCCGTTCGCCCGACAAGTTTTCCGCGATGGGTGGGCTGCCAAATCTCTGTTCCATTGCGAACATCGATTCTCATGGCTCCCAGTTCCAGCAGCTTCTTCTGAATGGCGGAAGTTGGGACTTCCAGCATGACATGGCCGCTGTAATTTCTGGCCGTAGAACCACTTTTGGTTTTCTTGGTGTGATTGCTCTGCGGTGTAACCCTGATTTCAAATCCTAAGAATTTTGCCCGGTCTGTCGCTTTGGTTACCAGCGTCTTTTCGTCCGACAGTTCCAATTTCAACTGTCCGGCGATATATGTGCCGATTTCCTGTTTCACAGCCTGTGCATCCTCTTTGGCTCCGATGATACCGATAAGAAAGTCATCAGCGTAGCGGACATATTGCAGTCTGCGGAAGTTTTCGTCCATAGGGTCTTTACAGGGGATGGACTTGTGAACCTTGTCCAGTTCCCAGATGCTTTCCAGTAAGGACTGCTTTTCTTCCTCAGTTTTTGCCTTTGCCAGCTTTCTTTTGAGTCGGATTCTCTTATCGCTCAGCTTGCGGTATTCCACATTGACGGCTCGCTTGTTCCCACGGTCAAACCGTTTCTTAAACTCTGCCATATATTTGTCGAACTGGTCGAGATAGATATTGGCGAGAATAGGACTAATAATGCCGCCCTGTGGCGTGCCGCTGTAGCTTTGATGCACTTGGTTATCTTCCATATATCCCGCATTAAGAAATTTACGGATAAGGCGCAGGAAGCGTTCATCTTTGATTCTCTTGCGGAGGATGCCAATCATGACATTATGGTCGATATTGTCAAAGAAGCCTTTAATGTCTCCCTCCACAAACCATTTGCACCGTGTAAAGCGATTTTGAATCATTCTCAAGGCTGTGTGACAGCTTTTATTGGGTCGAAAGCCGTGGGAGGTGTCCTCAAAGCTGTTTTCATAGATGGATTCCAACAGCATACGGACAACTTCCTGTACCAGCTTGTCGTCAATGGACGGGATGCCCAGAGGACGGAGTTTTCCATTCTTTTTGGGAATATATGTCCGTCTGGACGGCTTGGGCTGGTAAGATTCGTCTTTCAGGGCTGCAATAAGCCTGTCAACTCTTTCAAGGCTCATTGCGTCAATGGTTTTCCCGTCTGTGCCTGCGGTCATGTTTCCCTGACTGGCATAGATATTTTGATACGCCTGTAAGAAAAATTCCCGGTTGAACAGATTGCGGTACAATCTGTCATAGACATAGCCGGATTGAGCTGAATGCTCTTGCAGACTGTTCAATACATTTTCTGGATTTCTCATAGTGCCTCACGCACCTTCCTTTCTTTTGCATTGAATCGAATGAACTGCCGCCCTTCGCCATGTGCGTGCCATTAACACGCTCGGACTACTACGGCGGCTCCGTTGCCATATTGGATTTTCAGGGCCTGCACCCATAGCTCTTGCGAGCATTCCAACTTAGGCAATCCCCATTTAGTAACAGAGTAAAAAGCTGTGTTCATTGTCGGATACGGTTTTCGTCCTTTTATGCTGATACATACGGGCTGCACATCGGTTTCGCTCCTGCCAGTCATCTTTTCTGGCGGAGATGCACAGCGCAGCGGATATAGCTGTCTTCCGCTGCGACCACCACAAATGTCCCTCGGACTGCCGTTCAACCAGTGTAGGCTTTATCCTCATATGAACTTTGGTCTTGCTGCTCAGTCGTGGCATGACAACTTGCCAACTCACAGCGTTACGGTCGTGCTACAATCGCGCCCCGGCTCGGTAGGCGGCAGAAGCGATAGCGGACTGTCCTGCGCTTCGCTTAGTCTGCGTGACGCTCAGATGAAATAGTGCCATCGGCTTTCAACTCCTTTTCTCTGTTCGCTTGGTTGGTGTGAGTAATCGCCATGTGACGGACGGCTCGCTGGACTTCGGACAGAGAAAAGATGTGTTCCATCAGCTCTGTCATTTCGGTGCGTGTGAGATCTTTGACCTCCGGGGCAAGACTCTCAACCGTGCCGCCCAGATTGCAAAGGCGGTGGGTGCGCTTGGTGCGTTCGCCTTTCTCCAGATACTTCTTTCTATTCTCAAGACGCTCCAGCTTGTGCTGTTCCTGTGCAAGCTGCGTCTCGGCTTGCTCCTTTTCGGCTTGGAGCTGGTCGAGGGTTTTCGGTTTTGTCATTGTAATTGACCTCCTTTTTTGATTTTGGGGATAAAAAAAGACCGTCAACTTTTCGCATAGTGCGACCAGTCAACGGTCAGTTTTTCGGTATTCAGTTGTTGTGTTCAGTTCGGTAAATTGAAGTTGGTCAAAGTTGTTGGCGAAGATATTCCACAACATTTCCATTCGTATCATAGAAACAGATGTTTCCTACATTGAGGGGCAGGACAATGGCGAAAGGCTTGCCACTATCAATATCAATCACCTGAATGCCGTTGCCATCATCTACTTCAAGTCGAACAATATTTTGGGTATTCATTGAGATAAATGCCCTTTCGTTATTTCCCTCAACAACAAACTCTGCAATGTAATCATCAACCTCAACTATATCTCCACCACCACGGAAGAAATATCCAAAAGACAAGCCAGGGCGATTTACATAGACAGAAAAAGTGTGGTCTGTCTTGTCCTGTGGGTAAGAAATAAATGCAGCCATTGTGTCGGAAATGCTTCCATCAACAATCCAATCATCCAAAATTTTTTGAGATTGGCGAATGTCTGCTTCTAAACTGTTTGCGGTTTTACCAATGTCATTGTTTGCATAAAGGAAACCGAAAACCAACACACAAGCCAAAATAACACCCAAGAGGATTATGGGTAATTTCTTTTTCATAGAATCACACTCCTTTATCAAATTAAGATTCTTGATTTTCAAACTTGCTGGCGGCGAACGGTTTGTCAAAACCGTTTGCGGACGGCAAGTCCACAGGGGATAGCCGCTTTAGCGGCGCAAGGGGGTGTAGCCACCTTGACGGAACGAAGTGACGCAACATTCTCGGTCATGCAGTTTTTTCTGCTGACGGAGAATGAAGCTCCGCAGGACGCACTACTCTCGACAGAGAGTATAGAAGTGCGCCCTTTAGTTCCTAAAGGGGTTTGCTCCGGCTTAATTTCTCGACAAACTGCAATTAGTCATTTCAGTAAGTATTTTCCGAGTCCTATCTGAATCAAATATAGGACAAGGATATGTGCTGGATAAAAAACATAGAAGAAGTATTTTAGCTTCAGTTTACCACGCTTTCCGTTGTATAGCAGAATAAGCAAGCAGGCAAGAAGCGTACATAAAGGCGGTTGATTCCCCGTTGTCCCCATGTAAGCCAAAAGGAACAGCAACACTTGATAGATTCGGTGATTACGGCAAATATAAAATGCTGATATGAATAAGATCCCCTGCATACCGTAGTCACAATGGATTCCTTCCGCAATGCCGGAAAAAAGCACTACACTGAGAACTTGCAGGACTGCTGATTTTATTCTATCCACCGGTAGGTCTGATTTACACGAAAATCTTTCAAGGCATACCAATGTCAATAAGCCTAAAAACAAGGTGAAAAATACATTTTGATACTTCAAGTAAAACGGAAATGTATCTTCCATTCGTGAATACGCACTAAAGAAACCTATGTCAAATGGAACTTCCGAAATAAGGGCAAATGCAAGCATCAACCCAATATAGCGTTTTTTACTTCTTGTGTGTTGGAATCCTTCTGCCAGCAAAAAACAGAATAGCGGAAAAGCAATCGTCCCAATGCTTTGCAAATCAAACCGTATGAAATAATCTATCTCTCGGAATCTCTCCCACGACATTTGCCCGTTATCTGCCATAGCCCCCCAGTAGTTTGATAGCAGCCATTGCAGCACAATTTTACATAGATGGTCAATAAGCATTGTCAGTACAGCAATAACCTTTAGCGAATTTCCTGAGAGAAATTGAATGCGATTTATTTTCCTATCAAGGCTCATAAAGCAACCTCCTACCAACTTCCAATTCTACGATTTTTCGCATTCAAATTATACCATAAAACTCGTGAACAATTCTATCGCAACTTTGGAATATATGAGAAAAGTCCGAACAGTTTTCTGCCCGGACTTCCTCACTCAATCATAAATCAATTCTGCTTTCACAATCTCCTCTGCCTGTGCCTTGCAAGCGTTCATCTGCCGCACCCATTCCATTTGATTATCGGCTTTCAGTTGCTCAGTCACACCGTTTTGCTCTGCCAGTGACCGCACGATCAGCTCCATGCGGTTTCGTGCCGCTTCGTCAATCTCGGCACAATGTTCAAAGAGCTTGTCGGATAGCACCAGTTCATTGAACAGTATCGGGCGGTGCATTTCCAGATACGCCTTGCGAAGTCTGCCGTAGTGTCCGATGGGCTTGGTCTTGCGGATAACGATGTTCGGGATAAGATAATCGCCGTTCTGTGTGTAAGTGATATTCATGCTGATTGTACTCCTTTCATTGGCTCTCTCTGCGGTAAGCTGCTGACAGGGACGAACACGCCCTTTGCAATGTCCTCTGCACGAATGGCGGCTTTCTTGGCTTCGATTTCTGCCTTTTTCCGCTCCTTGATTTTATCCTCGTATCGCTTCTGCGCTCCGCTGGCTTTACGCTTCAAGTAGTTCTGATGAAGTCTGTCCTTGCGTTCCTCTCGCTTGCGGATTTCTTCTAATTCCTCCGGGGTCAGCTCCACTTCTCCAAACGCCGGGGGAACGAAACGCCCAACAAAATTGAAGTAAATCTCAACCTCCTGTGTGGTCTGTATACTTCCTTTGCGGTCACGCTCATGCACAAGAATTTTCTCGATAAACTCGTTGAGCATGGCAATGGTCAGCTTGTCGAAGTTCTCATACTTACCAATCAGAGCGATAAAACGGTCAGCGTCCTTTTCGTGCTTCTCATAGCTCTTGACAGCCTTTTCCAGAACAGAGATTTCAGCGGTAAGCTCGGACTGTTCCTTTTCGTATTGAGCGTCCAGAGTGGCGTATCTGCTGTCGGACAGCTTGCCTAAAATGTTGTCCTCATAGATTTTGCAGAGCAGGACTTCCAGCTCGGAAACTCTCTGCTTTGCTGTGGCAAGGCGTGTCCGCTGCTTCCTGACCTCTGCCGTCTGCTGGCTGGACTGCGCTTCCTGCACCACTCGGACAAACTCGGCTCTGTCATGCTTCGCATACTCGGCAATAGCTTTGAGCATTTCGGAAACAAGGGACAGTACCACATCTTCATTGATACGGTGCTGTGTCGTGCAGAGCTTTCCAACTGGGACTTTGCTGTATTGGGAACAGGTATATTGAGAAATACGCTTGCCGTTGTTGGTACGGTGGACATACATCTTGCCGCCGCAATCGGCACAATAAAGCAAGCCTGTGAGGGGAGCTGCTTCGCCCCAGCCGTCCGGGTAGCGTCTGACATTTCCACGGATTTTCTGCACAAGGTCAAAGGTCTGCTGGTCAATGATAGGCTCATGGGTATTCTCAAAAATTGTCCATTCGTCCTCCGGGACATAATGGCTTTTCTTGTCCTTGAAGTGCTTTCGGGTCTTGAAATTGATGGTGTGTCCCAGATATTCACGCTTTTCAAGTATGTTGCAGATGGTGGAAGAACCCCAGCCGTACACATCTTTGAAAGTCTTGTTTTTGTTCACGCCCTCGCTGTGCTGGGCAAGGTAAGCGGACGGAATGAGGACTTTTTCTTCTTTCAGCTTGCTGGCGATCTGATACGGACCGTAGCCCTCAATCGTCATGGCAAAGATGCGCTTGACCACATCAGCGGCTTCGGGGTCAACCAACCATTGGTCTCTGGCTTCGTTCCAAAGATAGCCGTAAATGACCGTGCCTGTGAGGTGCTTGCCGGACTTGCCTTTGGACTGGAAAGTGGAACGGATTTTACGGCTGGTGTCTCTGGCGTAATACTCGTTCATAATGTTGCGGAAAGGGGTAAAATCATCGTCACCTCTGGCACTATCCACGCCGTCATTGATGGCGATAAGTCGCACGCCACGCTGACGCAGGATTTCCATAATCTGACCGACTTTCAGATAGTCACGACCCATGCGGCTCATGTCCTTGATACACAGGTACTCCACATTCCCGGCTTCCACCTCTTTCATCATTGCCAGAAATCCGGGACGGTCAAAGCAAGTACCACTAATGCCATCGTCCGTGAAATGGACAATGTTTGTAAAGCCCTGCCGTGCGGCGAACTCCTCCAACATAGCCTTTTGATTGGAAATGGAATTGCTCTCACGCTGCTGGTCATCATCTTTGCCAAAGTCATCACGGCTCAGTCGTTCGTACAGAGCAGTGATTTTCTCGTTTTTTCTCATAACTTGCGCTCCTTTCTTCGGTTTTAGGTTGTGTGTTCTAAGAGACTTCCCAACCGCTTGATTAAGAAGTCTTTTAGAGCATACAACACCCGCCGCCAGCTTGAACTTGGCATATTGGCGGACAGCAAAGTGGTTCGGTTTTTTCTTTTTCAGAGCTTCAAACATCTGATCCACTGGATTCTGAAAGGTTTCATCATCCTCGCGCACTTCCATCGCGTTCAGAAATTCAATCAGCGTTGCAAAGTTCTGCTCTTCCAGCGGTGCCTCATAATGGATATAACCAATCAAAGCACAATACAGCAAGGTCTCTGCCTTCGTCCAGAATTCGTCACCGGCCTTGCCGTCCCCTTTGGTGTTGGCAATGAGGGTTGTGGTCAGCTTCAAAATATCCTTTTCGCTGTGAATATACGCGAAGGGATTATAATGCATCGACTTTCTGAAATTGATAGTATTGAAAATCCGGATACTGTATCCGTTCTTCAAAAGGGCTTGGCCGCAGTCGATTACGATATCACCTTTCGGGTCAGTGACCACGTAGGAACTGTGACATTGTAAAAGGTTGGGTTTAAGCCAAAATCTCGTCTTACCGCTGCCGGAACCGCCGACCACAAGCACATTTTTGTTTCTGGCATTTGCCGGATTCTTCGGGCGATTGCCCATCATCAGCCGCTCCGTCCGGGTCAGAATCACATTGTTTGCAAACACTGGATCTTCAAACGGTTCGATGTCTTTCTGCGTACCCCAACGAGCAGAGCCATACTCCATACCATGACGATATTTCTTGGCATTTTTGCCTTTCAGATACACAGCAAGCCGCAGACCTGCTCCGCAGCACACACCAATCAGCAAATCCAGCGGATGCAGACTTGGCATCGGGTTGGAAAATGCTGCACCCAGGGCAGAAAGAAAGCCGAGGAGCTTTTCAGACATGTCTGCGCCCTCGGCAATTCTCCACGCTTCTCCCAGATTGGTACATACAAGACCGGCAATGAAGTACGGTAGGTTCAGGAGCAGCTGCTTCTTTGTCTTATTACTCATAGATCACGCTCCTGACTTTTGTGGCGAACCTTATCCGGAAGAATTGCAGCAACCAGCTCTTTGAGCTTGTTAAGCTGCTCCAGAACACTCGGTTTTTCCTTTGTTTTCAGCTTTCGGTTGGTGAATTCCTCAAAAGCGGAAGTCAGTGCATCCGCATCCTTCGCCTTAAAGAACACCGTGTACTTGGGTGGCATTACATTTTGGTCTTTCGTAATGGCATAATCCACACCATATTTCCGTGCCACCTGTTCAAAGCCTTTCAAATCCGTTTTCTCAATGGGGATACTGCTGACTCCCTGATTCTGACCGATCAGTTCTTTGATGCTCTGCTTTCCAACCGGCAGCTGCGCTGTTTTCTGAGCCACCTTTGCCTGATGGTGCCGTTTCCACGCATTATAGCCATTCACGATAGTGCGAAATGTCAGTTTCGTGGTACTGATTGCCAGATTGACGGTACGATTTTCAACTTCTTCCTGCATGAATCTCCGCCTCCTTCCTTACAAACTGTCCCGGTCCGGTGCCGGTTTACTCTTTTCTTGGGGCTTTGCAGCCTTTTCCTCCATCTTCTTCACCATGTCATCCGGAACCGGAATCGCCATGATGCTGCGCCCCATACGAACGAACATCTGGGGCTGATGGAACTGCTCCTCAAATTTCTGCATCTGCTCCGAAGTCAGAGAACCAAAGTCATCCTCTGTCAGCCCTACCACCAGAAAATCACCGGCATAAATGTCCTGCATATCCCCGTCTTCGGTGTAAATCGCACGGTTCAGCGGCAGACCATTGATTTTGCCGGATTCATTCAGAATAATGGCCACT
>OJJL01000662.1_pt1 | contig 11673 bp, 10 predicted proteins | sample 1596171 | NCBI WGS metagenome assembly OJJL01 (sample SAMEA4350121, study PRJEB24818) | metagenome | biome: human; feature: gut; material: faeces | place: Denmark | collected 2013-09
ATCCCCTGCCGGAGAGCGCCGACGTTCTGGCGGACCTTTCCGCCATGCTGCGGGATTATTACTATAACGAGGTTCCGGAAAAGGACGGCGCCCGGACGGCTCTGGCCTTTCTGCGGGACCGGGGCGTATCCGTCACCGCCGCCACCTCCAGTCCCCGTTCCCATGTGACCCGGGCCCTGGAGCGGCTGGGCCTTCTGCCCTGCTTTGAGGCCATTTACACCACCGGCGAGCTGGGCGTCAGCAAGCACAGGCCGGATATCTATCACCTGGCGGCCCAGGGCGTGCCGCCCCGGCAGTGCCTGGTGGCGGAGGACTCCCTCTATGCCCTGCAAACCGCCGCCGCGGCGGGCTATCGCACCGTGGGCATTTTCGATGCCAACGGCGAGGCGAATCAGCAGGGCCTGCGGAATGCGGCGGAGGTATATCTCACCTCCCTGGCCCGGCTCCCCGCCCACTGGGAGCGGCTGAATATCGAAAACTGAATCAAAATGTGTTCCTTCGCGGTGCATTGGGGGCACCACCTTGCATCGCGTTATAAAACTGTGCTGTGTTAACATCGAAAGGAGAAATGAGCATGAAAACAGCATTGACCATTGCCGGAAGCGATTCCAGCGGAGGCGCCGGGATCCAGGCCGATATCAAAACCATGACCGCCAACGGCGTATTCGCCACCTGCGCGGTCACGGCCCTGACGGCCCAGAACACCACCGGCGTCACGGATATTCTGGAGTCCACCCCCCATTTCCTGGCGGAGCAGCTGGACGCCGTATTCACGGATATCGTCCCCGACGCGGTGAAGATCGGCATGGTCTCCTCTGCGGAGCTGATTGCCGTCATCGCGGAAAAGCTCCAGCAGTACGGCGCGGAGCGGGTGGTGGTGGACCCCGTCATGGTGGCCACCTCCGGCGCAAAGCTCCTGCGGGACGACGCCATCCAGGCCCTGACCTCTCAGCTGCTGCCTCTGGCCACGGTCCTGACGCCCAACATCCCCGAGGCGGAGATCCTCTCCGGCCTCCCCATCACCGACGCCGCCGGCATGGAGGCCGCCGCCCGGACCATCAGCCAGCGCTATGGCTGCGCCGTGCTGTGCAAGGGCGGTCACCAGATCAACGACGCCGACGACCTGCTGTGGCGCAGCGGCTGCGGCAAGTGGTTCCGGGGCAAGCGCATCGCCAACCCCAACACCCACGGCACCGGCTGCACCCTGTCCAGCGCCATCGCCGCCAACCTGGCCAAGGGCTATGACCTGGACCAGTCCGTGGAGCGGGCCAAGGCGTATATCTCCGGGGCCCTGGCCGCCATGCTGGACCTGGGCCGCGGCTCCGGCCCCATGAACCACATGTTTGACCTGAAGGGAGGGTTCGCGGAATGAAAAAGACCTCCACCTTTCAGAACGCCCTGATCTGGTTCGGGGCAGGCGTCTCCCTGGCGGAGATCCTTACCGGCACGGCCTTCGCCCCTCTGGGCATGGGTAAGGGCCTGCTGGCCATCCTCATCGGCCATGTCATCGGCTGCGGCATGATGCTGCTGGCGGGTCTCATCGGCGGCCGCACTGGCCGCAGCGCCATGGAGACGGTGAAAATGAGCTTCGGCCAGAAGGGCGGCCTGCTGTTTGCTCTGCTGAACGTGCTGCAGCTGGTGGGCTGGACCGCCATCATGATCTATGACGGTGCCCTGGCCATCGGCGGCATCTTCGACGTTGGCCGCTGGGTCTGGTGCCTGGTCATCGGCGCATTGATCCTGCTGTGGATCGTGGTGGGCGTCACCGACCTGGGCTGGATCAACAAGATCACCATGGCCGCCCTGTTCGTGCTGACCCTGGTGCTGTGCAAGGTGATCTTCTTCTCCGGCAGCGCCATGGCCGCCCCCAGTGGTGAGGGCCTGACCTTCGGTGCGGCGGTGGAGCTGGCGGTAGCCATGCCCCTGTCCTGGCTGCCCCTGATCAGCGACTATACCCGCCAGGCCCAGAAGCCCGTCCGGGCCACCGTGGCCAGCGTGGTTACCTATGGCCTGGTGTCCTGCTGGATGTACGTCATCGGCATGGGCGCGGCCATCTTCACCGGCGAGTATGACATCGCCGTCATCATGGTCAAGGCCGGCCTGGGCATTGCCGCCCTGGTGATCCTGGTGTTCTCCACCGTCACCACCACCTTCCTGGACGCCTGGTCCGCCGGTATCTCCGCCGAGTCCCTGTCCGGGAAGCTCAGCGGCAAAACCGTGGCCATCGTCACCACCCTGGTGGGCGTGGCCGGGGCCATCCTGTTCCCCATGGACGATATCACCAACTTCCTGTACCTGATCGGCTCCGTGTTCGCCCCCATGATCGCCGTCCAGATCGCCGACCACTTCCTTCTGCGCCGGGACCGCTTCGCCGTGGCCGCCGACGCCCGGAACCTGGTGATCTGGCTCATGGGCTTCGTGGCCTATCGCCTGCTGATGGGTGTGGACACCCCCGTGGGCTATACCCTGCCGGACATGGTGCTGACCATCCTTCTGTGTGTCATCGCGGAGAAGCTGAAGCCCTCCGCGAAGCAGTAACACCCCAAAAAAAATGAGAGGCTCGGCCGTGTGCCGATAAGACAGTAATTTGAGAAAACTACAAAATCGGCATCTGCTAAGCAGGATTGGACAACAAAACAGGCGGCACTCAACTTCGGTTGGGTGCCGCCTGTTTTTACATCTAAGGGTTGAGAATCACCTGTTTTTGCGCTGAAAAGCAAGGATAGCGAAAAGGGTGAAATAGTTATCGCCTCTGTGCGGTTCTTTTGTGAAACAGCGAATCGCTGTATAGTGCATACAGTTCGCTTGAGAGTGCGTATATTTGCGGTCAAGCAAAATACCCCTCAAAACCGTAAAGTCGATAGATAGGTATTTCGATGCAGAGTATGATTGACATCATAAAAACCGTCAAATCAGTTTGCGCTTATAGGAAAGCTATGCTCTAACGTGATAAATTTCATAAAATCTATTGAAAGTGTTCATAGTCCTGCGTTACAATATGTATACACACTTCGTTGTAACGAAAGGGATGAAGCTGATGGCTGATACATATATCAAGTATAACGACCACTCAATAAGCTCTGCATTCAAAGATCATTACATTGTTCCTGATTATCAAAGAGAATATGTTTGGACTGATGAACAGGTTGAGCAGTTGATGGCAGATTTATTAGATGCCTATAACACTGATAATAAAAAAGCGTATTTCCTTGGCACTATAGTAACTTATGATTCCGGCAGCCAGTTTGAATTGATTGATGGACAACAACGCCTTACCACATTTTTTGTTTTGTTATGTGCAATCAAAAAATTTTATGTGAACTGTGGTGAGCAAACCAGCGTTATTGAGAATTTAATTTATAGCCCAACTATGAATAGCGAAGGCGATGTGATTAACTTATATCATCTCCAACTCCAATATGAAGATGCTGGTAACTGTTTGGAGTTGATTGAAAAGGGGCAGGAACGGCCGAACTATCTAACGCAATCTGGCGAAAGGCTCTTCGACGCTTTCCAAACGATACAAGATTTTTTGAGTGAGCGATTCCCCGATATAGCCAGCTTGAAAAAATTTGTAGTTTTTCTGTTGAATAAAACAAGTTTCATTCGCATCGAAACCTACGATATCTCAGATGCACTAAAAATTTTTGAGACAATTAACCAGCGGGGCAAGGGACTCGACCCTATGGATTTGCTTAAGAATATGGTGTTTCGTCAAGTTGATAGAAGCAAATTCAAAGAATTGAATATGAACTGGAAATCCATTACGCGCTCGCTTGAAAAAATAGATGAGAAACCGCTTCGTTTCCTCCGCTATTTTATCATGGCTAATTATGATACTTCCAGTGAGAAAGATGGGATTCTTCGTGAAGATCAGATATATACTTGGCTGAGCAATAACAACGCCCAATGTCGCTACGAAGAAGCTCCGTTCCAATTCGTTCAGAAAATGGCACAAAACGTTGAATTGTATGTTAAGTGCAGAATGCCCGACGATAAGTCCGATGGAAATGTGCATTTGAAAAACATTCCGCTGTTAGCGGGAAAATCTTATAAGCTGCATCTTATGTTGCTGCTTGCCGCATCTAATATGAATCCGGATGCACTTGCCAGCTTCAAGGCAATTCTTGAATCTGTAGTTTATTACACCGTCATTGACAAAATTGCTACTAATGTCACTGAGCGAACCTTTGCTTCATGGTGTAAAGACATTCGAAACATTGTCACGATTGAAGATTTGGATCGTTTTGTAAAAGACACTCTAATCCCTACAGTGAACGATTGGAAACTGGATAACAAGTCAAATTTTCTTCGTCTTGGCTTGAATAGTATGCAGCAGTATCGAATAAAGTTTATTCTTGGCAAAATTACTGCGTATGTGGATGCACTGAGATTAGGAAAAACAACTGTAGATGATTTGACCTCTTATACGCAGACTGCGGTAGAAATTGAACATATTATGCCGCAGACCTGTGCGGATAAAGAATTATATGGCATGAACGATGAGGATTTTTCAGTTTATATCAACCGGCTTGGAAATCTCACTTTGCTTGAAAACAGTATCAACAAATCTATCCATAATGATGTTTATGCAAACAAATCTAAAGCATATAAGCAATCGAAATTTTATCTCACATCTTCGCTTTCTGAACTGGTGAATCAAGGGCACGATACCGCAATTAACCGAACCAATTCTCTGCTATTTGCTTGGTCTGATTGGAATAAGCGGTCTATAGAAGAGCGCCAAGAAATGCTATATCGCTTAAGCGAAATGATTTGGGAAATGTCGTAAGCTGCGAAGCATGCTTATTTCCACTGGAACGTCACCATGCCATAGACATAGATGAACAGGATGGCCACGGGGACCACATACTGAAACATCGGCTTCATCCATTGCCGCACCTTCAGGCCCCGGCCCGCGTTGGCCTCCAGCAGGAAGCTGTTCCATCCCCAGCCGAACCGGTTGCAGCAGAACAGGGCAAACACCAGTGACCCCAGGGGCAGAATGTTGTTGGACACCAGGAAATCCCACAGGTCCAGCCAGGAGGTGCCCTCTGCGAAGGGCTGGAAGTGCAGCACGCTGTAGCCCAGGGCCGTGGTCAGCGCCACCAGGAAGATGCACCCGCCGCAGACCAGGCACCCTACTGGGCGGCTCCAGCCGGTGAGCTCCCGCACCATGGCCAGTATCTCCTCGCACACCGCCAGCACTGTGGACAGGGCCGCAAACACCATAAACAGGAAGAACAGGGTTCCCCACCAGCGGCCGCCATTCATGTGGTTGAACACGGTGGCCATGGTGTCAAACAGCAGGCTGGGGCCGGCGTTGACCTCCACCCCATAGGTAAAGCAGGCCGGGAACATGATCAGCCCCGCCACGATGGCCACAAAGGTATCCAGCAGGATGATGTTCACCGACTCCCCCATCAGGGACCTCTCCTTGCCGATGTAGCTGCCGAAAATGGCCATGGCCCCCATGCCCACCGACAGGGTGAAGAATGCCTGGTTCATGGCGCCCACCACCACGCTGCCGGTGATCCTGGACAGGTCCGGCACCAGGTAAAACCGCAGGCCCTCCGCCGCACCGTCCAGGGTGAAGCTGTGAACAGCCAGCACCAGCATCAGCAGCAAAAGCAGCAGCATCATGTATTTGGTGACCCGCTCCAGGCCGCTCTGCAGGCCGAAGCACAAAACGCCGAAGGCCATCGCCACCGTCACCGCCAGATAGGTCACGTTGACGCCCGGGTCCGCGATCATTGCGGAAAACCCCAGATTCTGGCTGTTTCCCGTGAGAAACTGCACGAAATAGTACACGATCCAGCCGGTGACCACCGTGTAAAACGCCATCAGGGCGATGCTGCCGAATAAGGACACATACCCATGGATGTGCCATTTCTGACCCTTTTTCTCCAGCTTCTGATACATGTGGATGGGGCTGGTCTGGGCCGCCCGGCCCACGCAGAACTCCATGGTCATGATAGGCAGCCCCAGCACCACCAGGCACAGCACATACAACAGCACAAAGCCGCCCCCGCCGTACTGGCCGCACATCCACGGGAATTTCCACACATTGCCGCAGCCGATGGCGCACCCGGCGGACAGCAGGATGAACCCCAGCCGGGACCCCAGCTTCTCGCGTTCCATATCGTCTCTCCTTCTGCATTTTTATTCACCTTAGTGTGGAGTTATCCTATCAAATATTCCGCTTTGCGTCAAGAAATGATTAAATTTTCACAATGCTTTCCCTGCTTCCCTTTTCCGGGAAGCCAGGCAAGTCTGAATTAACCGCCCAGAAAAATTGCAAATACGCTCCAAAATTGGATATTTAAGCCAATTTTGGAGCGTATTTGTTCATCATTGAGGATTATTGATCGGTCTTTGGTTTGGCCGGAGGAGTTGATTCCGGGATTTCCTGAAGATAGCCGGAATTCACAAGGGCTTGAAGAAAATTACCGAAGGATGGAGCAATTATCTCAGTCGTTGTTTCGTATCGTTCTGCGGCGTCATTTATGATTGATTCAATGGATAATCCTGATTTAATTTGTGAGAAAAAGTATGCTCCGGTTTCGTTCAGCCCTTTGACATACGGTACCCTGCCGCGAGCGGGTCCGGTTGCCACCAGGAATTGTTCATCGCAGATTTCTGCAAGAACTACTCCGGGAATAACGGTATATTTCATAGTTTTTCACCATTTTTATCACTTTTTGCCAGATTCATCGCAGGGTCAGACAAGGCTGCCGCCAGGGTATCTCTGCACAATTGGGCAGATTGGATATCTCCGCGGTTTTTCAGAAGCCAGACCGGGCTTTTCAGCATGTTTTCAGCGATTTTACAGGCGGATTTCACTTCCTGCTCTGTATTACAATCAAACAGGAATTGGGAAAAGATTTTTCCGGCGGATTCGTGAACGGTCAATCGTCTGATTTCGTTGATTTTGGCCTGTTCCAGGAATATAATTCCGCCCAATTTAGCGGTCAGCCGCTGAGACATGTTCTCTTTGCCCGTCCAAGGGGATGAAGTGACGAATACTTGGTCATTTTCCATATATACAATGGGTTTATCCCCGTTGATGATCTGAACCGCATCGGGACAGAGGAGCTTCCACAGGCAATAATGGGTGGATTTGCCGGTGCCGCTGGGGGCGGTAATAAGCCAAGCCAGGTCCTTCCAGATAAAGGAAACGGCATGGAACACGATGCGGCCGAAAGCCGTGATGGCAGAGGAGACAGCGGGACACAGCTCCATATATTCCACATAATATTCCGGGTTCCCGGGCTGGTAAATACTGGCAGCCTTCCGGAGCCGCTGGGGCGGAATGCGCACTGACGGAATGTCCCGGTCATTTATGGGACAGGGCGGGATATCCCGGGTCGTCCCACCATTCTTTTCCAGATACGGAGAAAAATACGGATAGTAATCATCATAGGCGGTGATCACGTCTACGGGAACACCGGCAAGAACAAGTCGTCGTTTCATGGATAAAAATTCGTCATGTGTGAGAAGCGGAGGGATGGATGAGCCATCCCTCCGCTTGTGGTGTTTCAGCCGATGATGTTGCCGTGCTGGTCCACGATGACCTGCTGGCCATCGGGCAGGGTCACGGCATAGCGGCCATTGCCGATGCTTTCCAAAACACTGCCGCTTGGCCTCTGGCCATCAAGGCCCACAACGGTATCCTGGAGTTCAGGAGGGATAAATTTTGTGTTCATGGGTGTTCTCCTTTCCTCACTCCCAAATGGTGCGGGTGTTGTAATGCAGGGTATGGGTGACGCCGTGGACTTCGGTGCCGTCCAGGGTGACCCAATAGGGGGTGACCTCCAGGGTACCAGAGCCGGAGAGGCTCTGCTGGGTGATCATGAGCTTGGCATTGCGGGCAGCGCCGAACAAGCCGGAGGCCGTATAGAACAGCCGATAGCGGTTGGCGTAGGCAACAGGCACCTTCACGCCGTCCACGATGATGCCGCTCTCCTGATAGTTGGCCGGGTTATCCACGGCGGAGATCAGGGTGACGCCGCGCAGGCGGAACAAACCATTCCGGACATAGTGCAGGTCCAGATAGGAATCACTGACATACTTGGCGTAAATCGTGGTATCCTGGGTAATACTATCCAGGTTGGCAGGAGTAGTGCAGGCCTCATCGGTGAACCAGCCGGCAAAGACCTTGCCAGCGGGGGCCTGGTAGCTGATCTGGTCACGGACGCCGGTACCGGCGGAAACGGTAAGCTCATAGGTCTTGGCGCCGTCCACCACGGTGACGGTGACATCCTCCACAGTGGGCACATCCGCCGAAATGGGAGTGCCATCGGCGCAGTAGGAAGCCATGGTCAGCAGCTGTGTTTCGGCAACGGCGGGAACCGTGCAGTCAGCGGTGCGGGACTCATCCGTGGACTTGATCTTGCCAGCGCCAGTGCCCTGGTAGGTGCCGGTGCGGGTGACGCTGTTGGTGACCTCCACGCCGTCCAGGGTGACCCAGTAGGGATAGTAGCTGACGGAAGCACCGGCCTGGGGCCAATAGGTGTCCTTATCCAAGCCGTAGCACAGCATATAGCCATACTTGTCACCAGTGACTACGCTGGCCGCAGTATAGCTGTCGGACTGGCCCTCCTGCTTCAGGTTGATGGTGATGCCCTTGAAGGCAACGCTCTGGCCCTCCGGCAGGTTGGCAACCGTGGTCCGGTTTTCGTCAATGGCCTCATAGGTCATCTGGTTTGTCGTGGTACGGGTACCATTGACATAGAAGCCAGCTTCTTTGTAGAGGGCGCGGTCAATGGCGGAAACCATATAGAAACCAATGACATCCAGCTGCCCCTCTGTGTTATGCTCCCAGCAAGACAAGGCCATGGGCTTCAGATAGGTGTTGGGAACCTCCCAGATATAGTAGGTGGCACCGGCCTGGGGAGCAAAGCTGAGGCCGGTTTCGCCCTCGGCGAAGGGATAAACGTCAGTACATGCCTCGCTGTTGAAAGCGCCGCCGTACAGATAGCCCTGGCTGACGTGGGCCGTCAGATCAAAGCTGCCGGTGAAGGGATAGGTCTCAGTCTGACCCACCTGCTTTCCCTGGCCGTTTTCGTCCATCTGAACGTGGACCACGTTGAAGGTCTGGGTGTAGGCGAACCAGACCTCGCGGTTGGCATTGGTGGTGGAGACGGTGACGGAAGCCGCCGTCACATCCTTGGTGGTGACACCGTCCAGGGTATAGCCATAGTAGGCGGCGCCGGAAATATCCCGCATGGGGACGCTATAGGTGCCGTATTCCAGGGCCTGGAAGCCGTTCATCTGGTAATACTCCTGGGCGGCCAGCTGCTTGGCCTTGTCGGGGGACTCCACCTCCACGCCCTTCTCGTTGATGGGCTTACCCTGAGCATTCACCAGGTAGAAGTGCATGAGGATGGTGCCGCCCTTGGGCGCAACCTCGGGGATTTCGAAGTCCTTGCTGGTTTCCTGATCCTGATAGTCGGTGTAATTAAAGGTAGTGGTGTCATTGGTGGGATAGGTCCGATCCTTGCTGAGGCCGTCATTGAGCTTCACGCGGTACTTCATGACCGCATCCTGCCCCTCGCTGATGTCGCCAACCGTCCAGTTCAGGGTGTTGCCGCTGCGGGTGACGGTGCCCTGGCTCAAGTAAACATCATACTGCTTATTGGCATAGGCAGCATAATCATTGGTGTAGGTAGGATCGCCTGCGAAATCCAGGCCGACATAATCGCTCATGGGGTCCACCACGCTGCCATTGGTAGCAGCCTTGGCGATGCTGCCGGCGATGGCGGTAAAGGCCGCGTTCAGCTTGGTCTCCACGTTGTCATTCTGGGCAATGGCAAAGTAGCCGGCAGTGGGGTCCGTGGCACAGTCTTTCAGCGTGTTCTCGCCGTTGGTACCGGCCTGGAGGGCCACGGAGAAGATGGTGGTGCCAGCGGCCTTGGCCTGGTTGGCTTCCCAGATGGTGGCTACGCCGTTGTTGGTGCCTTTTTTGGTTGTGTATGTGCCATCCAGAGCGTAGACGTAATCCTCAGCCGTGCTTCCACCGTGTTTGGGACAGGTAGCCGTGACCACGGCGTTATAGTCCATGGTGAATTTATTGCCTTTACCGATCACTTCGTTATAGTCGGGGGTGAAGGCGCTGATGTTGGTGATATTGCCACCTCGAGGGCAACCAATTTCCGTCCATGCCTCACAGTTTGCATAGGTTGCGGTGGCAACAAAGGGATGGCTGTAGGTGGGCTCACCATCGGACAGGATGACGATGTTCTTCTGCTTGCCGGTGGAAGAAGCAGAGGCCAGCAGCTGCTGGGCCACATGGATACCGGCCTGCTGATTGGTGCCGCCATTGGCGTATGTTGCCTTGTCTATTGCTTTCTTAAAAGCATCCAGTTCGCTGGCCGTGTAGAAGTGGCCGTTGTTGTGCGCCGTGGCCTCATCGATAAAGGTGACGATGGCGATGCGGGTGGAGCTGTTCTCCGTCAGCAGCTTGTCACCGAAGGCCTTGGCGGCCTTGCGGGTGTTGGTGAGCTTGGTGCCCTCCATACTGCCGGAGCAGTCGATGACCAGGACCACATCGGAGGTGGTGCTGTAGTTCTTGCCCTGGATGGTCAGGGTAATCTCATAGAGGCCATCCTTTCCATCCACAGGCTGGGCTTTTTTGCTGAGGTTGATAGAGCCCTCAGCGGGCCACACAGGCTGAGTGGCCGCCGTGCCGCCGCCGGTCTCCCCGCCCTCGGCGAAGGATGGCAGGGCCACCAGAGACAGGGCCATGACCAGCGCCAGCACAAGGGCCAACGCCTGTTTCCATTTCTTCATATCCTCGTTCCTCCCATTGCGTTTATTTGCGCGGTGCGCATTATTTTCAGGCCCTAACGGACCTAATTGAAGATGCGACAACGCTTCCGCCGCCGGGATGCCGGTCCCAGCTGCGGAACGTTGTTATAGCGCATATCGGTATCGTTTTCAAGTGTAATTTTGGCTTTCCAAAGTTTATTGTTATCTGGTTGTTATTCTATCACAAAGTCATGTCGAATGCAAGTGCATTTTCAGGGGATAAGGGAAATTTTTCTGGATTCGACGGGCGGATTGTGCTATAATATGTGTAATTAATCAACAGGGCAGGAGGACAATGTCCATGAACGAGAGGAAAACATCCAAAAAAGCGGGATATCCCAACGGGGATGCCCGGGACTTCTTTTTACGGAATCTTGACGGAAAACCGGTAAAGGGTCCGAAAAAGCCGGAGCGGCCCGGGTCTGAGCCGCCCATCATGGCGGTGTATGCCGCGCCGGTGGTGAAGGAGAAGAAATGAGCGGGTTCCGGCTGCGCAGCTGCGTGTGGGAGCTGACGCTGGCGTGCTGCTTCGGGTGCCGGTACTGCGGGTCCGCCGGGGGGCGGGCCAGGGCCGACGAGCTGTCCACGGCGGAGTGCCTGGACACGGCGGACCAGCTGGCAGAGCTGGGGTGCCGGAGGGTGTCGCTGATCGGGGGCGAGGTGTTCCTGCGGCGGGACTGGGCGCAGATCGCCGGGCGGCTCACCGGCCGGGGCGGGGGGGGGGGGGGGGGTTTTTTTTTTTAAACAACTGGAGCCGGCCCCGGGCCGCCCCTTTGTGGAGTTCGGGGGGGGGGGGGGCTATTAAAAAAAAAAAAGAGAGAGCGGAAGGAGGTCGTGGGGAGAGGGTAGGATGAGAAGCGTAAG
>OJJL01000663.1_pt1 | contig 11624 bp, 9 predicted proteins | sample 1596171 | NCBI WGS metagenome assembly OJJL01 (sample SAMEA4350121, study PRJEB24818) | metagenome | biome: human; feature: gut; material: faeces | place: Denmark | collected 2013-09
TCAAAAGACTGATCGCTACACATGTAGGTCTGAACAAAGAAGTTGCTGCAAAATACAACGCAGGCGAAATTGAGTTAAAACTTCAGCCACAGGGTACACTTGCTGAGCAGGTACGTGCAGGCGGAGCTGGTCTTGCAGGTTTCCTTACACCAACAGGTATCGGTACTATCGTTGCTGACAGTACTTCACCGACAACTCTGGAAGGCAAACAGGTCATCGAATTAGATGGTAAAGAGTACCTTCTCGAGAAAGCAATCCGCGGTAATGTTGCAATCATCCAGGGATATATTGCTGATGAATCCGGAAATATCCGTTACAAAGGATCTACCCGTAACTTCAACCCGATGATGGCTTCTGCAGCTGATATCGTTATTGCCGAAGTTGAGAAAATCGTTCCGGCTGGCGAAATCGGTCCAAACTATGTGGAAACTCCACACATTTATGTTGATTATTTAGTTGTAAAGGAGGAAGCATAAGATGGAAAGAAGTGAAATCAAACCATATATCGCGAAACGTGTTGCAAAAGAATTACATGATGGTGATGTTGTAAATCTCGGTATCGGACTTCCTACTATGGTTCCGGATTACCTTGATCCATCTGTTAAACTTACATTACAGTCTGAGAACGGATTTATCGGTCTTGCAGCTGTTGATCCGGAAGATCCGGATGCTGCATACATCGTAAATGCAGGCGGACAGCCGGCTGGTATCGAGAAAGACGGTATGTTCTTTGACAGTGCTACATCTTTCTCCATCATCCGTGGTGGACATGTAGATGCTACAATCCTTGGTTCTCTTCAGGTAGATGAGAAAGGTAACATCGCAAACTGGATCATTCCTGGAAAAATGGTTCCTGGAATGGGTGGCGCTATGGACCTTGTAGTAGGTGCTAAACGAGTTATCGTTGCTATGGAGCACACACAGAAAGGTGCACCAAAGATCTTAAAAGAGTGTACTTTACCGCTGACAGCAGAAGCTCAGGTAAACCTGATCGTTACTGAGATGGGTGTTATGGAGGTTACTCCGGAAGGAATCGTATTAAAAGAGTACAACCCGGAATTCACTGTTGAAGAGATCCAGGCTGCTACAGAAGCAAAACTGATCATCGCTGATGATTTGAAACCAATCGAGTAATGTAGCGTGCAGTGATTCTAAAAAGAATATATCAGCTTATGCTGACCAGAATCATGCATCAAATCTCACATATATTCGACTTGAATAAAATAAAAAACAATTTTATATTTTATTTAAAAAGGTGTGCTTTCCGAGAAGGCACACCTTTTATACATTTTCAATTGACTGTCTCAGATCCAGCATTCGCTGATCCATATTCCGCACATCAATGGCACAGGAAAACAGTTCCTTTTTCAACGCTTTTTCCTTTTTATGATGTTTCTTATACTGCAACTGATATTCCAGCACCGACCAGAAATCCATTCCGATCGTCCGCAGCTGAATTTCTACTTTTTTTCCATCTGTAAACTGCACAATTACGTGCAGACTCTGATAGCCACTGTTTTTCGGTTTTTTCACAAAATCCTTTTCTTTCACAATGGAAATCCCAGGTATCTGGTAAATAAAATCCCGCACACGATAAATATCATCGAGAAACAGGCAAATTACCCGAATTCCTGCCAGATCGTTGATATATGTAAACACATTTTCCTCTGTTAGTTCTCTTTTCTTTTTTATCATTTTTGCCACAATGCTGTCCCGGCTTTTCAGTCTGTACTTTGTATGACTGATGATGCTTCGTCCTATTAGCTGCTCCTGCTCAAATCCAAAATCTGTAATCTGCGTCAACAGGTATTTCATACAATCCAGATATTCATTCCGCAGATTTGGTTCATCCAAAAGTACCAGATCTGCACCTGGCTGAGTTCTATCCTCTTCTGTGGTTTTCTTACCTTTCTCTTTTTTACCGTTCAGTTTATCTACCGTATCTGTTGCGTTTTCTGTCTGGTCTGTTGTATTCTCATTCTTATTTATTTCAGCAGCTATCTTAACTGCTGTATCTCCATTTGCATTTTTTAAACTTTCCGCGTTTTGTTTTATCTCTTTCACCTTTTCTTCTTTCAAATATACATCTCTCCTTTCTTTGCACACTCTATAATATATGCACAATCTTTTGATTTATGACCACTTTTTTATATTTTTCCTGTCATTAATTGATGTTGGAATCAAAAGATGCCATACAAATTGTTCCGTACTTTGTACTCCCACAATTCTACCCAATATTCGCATACTTCTTTGCAACATTTTCAGCATATGATTATCTGGTAAAATCCAGAATCAGGTTCTTGTAAATTGTTGGTAAAATTTCAGAATATCATCAGCAGTTCACACACAACGATCGTAACAAATATTCCTTCTCATTCATTTTCGAAACTTATTGGATAATATTGTGACTTTTTTATGCTAAACTACATCTAATGGGTGTAATAGCTATTACAGAAACTATTTGCAGCAACTGCTTCGATCATCCATTACAACGATCCCAAAAATGTCGGAGCAATTGGAATCAATAGAACAGGGAAAAGAAGACATAAACGAGGGAAGTTATGACAAAACAAGAATTAGGGGATTTAATCATTGCTTTCACAGATGACTTTTATCGCATTGCAAAGGCAATTCTGAAAGAAGATGCCGATTGTGAAGATGCCATGTCGTCTGCGATTGTAAAAGGGTTTAGCAAAATCTGCACATTAAAACAGAAAGAATATGCAAAAACATGGTTTTCACGCATACTGATCAATGAATGTCAGATGATCCTGCGGAAACGTAAGCGGGAAGTCGCTTATGAGGAACGTGTACTGACTGAAGAAGCCGCACAGCTGGATTACTCCGATCTGTATCAGAATCTGATGCAGCTGGATATCTCCTACCGACTGCCACTGGTCATGTATTATTTTGACGGATTTAAAATACGGGAAATTGCTGATATTCTGGAAATGAGTGAAAGTGCGATAAAAATGCGGTTAAATCGCGGAAAAATCCAACTGCGAACCATGTTTGAAAAGGAGGCTGCCATATGAACCATGATCCGAAATATAATGAGTTTGAATATGAAAAAGAAAATTATCCAAAAACACCAGAACATTTTAAACAATTTGTTGCTGCTCAGGTAGAAAAAGAATTGAAGCAGACATCTATTGTAAGGCACAGAGCACGCAAAAAATATTTTCCTGCAAAAGTTGCCGCTGCCGTGATTGTCTGCGCTGCCGTAGGCACTACCGGCGCATATGCCGGAGTAAAACAGTATCAGGCAAGATCACAGCAGTATTTGCAGGAAACAGGACGTATCACTGCTCCGGAAACTTCTTCCGAAGAAGAAACTCCTGCTATTTCCGACAACACAGATTCCGTATCACCAGCTACCATTGTATCTGAAGAAAACGGACTTATTACTACTTTTTCTGACACCTGGCCGGATGTTATGCTGGAAATGTATGATTATGACAGCGAGTACCAAAAACAGCCAAATCAATATATGAATGTTATGGATGCTTATTATGATGGTGGATTACTTTCCATCTACGGTGAAGCAACCCCATATGGCATCAAAACCTTGGGCGACTGGTTTCTTCCTGATCGTATTGTCATCAATGATACGGTTTATCTGGCTACCTGGAACATCAATGGTATCTATGGTGACGGATGTGACCCACAATATAAACGCGGTGCATTCCATGCTACGGTAGAACTTTCTGATGTAAATCTTCCAGATACATGCAAAGTGCAGGTTCCACTGACGACCGCCAGAGATCCGAAGACCGGATATTTCTATATGCAGACCATCAGTTTTGATATTTCCGGTAATGCTAATATCAAACCTTCCGTCACTGCGTCTTCCAAAAACGGTGCAACGGTAACGGTTGGAGAAAGTAAAGTTTCCGCTTCCGGAACCTATCTCAGTCTGACCTGGAATTTTGGCCAGGACAAAGCCTCCTATGAAAAGTTCCATAAAATCATCTCCGGTAATACGATTCATAACTGGATTTACTGCCGCATTACTGATTCCAATGGAAATACCTTTGATACAAAGACAGATTCAGAGACCTTCTCCTCCATCTACTTTGACTCAAACGACACCGGAGATGATCATTGGAACACTTCCGGAGAAAGTACCTATGTTGATGATGACGGAAATTATTGTTTCCACACGAATATTTTGCTTCCAGCATTAACACAGGACTTCACCGCTTTGGAAGTCACACCATATCTCCATCTCGAGGATGGCACCGAAACTGATCTGGACTTTGCATCCTTCCGGGTGGATTATGAATAGTATAGTTTTAGCATGTTTTTCAGAAAGCCAGCAATTGCCGGCTTTCTGTTTTGAAGTAAAGCGGACATTCGCAATCCGCTTTTGCTACTTGCTCATGAACGCAGTCGCTTTGCTTATTCTGCTTTCATTTTCCACTTTATTGATTTGCTTTTTCCTTTTCCTCTTCAAGCTCACGAATACGCGCTAAAGCCGCCTGTAATTCCTGATTTTTTTCATTCAGTTCCTGATTCTTCTCATCCAATTCCTGATTCTTCTCATCCAATTCTTGATTCTTCTCACCTAATTTCTGATTTATAAGATCCAGTTCTTTTCCTTTTTGTTTCAAATCCTCCTGCATCTCATCAATCATCAACTGCACAGTATTCCGGTCAAGTTCCTGCAATTCTTTCGAAAACATATCCATCACTCCTTCGATATTTCGACAGATGTCATAGATTTGTTCATAGTATGCTCTGAACTCTGGATACTGCTCAATAATCGCAATAATCATTTCCGGATCATCTATACAACAAAACGCAATCCATGCATCAAGTCGACTGTTTATCAGATACTTGTTTTCTTTATTGTGCTGAATATTTTTAAAATTGTCAAGCGCTACAAATACATATTTTTGCAGCAGATTAAATTCCAATCCCGAATCTGATTTTTGCCCGAAAGAGTGAATATATACATCTGGAAATTTCTTAAATTCTGCCGGACTGTTCTCAAACAACACTATTGTATATACGTCTTTGATATCTTTATAGCTGAATTTTTTCTTTCGTTCACTTCTTACCCGCTTATATTGTCGTAACAACAAATCCGCTGAATAACAGGCACTTCTCTCTCCCGGAAACTTATATCCAATCTTTTGAATTTCCAGATTTGCAATACTTCCATCTGAAAGCTGCACTACAATATCCATAATAACAAGTGATGATTCATCTGCCAGTCGTGTTCCATCATTTGGTAAAACTTCCATCACATGAACCTCCTGCTTTAATAACAGAGACAATAACTCATCAATACGCTCTGGTGTTGACTCTGGATTCAAAACCTCTTTACTCACAAAATCATACATCACTTTTACTCCCCGCGCTCCAGTGCAAAAATCAAGAAATTCCTCCTGCCGTTCTTCTTCCCACGAATAAAACGTACTCCACATCTTTTCGTTATTGTTAATCTCTTTCAAAATTGCTTCTCTGGTCTGCAGCATAGGAAAATAATCTCGTAACTTTTTTGTCATTGCAAACAACCTCCTCCATACGAAATATTTACATATTTCAAGTTTCATTAGCTTTCTTCTTTTTCTATTTTCATAGTTTGACTAATACAATGTATCACTCTGTTTTTCTTGATATTTACCGAATCGGTGCAACAATATTTAGACTGCTCGTAAGCTATCACCCCTCTGATAACTATGCAATTTTATCTGAATCAGATTTGTTTGAAGAAGAATAGCATGAATATATACCACTTTCCCTTGACCGTCAACCATAAATTTTTCCGCATTTCTTCCACTATACAAATTGCACAACACGCATTTTTTCCCACAAATCCTTTATTTTCAAGACATGCAAAAAACAGGAGCGGAAAATCTACGGATTTTCCACTCCTGTTTTTTACTCATTTTCGTCTATATTTATAAAATGTTAGGGGCAAAAGATGCCATATGAATTGTTCCGTACTTCGTACTCCCACAATTCTATCTTTATAATTATTCCTCTTCGGTTGTCTCTTCCGGAAGGTTGATGGCAAGTCCAAGTTCTTCTAACTGTTTTTCATCTACAGTGCCCGGTGCCTCTGTCATCAGACAGGAAGCATCTTTTACCTTCGGAAATGCAATGACATCACGGATGGAATCTGCATGTACCATATGCATTACCATACGGTCTAAACCGTAAGCCAGCCCTGCGTGTGGCGGTACACCATACTTGAATGCGGAAAGCAGGAAACCGAACTGATCCCATGCACGCTCTTTTGTAAATCCAAGTACCTCAAACATTTTCTCCTGAATATCATCCTGATGGATACGGACAGAACCGCCGCCAAGCTCAGTACCATTTAACACGATATCGTATGCTTTTGCACGGACAGCGCCCGGTTCAGAATCAATCTTGTCCCAATCCTCTTCCATCGGCATCGTAAACGGATGATGCATTGCCATATAGCGATTCTCTTCGTCAGACCACTCAAGTAACGGGAATTCTGTTACCCAGAGGAAATTATATTGATTCGGATCAAGCAGGTTCAGCTCTTTTGCCATATGAAGTCTCAATGCACCAAGAACTGCCCATACGACTTTATTTTTATCTGCAGCAAATAACAGCAGATCACCCGGTTTTCCTTCCATAGCTTCTACTAATGCTGCCAGTTCTTCCTCTGTCATGAATTTTGCAAAAGAAGATTTGTATGTGCCATCTTCATTTACGCACAGGTAAGCCAGACCCTTTGCTCCATATGTTTTTGCCAGATCAACCAGTTTGTCGATCTGTTTACGTCCCATGGACGCTTTGCCCGGAACAGCGATACCTCGTACGCTGCCGCCGTTCTCCAATGCACCGGTAAATACACCGAATCCACAGTCTTTTACAACCTCAGATACATCGTGTAATTCCATGCCGAAACGGGTATCCGGTTTGTCGGAACCGTAACGGTCCATCGCATCCTGCCATGTCATACGCGGAAGCGGGATCTGCACATCCACACCGATTGCCTCTTTGAATACATATTTTAACAGACGCTCATTTACGTCTAATACATCATCTACATCTACGAAAGCTAACTCCATATCCGCCTGTGTAAACTCCGGTTGACGGTCAGCACGTAAGTCCTCATCACGGAAACATTTGGTAATCTGGAAATAACGGTCATATCCGGAGCACATCAGCAGCTGTTTGAACAGCTGTGGAGACTGCGGAAGTGCATAAAAACTTCCCGGATGTACACGGCTCGGTACCAGGTAATCTCTTGCTCCCTCCGGAGTAGATTTTGTCAGAACCGGTGTCTCAATCTCGATAAATCCTTCTTTTGCCATAAAATCACGCATCAGATAAGCCACTTTGCTTCTGAGCATCAGGTTACGCTGTAAATCCGGACGACGCAGATCCAGGTAACGGTATTTCAGACGGATCTCATCTTTTGTCTGGGAATTCTCCTCGATATGGAACGGCGGTGTATCGGACTCAGAAAGGATACGAAGACTCTCTGCGATCACTTCAATATCACCGGTTTTTAAGTTTTCATTTACTGCTGCAGAACGTTTCTGGATCTTACCAACAACTGCGATAACATACTCACTTCTGAGTGTCTCTGCTTTTGCAAATCCGTCGCTTCCTACACTGTTTTCATCAAATACGATCTGAAGCAGACCGGAACGGTCTCTCAGATCAATAAAGATCAGGCTGCCCAGATTTCTTCTTCTCTGTACCCATCCCATAACGGTAACGGTACTTCCGATATCTGCGCTGGATACCTCTGTACATCTATGGGATCTTTTCAATCCACGCATGGACTCTGCCATAATTTTTTCCTCCTATTTAAAGAATTCCACGAACTCCTCGTAGCCCTCTTTTGAAAGCTGCTCTTTCTGGAATTTTTTATTTTTATTCATGCGGACAACCAGTACCTGCTCGCCGTTTGCGCGGGCCTGCTGTGCCTGTCCGATCACTTCGCTGAGTTTATCTCCCGGATATCCTTTTTCAATCAGATATGCTGTTTTCTTCGGCTGCTCCGGAATCTGAAATTCGTTTTCCATCAAAAGCAGAATGATACGCTCAAATCCGATGGAAAATCCGCAGGCCGGAACATCTTTTCCGGTGAAGTTTCCAACCATCTTGTCGTAACGTCCGCCGCCACCGCAACTTCCGCCAAACTCCGGAATCGCAATCTCAAAAATAGTTCCTGTATAGTAAGACATGCCTCGTACCAGAGTCGGATCAAATACCAGTTCAAAGGATGCTGTTTTTGTCGCATTTACTGCAGATGCGATCTCTTTCATGTTCTGAACGATCTCTGCATCCAGATAGTCACCTAAAGTATCTGCCAGATAGCTGATGCCATCCTCTGCCTGCTCCACACCGGTGAACAGAGACAGATATTTGTCGATTGCTTCCTGTGCGTAGCCTTCTTTTGCAAGTTCCTCTGCAACGCCTTCCAGACCAATCTTGTCCATCTTGTCCAGAATGATAAATACGGTATCGAACTCTTCCTCTGCAAATCCGCTGTAAGCCGCCATTGCTTTTAAGATACGACGCTCGTTGATACGGATCTCAAAATTTTTGAATCCAAGTTTGCCAAGTGTGGTAGTCGTAGCAAGAATCAGCTCGATCTCTGCCAGGTTGGACGGCTCGCCAAGAATATCAATATCGCACTGCATAAACTGACGATAACGACCTCTCTGCGGACGGTCTGCACGCCATACATTTCCCATCTGAAGTGCCTTAAACGGGGACGGCAGATCATTTGCATGGTTCGCATAGTAACGGCAAAGCGGTACGGTCAGATCATATCTCATACCGAAATCAACCAGATCTGCCTCACTCTGTGCTGTCTCTAATTTCAGTTTCTCACCACGTTTCAATACTTTGAAAATCAGTTTCTCATTTTCTCCGCCCTGCTTATTGCTCAGGTTTGCAATGTCTTCCATACACGGAGTCTCAATCGGAGTAAATCCGAATGCACGATACGTCTCCTTGATTACGCTCTGCACATAATCACGGATCTGCATCTCATCCGGCATAATATCTTTCATACCGTTTACCGGTTTTTTCTTTAAAGCCACTGTATATCCTCCATTCCATACAGATTGCTCTGTATTTTATATTACCTTATAAAACAGATTCCGATATCTGCTTTCGTATCCATTGCCAGACACAGACGTCTTTTCCAGTTTCTGTGTTCACATACATAGTTTATTATACGTTTGTGTGTTTGATATAGCAAGTGTTTTATCAGAGCTGACCACAGTTTTTCAGCAATTCCCGCTTCCGCTCTACCATCTCATCCACACGATCCAGGTAATTTATAATATCTTTTACATTTCCCACACGCTCGATACGCTTGCCATCTTCAAAAACAACTTTTGTGGTGGCACCTGCGCCAAGCGCCATAATGGTCTGTTTCTCTTCCATGATCAGAATGTTGTACACACCCGCTTTTCCCGGTTTTGCGTAGCCGACATTTTCAAAATTACCTGCCATATTTTTCTGGCGATACAGATAATATGGCTCCAGTCCCATCTCGTGGCAGCACTCAGCGGTCAGATCAATAGTCTGCGCAGTATTTTCAATGTGCAGGTTCTCATACTGCTCTTTCTGCATCCGCAGTCTGGCCGCACGTTTGATAGCCAGAGAATGAACTGTGATATTATCCGGATCCAGTTCTTCCAGCTGTCGCATCGTCTCACGCACATCCTCGATGGTTTCCTCCGGAAGTCCCACGATCAGATCCATATTGATATTGTCAAAACCAACCTCCCGTGCAAGTTTGAAACTGTCGATGGTCTGCTGCACCGTATGCTGGCGGCCGATGAGACGTAATGTTTCTTCTTTCATCGTCTGAGGATTGATAGAAATTCTGGAAATATTGTGTCTGTGGATGACTTCCAGTTTTTCTCTTGTGATACTGTCCGGTCTGCCGGCTTCTACCGTAAATTCCAGAAGCTGCGTCTGTTTCCGCGCTTTTTCCATTTTATTGTCGGCATCTGTTAAAGCATTTTCAGTTCCAGCTCCATCCATAGGATTCTGCGCTTCATCTATCACATCTATTTCATTCACATGTTCATCTGCATAGATCATTCTGCCCTGCTCATCCGCAATGTCAAAATAGCTTCCAATCATAGTCAGCAGGCGGTCCATCTGCTCTGCGGAAAGTGTTGTCGGTGTACCTCCGCCGATATAAACAGAATTCAATACTTTATGCTTGCATACCTCTGCCGTGAAGGCAATTTCTTTTTCCAGTGCATCCAGATATTCATCCATGCGGTTCGCCCATTTTGCCAGCGGATAGGAGGTAAAAGAGCAATACAGACAGGTGCTCGGACAAAACGGAATGCCCACATACAGACTGTATCCGTTCTCATAATCAATACGGCTCAGCAGTTCCAGCTCCCGCTTTGCAACTGACAGACTCAGATCGATCTTTTCATCAGAAGCAAGATATGTTTCCTTCATATAAGAACGAATCTCATCTTCGCTTTTTCCCTCCTCCAGAAGTTCCATCGGAATCTTCGTCGGGCGGATACCGGTCAGAGTTCCCCACGGAAGTGTCTTTCCTGCATACACAGTCAGCAGGTAATACAATTGCTGCTTTAACTCGTTTTTCGTCTTTTTCCGATCTTCAAAATCAACCTGAACACTACCGTCCAGTGCTATTTTTTCTTTCATTGCACGATTCTCATGATCCTGTGCAACGGTTTCTTCTTTTGCTACATCATCCTCTTCCTGAGTTTCTTTCTGATTATGTTCAAAAAACTTAAAATCAATCATGTGGTTTTTCCGGTCATAATTCACCACAAGATGAAATACACTTTCCGGAAACTCCTCCCGCGGCATGGCTTTTACAAGCACATCATGCTGTGGATAAAATGCTTTTACCAGAGAATGAATATCATATTCAAAATTTGGTTCATTTAATTGTACTGTGATCATCTTTATACCCTTTCGTGATAAAAGGAATTTTCATAATTATGAAAATTCCTTTTAAAATCATTATGCTAAGTACATATTATACTGTTTCTCGTATCCAATCGTAGTACGTGCCTCATGTCCCGGAAGGACAGCCGTATCATTTGGAAGTAAAAACAGTTTTTCTTTCACGGAACGCACCAGTTCCGACATGCTGCCACCTTTGAAATCCGTTCTGCCGACGGAGCCGCAAAACAGCGTATCTCCGCTTGCCAGCACTTTGTTTCCATCAAAATAATAGCAACATCCACCCTCGGTATGCCCCGGTGTAGAAATCACTTTGATCTTAAATCCTGCCAGATCAAGTACATCACCGTCTTTTGCATACACATCAGCATCATATGTCTCCGGGTTGCCAAACATTGCAGATACATTTTTCTGAATGTCGTGCATGGTAGCTTCTTCTTTCTCGCTTGCATACACCGGAACGCCAAAGGCATCTGCCACCATCCGTGCATGATGTGCGTGATCATAATGTCCATGTGTCAGCAATACTGCCTGCAGTTTCAACCCGCGCTCTTTGATGCGGCGGATCAGGTCTGCACCGTCTCCACCCGGATCAATGATCACCATCTCTTTTGTATCTGCGTTTACGATAAAGTAACAGTTTGTTCCGATATCGCCAACATTATATTCTTCAATTCTTAAATCTGCCATATACACTCCTGTTT
>OJJL01000668.1_pt1 | contig 11476 bp, 5 predicted proteins | sample 1596171 | NCBI WGS metagenome assembly OJJL01 (sample SAMEA4350121, study PRJEB24818) | metagenome | biome: human; feature: gut; material: faeces | place: Denmark | collected 2013-09
CTCTACCCAGCGTGGAGCCGCGACCGCGTCAGATGTGTAAAAGACACAGCTGCCACAGAGCCGGGGTGCCGGTGGTGTTCGCCGTGCGGCACTACCGGGCGGACGGCTCCGACGTGGAGCGGGCCCGGTACGACGTGTGGGCCCGGGGCGGAAGGCCCCTGTCCGAGACGTGCCCGCCGTCCATGTCCGACGCGTGGCCGGAGGAATTTCACCGGGCGGACACGGACTATGTTATCGTAAAGCCCCGGTTCTCCGCATTTTTCCACACGGAGCTGGACCTGATCCTCCGGCGGCTGGGGGTGGACACGGTGCTGCTGGCCGGGACCACCACGCCCAACTGCATCCGCTCCACCTTCTTCGACGCCCTGTCCCTGGACTATGACGCGGCGGTGCTGTCGGACTGCACCTCCTCCGTGACCCCTGCCGTGCAGGCCGCCAACCTGGCGGATATGCAGCGGGTGGGCGGACAGGTTCTGACGGCGGAGGAGCTGGAGCAGCTGCTGGGGCAGCAAGCAGAATAGCTGAAGCAGCAAAACCTCCGGTTTTCCCGGAGGTTTTGCTGCTTTTTTGACAGTCTGCGAAGCGCGTTCAGTTCAGCACGCCGCTGACATAGCGGTACTTGTCCAGGCTGGACGCAGCGTTCCAGGTCATGTAGCCGCCGGTGTTGCCGGTGTCGTTCAGGGCCCGGATCTGGGCGGCGATCTCATCGGGGCCATAGGTAAAATCTACATTCTCTTACATACTGGACACCAGCATCGTTCTATCAAATGGTCTGCGCGTACTTTCCATTTGTGCTTGCAAACAACACATATCGCATCCACGGTATTCCTTGCGCCAGTATAATTAATCGCGACGATTGTACGATTGCTCTTTTGGAGCACCTTCTCGCGATAGTTTTCGGCACGAAGTTTTTTTCGCTCATCTTCGGATATCTCAACCTGCTGTTTGCCAGCGGATTTTTGCCTGCATTTGGGACATTCAGGAATCCGTTTCTTAAGAGTGACATAGCTGATAGCCCATTCGTGTTCACAGATTTTACATTGCAATTTAACTGGCGAGCTGGTATTCGTGTACGATACTAAAGAAACATTTGAGGACAACAAGTATTTTTGAATTTCAGCTGTTTTTTAATTTGCCTTTCCTTTAATTTCCCTTTGGACCAACTGGAAGAGTCAGGAGTGCCAATATGAACATCAACAAGGAGGATTTGAAAAACAATTTTTTGGGGCAACATAGTGTCGTTGCTTGTTACCCAGTTCATCCTTAGATGATAAATGTTTCGTCCCTTAGCCTCATAGAAAAATTGTTCCTTGTATTTCTCCGAATCATAATTGTTTGTTTTTATTTCTAATACCGTTTTTTCTGAGGAGAGATCGCATACGGCAAGGAAATTATTCTTTGCATCTACTACCAACTCCTGAGACATTATACGTTCGCCATTGAAAATCTCATACTTGATAAAGCTGATCAATGGAAGTATTCGATCCTTGAGCCTATCTCCGGTAGAATTTATACGTTTTTCCATATCATGGTCTTTTTTTTGAATTGCGGTGACTGTCCCATCTTGATTAAATTCGAATGGAACGATTCTTTTTCCATTAGGAATTGACCCGACGAAATCCAGTTTCATCTTATTTGCCCGTAGAAATGGATATGGATCCTGCGTGTCAACATTCAGCATTGAGTTTATCAGGTGTTCAAGTGTTACTCCTGTAAAATTAGTCTGGAATTTTTCGACTCCTTCAGCGCTGATTTCAAAAGTCTTAACAACTTTACTTTCACACTGAAGATACGGTCTCGCAGGAAGTATACGGCTTAATTTCGGGTGAGAAGATAATAGACTAACCGGAATAATGTAGCGGTCATTAAGCCTGAATATGTTGTCCTCCTCGCCCATTTCGGTCACAAGGTAATAATAGCCGCCCATTTTCTCAAATAATTGCCATTCCAGTTTGCAATCATTTGCGCCGCTATGAACTGCCGTGATACCCTCAATACCAAACAGTGCGCACAAATTATCCTTGGTAATATTTCCAGTTGAGAACGTTGGAGAAATCACCTGGTTCTTGATATTATAAAACTTCAGCTTTTCAAATCCGGAAATTTGGTGCCTTTTCATGTATTCACGGAGAAACGCTTCATCAAAATTCCTGCCGGAATAAACTAGTATAATTCTCTTTTCCAGCTCATATTCTTCAACAATTTGATCGAACTCGAATTGCGTGAGAGCAGTTGTTCCAGCTAAATCCTTTTCAGTAATGCCATTTATATGTGTCGTTTCAACTTTGCTGTTTAGCTCCAAAGGCAAGAATCTGCTGTATTCTCTTTTATCGTCGGGCTTGTAAAATGAAATCGAAAGTAAATCATCCTGCTGTGATTTTAGGCCGTTCGTTTCAACATCAAACACTACATATTTTGATGGATTCGTGTCTATTTTTTCCATAAGCTATCACCTTTCAACATTATGAAATCAATATGCTTCAAATAAACAACAGGGATATCAGACCATTCAAGCTTCGGCATTTCTCGCCGAGCCGCCCTTATTCAAACGCGCCGCTGACATAGCGGTACTTGTCCAGGCTGGACGCAGCGTTCCAGGTCATGTATCCGCCGGTGTTGCCGGTGTCGTTCAGGGCCCGGATCTGGGCGGCGATCTCATCGGGGCCATAGGTGTTGTACGGCTCCCGGATGGCGTTGTAGCACTGGATCCAGGTGCGCACCGCGGCAGGGGAGGGAGTCTCCTGCTGCCGGGCGGCAGCCTTCTCGCCGAAGGTTTTCATGGTCTCATAGGGGTGCTCCCAGGGCAGCCAGCTGCCGGAGGCGGAATAATGATCGGGGTACGGCATGGCGCTGATGGCGTCCACCACGCCGCTGATGGCCGCCCAATACTGGCCGTAGGCCGTGACATACTTTTCCGCGCACTCGCCGAACACATCGGCAGACACATACACCCCCGCCCCGTGGAGCCGGTCGGCGGCGTACTGCAAAAACCGCTGAACGGCCTGGGCCTTGCTCTCGTCATTGTCGTTGTGATAGTCGATGGTGCCCGCCTCGTCATAGTCCCAGGTGCCGTCGGGGAAGCGGACATAGTCGAACTGAATTTCGTTGAAGCCCATGGTCTCGGCGGCCTCCAGGGCCAGCTCCACCTTATACTGCCACACCTGGCGGCTGTATACGCTGGGCCAGTACATGCCGCCGATCTTCAGCGGCCGGCCGCTCAGGTCCGCCACCACACACTCCGGATGATCTGCGGCCAGGTTGGGATCGTTGAAGGCCGTGATGCGGCCGATGACGTAATACCCGGCGTCCTTCAGCTTTTTCACCGCCGCCTGATAGCTCTCCAGCGTGTTGTAGGCATCCGCATAGGCGCTGGGGGAATATTTCTGCATCACCGGCGAGGCGTAGCCAATGGCCCCGCCGTCCATGATGTCCACCACAAAGGCGTTGATGCCGCACCCGTCGGCCACGGCGATGTATGCCTCCGGATTCCGGATGGCCTCGTTGTTCAGGTACAGGGCCTTCACGGTGCCGGGCATGACGTTGTTCTCGAATTTGGGCTTTTCATAGGCATCATAGTCCAGTCCTGCCGCATCGCCGCCGCCGTAGCTGTCGCCCCGGTCGGCGTGGAGCTGGGCCATATCCGCGTCATAGGCCGCGGCGGCCTCCTCCTCCGTCAGCCGGACATACCGGGCGGGGATGTACCCGCCGTCGGCCCGGTAATAGGATACGCTGCCGTCGGCCGCCAGATCCCGGTAGCCGGTAACGGTCAGGGCCTGGCCCCGCAGCACCAGGGGGCCGGTGGGGTCGCCGCCCTCATCCGTCAGATTCTGGGCCCGGCGGACATACACGGTTTTCAGCGTCACCACGCTGCTCAGGTCATCGGTCAGGTTCTCCCGGTCCAGCCAGGCGAAGCTGCCGTCCTCCTGGGGCACCCGAACCTGGTCCGGACGATCCTTGTGGGCCTCCTCCACCACATAGGTGACCTGGCTGCCCCGGACCAGCTGCCGCAGGACATTGCCCTCCTCGTCGTACAGCGGAGCCGTCTCCGCTTCCGAGGCCACATAACCGGCCGCCGTCTCCAGGGGGATCTCCTTCTGCCGGGTAAAATGCCACACCAGTGCGGCGATGGTGGCCAGGCACACCAGAGCCAGGGCGATCCCCGGCCACCGGGGGCGGCGCTGCTTCCGGCTGCGCCGGGGCCGGGGGGTGTATTCCGGCTCCGTCTCCTGGACCCACTCCGGCGCCCACGCGCCGGTCTGCTGTTCTTTCACGGACATAGGGGGGTACCTCGCTTCTGTGTATTTTCGCCATTATACCGCATTTTCCGGCAAATGGCTACCCCCATTCTCCGGTCCGCCCCATCCCAATAGAAAACCGGGAAAATTCCCGGAAAAAATGGGACAAACCGCAGATTACCGGGGCAGAAATGTGAATTTTTTTCGCTGCCCTTGCTTTTTTGGAAAAATAGGCTATGATATAGAGGAAATAATATGTCCCGCACGGCGGGAAAAGAAAAGAAGGTACTGTTATGACGAAAATTGACATCGTGTCCGGTTTCCTGGGCGCAGGCAAGACCACCCTCATCAAGAAGATGGTGAAGGAAGCCTATCAGGGCGAAAAGCTGGTGCTGATCGAAAACGAGTTCGGCGAGATCAGCATCGACGGCGGCTTTCTGAAGGATGCGGGGATCCAGATCTCCGAAATGTCCTCGGGCTGCATCTGCTGCTCCCTGGTGGGCGACTTCGGCAAGGCCCTGCGGGAGGTGAAGGAGCAGTTCCAGCCGGACCGCATCCTCATCGAGCCCTCCGGCGTGGGGAAGCTCTCCGACGTGATCGTGGCGGTGGAAAACACCGTGGCGGATATCCCGGATATGAAGCTGAACTCCTTTGTCACCGTGGCCGACGCCGGCAAGGTGAAGGTGTATATGAAGAACTTCGGCGAGTTCTATAACAACCAGATCGAGGCCGCCGGCACCATCATCCTGTCCCGGACCCAGAAGCTGACCCAGGAGAAGCTGGAGGCCGCCGTGGCTCTGCTGCGGGAGAAGAACCCCACCGCCGCCATCCTGACCACCCCCTGGGACCAGCTGGACGGCAAGACCGTTCTGGCCGCCGTGGAGAAGGTGTCTCTGGCCGACGAGCTGCTGGAGAAGATGCGGGCCGAGCACGAGGCCGAGGAGGCCGAGCACCATCACCATCACCACGAGCATGACGATGATGACGGCCACGACGAGCATGAGCATCACCATCATCATGACCACGATGACGAGGACGGCCATGAGCACTGCTGCCACCATCACCATGAGGATGAAGAGCACGAGCATCATCACCATCACCACGGCGACGGAGAGTGCGACGACCCGGAGTGCTCCTGCCACCACCATCACCACCACGCCGACGAGGTGTTCACCAGCTGGGGTGCGGAGACCCCCAAGCAGTTCACCCAGGCGGATATCGACCGCATTCTGACGGCCCTGGATTCCGGCGAATACGGCGCCATCCTGCGGGCCAAGGGCATCGTGCCCGCCGCCGACGGCCAGTGGCTGCACTTTGACTATGTGCCCCAGGAGCATGAGGTGCGCTATGGCGCCGCCGACTACACCGGCCGCCTGTGCGTCATCGGCTCCCAGCTGAAGGAGGACGGCCTGAAGACCCTGTTCGGCCTGTAAGGAGACGCCTATGGACATTCCTGTATATCTCATCACGGGCTTTCTGGATGCCGGAAAGACCGACTTCATCAACGGCATCCTGAAAGACGGCTTCGCCAGCGAGGACCGGACCCTGCTGCTGTGCTGCGAGGAGGGGGAGACGGAGTACGACCCCAAGGTGCTGTTCAACGTGTTCACCTACACCGTGGACGATCCCGCCCAGCTGACGCCGGAATTTTTCAAGAAGCTGGAAAAGCAGTACCGGCCCAAGCAGGTGATCATCGAGTTCAACGGCATGTGGAGCTTCGAGCCCCTGTACCGGGAGGGTCTGCCTGCCAACTGGATCCTGTATCAGATCATGTGCCTGGTGGACGCCACCACCTTTGAGCCGTATCTGCGGAACATGGGCCAGCTGATGATGGAAAAAATTCTCAACGCGGACATGATCATCTTCAACCGCTGCAATGAGGAGCTGCGCAAGGCCCTGCGGGGCCGGAACCTGCGGATGGTGAACCGCCGGGCGGACATCTATCTGGAGAACACCGACGGCACCAGCGAGGACTACGTCACCGAGGACATGGCCCCCTTTGACCTGTCCGGCGGCCACCTGGACGTGCCGGACAACGACTACGGCATCTGGTACGTGGACATGATGGACAACCCCCAGCGCTACGACGGCATCACCGTGCGGTATAAGGCGCTGATGTGCCACTCCAAGAAGTTCCCGGGCATCCACTGCCCCGGCCGCTTCGCCATGGTGTGCTGCAACAACGACATGCAGTTCCTGGCCCTGGTGTGCAAGGGCCAGGAGCTGGAGAAGTTCAAGAACCGCCAGTGGGTGGAGATCCAGGCCACCGTGAAGAAGGAGAAATGCCAGGCCTATGACGGTGAGGGTCCGGTGCTGTACGTCACCGACGTGAAGCCCTGCCAGAAGCCGGACCCGGAGAACGTCAGCTTCTGATACAGAGCGTAATATTCAAAAAGAATCATACAAATAGGAAACCCTTCGGCTGTGCCGAAGGGTTTCCTATTTTTGAAAAACATCGAGCGCACAGCTGTCGCAAACCGCGGCAGGAGCCGCCCGGACGGGCGGCTCCTGCTGGATCTATGACGTGAGTAAGGTTCTTTGTATGGCTCAGTCGTCGTACATCTCGATGAGCTTCAGCAGGTGATCGTAGCGAGCCTTGGCCTCGGCCTCGTTGCGGGCGAACAGATTCTCCGCACGGTCGGGGAACTCGCGGGTCAGACGGCTGTAGCGGGCCTCGTTCATCAGGAAGTCGTGATAGCCGCCGGCGGGAGCCTTGGAATCCAGGGTGAACTTCTTCTCCGCAGCGGGGTTGAAGCGGAACAGGTTCCAATAACCGCAGTCCACAGCCTTCTTCATTTCCTTCTGGCAGTTCATCATGCCGCCCTTGATGCTGTGCATCTCGCAGGGGCTGTAGCCGATGATCAGGGAGGGGCCATGATAAGCCTCGGCCTCGGTGATGGCCTTGAGGGTCTGAGCGGGGTTGGCGCCCATAGCCACCTGGGCCACATACACATAGCCGTACTGCATGGCGATCTCCGCCAGGCTCTTCTTCTTGACCTCCTTACCGGCAGCGGCAAACTGAGCCACCTGGCCGATGTTGGAAGCCTTGGAGGCCTGTCCGCCGGTGTTGGAGTACACCTCGGTGTCGAACACGAAGATGTTCACGTCCTTCTTGCTGGCGATGACGTGATCCAGGCCGCCGTAACCAATGTCGTAGGCCCAGCCGTCGCCGCCGAAGATCCACATGGACTTCTTGGCCAGGTATTCCTTCTTGCTGAGGATGTCGGCAGCCAGGGTGCAGGCGGCGCAGTCGCACAGCAGCTTGCCCTGGGCTTTCAGCTGGGCGGCGTGCTCCGCGAACTGCGGAACGGCGGCCAGCTCCTCCACGGTGGCGATGCTCTCCTCCAGAGCCTTCACATAAGCCCGGGCGGGCTCGGCGTTGGCGCTGCCATCGTCCATGGTATCCAGCCATGCCTGAGCGGCGGCCTTCAGAGAGGGCTGCGCCCACTCCACGGCGATCAGCTGGCGGGTCTCGTCGGCCAGATCCTGACGGATCTTGTCCTGGCCCACGAACATGCCCAGACCGTGCTCGGCGTTATCCTCGAACAGGGAGTTGCACCATGCGGGGCCGTGGCCCTCCTTGTTGGTGCAGTAGGGAGAGGTAGCCGCGGGACCGCCCCAGATGGAGGAGCAGCCGGTGGCGTTGGAGATGTACATATGGTCGCCGAACAGCTGGGTGACGAGACGGGCATAGCTGGTCTCGGCGCAGCCGGCGCAGGAGCCGGAGAACTCCAGCATGGGCTGCTTGAACTGGCTGCCCTTGACGGTGTTGTCCTGCATATCCTTCTTCTCGGAGACCTTGTCCATGCAGTAGTCGAACACATCCTGCTGGGGCAGCTCGCCCTCCTGGGCCACCATGGACAGAGCGTTCACGGGGCAGGCGCCGATGCACACGCCGCAGCCCATGCAGTCCAGAGGACTGATGGCCATGGTGAACTGATAGGTGCCCTTGCCCTTGCCGGCCTTGACGTCCACGATCTTGGCGGCCTCGGGAGCATTCTTGGCCTCCTCGGCGGTCAGAGCGAAGGGACGGATGGTGGCGTGGGGGCAGACATAGGCGCACTGGTTGCACTGGATGCACTTGGCAGCGTCCCAGGTGGGGACGGACACGGCCACGCCGCGCTTCTCATAGGCGGAGGCGCCCAGCTCGAACTGGCCGTCCACATGATCGGCAAAGGCGGAGACGGGCAGGCTGTCGCCGTCCATCTTGCCCACGGGCTCCAGGATCTCCTTGACCATCTTCACCAGCTCGGGCTTGCCCTCCAGCTGCTTGTGCTCGGTCTCGTCCACGGCGTCGGCCCACTCGGCGGGCACGTCGATCTTCTTATAGGCGGTGGCGCCCAGGTCGATGGCCTTGTAGTTCATATCCACCACGTCCTGGCCCTTCTTCAGGTAGGAGGCCTTGGCCTTCTCCTTCATGAAGCGGATGGCGTCCTCCTCGGGCATGACCTTGGCCAGGGAGAAGAAAGCGGACTGCAGGATGGTGTTGTTGCGCTTGCCCATACCGATCTCGATGGCCAGGTCAATGGCGTCGATGGTATACAGCTGGATGTTGTTGCGGGCGATGTAGCGCTTGGCATCGGCCTTCAGGTGGTGGTTCAGCTCATCGAAGTCCCACTGGCAGTTGATCATGAACACGCCGCCGGGCTTGACATCGTTGACCATCTTGAAGCCCTTGGTGATGTAGCTGGGGTTGTGGCAGGCCACGAAGTCGGCCTTGTTGATATAGTACGGGGAACGGATGGGGTGATCGCCGAAGCGCAGATGGCTGATGGTCACGCCGCCGGTCTTCTTGGAGTCATACTGGAAGTATGCCTGCACGTACTTGTCGGTGTGGTCGCCGATGATCTTGATGGAGTTCTTGTTGGCGCCCACGGTGCCGTCGCCGCCCAGGCCCCAGAACTTGCACTCGATGGTGCCGGGAGCAGCGGTGTTGGGACAGTTCTTGTCCTCGGGCAGGGACAGGTTGGTGACATCGTCCACGATGCCGATGGTGAACTGGCGCTTCATCTCGTCGCGCTTGAGCTCGTCATACACGGCGAACACGGAGGCAGGAGGCGTGTCCTTGCTGCCCAGACCGTAACGGCCGCCGATGACCTGGATGTCGCTGCGGCCGGCGTTGGCCAGAGCGGTGACCACATCCTGATACAGGGGCTCGCCCAGAGCGCCGGGCTCCTTGGTGCGGTCCAGAACGGCGATCTTCTTGACGGAGGCAGGAATGGCCTGGATGAGCTTCTCGGGAGCGAAGGGGCGGAACAGGCGGACCTTCACCAGGCCGACCTTCTCGCCGTGGGCGTTCAGATAGTCGATGACCTCCTCGGCCACATCGCAGATGGAGCCCATGGCCACGATGACGCGGTCGGCGTCCTCAGCGCCGTAGTAGTTGAACAGGCCATAGTTGGTGCCCAGCTTGGCGTTGATCTTGTCCATGTACTTCTCCACCACGGCGGGCAGAGCGGCATAGTACTTGTTGCAGGCCTCGCGGTGCTGGAAGAAGATATCGCCGTTCTCGTGGCTGCCGCGCATGTGGGGATGCTCGGGATTCAGAGCGTGCTGACGGAACTCCTTCACGGCGTCCATGTCGCACATATCCTTCAGATCCTCGTAATCCCACACGGCGATCTTCTGGATCTCGTGGCTGGTGCGGAAGCCGTCGAAGAAGTTGATGAAGGGAACCTTGCCCTCCAGAGCGGCCAGATGAGCCACGGGAGACAGGTCCATGACCTCCTGGACGTTGCCCTCGCACAGCATGGCAAAGCCGGTCTGGCGGCAGGCCATCACGTCGGAGTGGTCGCCGAAGATGTTCAGCGCCTGGGTGGACACGGTACGGGCGGAGACATGGAACACGGCGGGCAGCTGCTCGGCTGCGATCTTGTACATGTTGGGGATCATCAGCAGCAGGCCCTGGGATGCGGTGTAGGTGGTGGTCAGGGCGCCTGCGCCCAGAGAACCGTGAACCGCGCCGGCAGCGCCGGCCTCAGACTGCATTTCCACCACCTTGACCCGGGTGCCGAAGATGTTCTTCAGCCCGTTGGCGGACCACTGGTCCACAAAGTCGGCCATGGGGGACGACGGGGTGATGGGATAGATGGCGGCAACCTCGGAGAACGCGTAGGACACGTGCGCCGCAGCGTTGTTACCATCCATGGACTTCATTTTTCTTACCATAAATGAACCTCCTCATAAAAACATTTCGCGGATTTCTCAACGAAACACCATACATTGTGTATAATACCACAATCTTTTTTCTTTGTAAACTGGCTTTTCCCCTTTTTTCACAGATTGAGGCTTTTTCTTCATCGTGCACAAAAATTCTCACGGTAAGAGGGAAGTTTTTTTGACAATGTATTTCAAAACGGCGGGATATGTGCTAAAATACAGATGAAACATATCAGAAAGCAACATGAGACTGTCAAAAAAATCGGAAATCTTCCGCCATCGGAAAGGAAGATAGTTACGAAAGAAACCCATCAGGGGTGTCTTTCGTTTGCAATCACAGGTTTTTCAGAACTTATTAAGTTCTGAAAAACCGCACGCAGCTTGTCAAAAAGCCTTTTTTGACAAGCTGCGCAGAACAAGCGCATTTTTTGTGAGAGGATGTGAAGGGTCATGGTGGTAACGGTACGGTCCCTGGGACTCAACGGCATCAGCGGCTATGAGGTGTCGGTGGAGTGCTTTTTGTCCGGGGGGCTGCCCGCCTTCGACGTGGTGGGCCTGCCGGACGCGGCGGTGCGGGAATCCCGGGAGCGGGTCCGGGCCGCCATCAAGGCCTGCGGGGCCAAATTCCCCGTCAGCCGCATCACCGTGAACCTGGCCCCGGCGGGCCAGCGCAAGGAGGGGACGGTGTATGACCTGCCCATTCTGCTGGGCATCCTGACAGCGGCGGAGGAGCTGAAGCCCCTGCCCGCCGACGCGGCGTTTCTGGGGGAGCTGAGCCTTACCGGCGCGCTGCGTCCGGTGACGGGGGTCCTGCCCATGGCCCTGTGCGCCGCCCGGCTGGGCATCCGCCAGCTGTTTGTCCCCGCCCAGAACGCCCCGGAGGCCACCCTGGCCCAGGGGATCACCGTCTATCCGGTGGAAAACATCGCCCAGCTGGTGGCCCACCTTACCGGCGGTCCTTTTTACACATCTGCCGCGGCGGACGACCAACCCTGGGTAAATTCCGGGGGTCGCCGTTCCATTAAACAAAAAAAGCAAAAGACGACTCAGAGGCAGTAGAGCCCGTACGACGACGTGGACAA
>OJJL01000669.1_pt1 | contig 11412 bp, 9 predicted proteins | sample 1596171 | NCBI WGS metagenome assembly OJJL01 (sample SAMEA4350121, study PRJEB24818) | metagenome | biome: human; feature: gut; material: faeces | place: Denmark | collected 2013-09
GATTATAATCCCGGCTGGCCCGGCGGAACTCCTCCTGCCGGCTGCGGAAGCCCCGGCCATAGCGGCCGGTGATGCCGAAGCCCTTGATGGCGTCCAGATTGTGCAGCGTCTCCGTCTCGTAGGACATCAGGCGGCTGCCCACCTGGCGGACCTCCTGCTGGTGGGTGCGCATGCCCCGGATCAGGCGGCGGGACGTCAGCAGCAGGAAGGGGGCGCTGGCCAGGGCCAACAGGGCCATGACCCAGTCATAGTGCAGGATCACCGCCAGGGTGGCGGCGAAGGTGTACGCCGTGACGATCAGGTCCGGCAGCCAGCGGATGGCGCTGGAGGATACGGAGCCCACGTCGGTGGACAGGCGGCTGAGCAGGTCGCCGCTGGCAAACGCGTTCAGGGACCGCCAGTCGGCCCCCAGCAGGCGGTTGAACACCTGGGCCTGGATATCGTTGTTCACCCGGAGGGAGATTTTCGTGGAAATGCGGGAGGTGACGCTGCGCAGCAGCAGACCCACCAGGGCCGAGGCCACCATCACGGTGACGATGAACCACAGGTGGTCGCTGTCGTAGCCGGTGATGATGTCGATGGAGTATTTGCTGGCCACGGCAGACACCAGGCCCAGGGTGGAGCTGGCCACGCCCAGGATGGTATAGAACCACACCGCCCGCCGGTAGCGCTTGGTATAGCCCCAGATCCACTTCCAGTCGGCCCAGATCTCGGAAAACGTGCCGTCCCGCCAGCTGCTGACCAGGGTCCCCAGAGACTCCGAGCCCATGGGCTGCCGATTGTCCTCCTGCCGCATATCCCGCACCTCCTATGAAAAAACTCAGCACTTTATTATAGCATTGTCTGCCGGAGAAGTCAAACCAAGCGTCAGATTGGGCAAATTTGACGGGACGTGAGCGGCAAAATAGATGGATAAACGGCACCGTGTCGTCAAACGGGAAATTGTGCTTGCACATTGGACGAAAATGTGGTAAAATGACAAAAAAGCGAGGGAGGCGACGCCATATGAAGCGAGGAACCGGAAAGAAAATCGGGAAAATCGTCCTGCTGGCGGTGCTGCTGGCCATTGTGGGCGTGATCGTGTACGCCGTCATGGTCTGTCCGGTGAATCCCACCCGGATGAAACCGGCGAAAAGCTATGAGCAGCTGCGGGACACGGTGGAAAAGAAAACGGATATCCGGGTCCCCGGGGAAAACCTGCTGCCGTGGACGGTGACGGAGCGTCAGCTCCGGATGGACGGTCCCTCCCGGATGGCCAAGGTCAGCGGCTTTGCCATATCCGGCACCATGGAGCGCGGCGGCGTTACCTTCAACGCAGAGGTCTCCGTGGGAGTCACCGGCGTCGTGGGCGATCTGCCGCCCTGTTGGGACAGCTATCGCTATGTGCCCATTTACCTGTTCCAGAACCGGGGGTTTTACATGACCCAGCTCTACATAGAAGGGAATGAATACATCATCCAGGTGATGTATCCGGAGAGCACGACCCTGTCGGAGGAGGACGCGGCGTATGTGGAGGACGCGCTGCGGACGGCGTGTCACACGGTGGTGGATCTGTATCAGTAACGGGAAAGGAGACTTGCCATGAAGCGAGGAACCGGGAAGAAAATTATTCTGCTGGCGGTACTGCTGGCCATTGTGGGTGGCATCGTGTATACCGTGCTGACCTGGCCGATATATCCCCAACCCCGGAAAAGCGTGGATAGCTACGCGCAGCTGCGGCAGGATATGGAAAAGACGGGTGTGCTGGTCCCTCCGGAGAACGTCCTGCCATGGGTGGAAACATTCTACAGTCAAGAGCTGGATGGCCGGGACCGGCTGAGTAAGCCCAAGGCTTTTCTGATGTCGGGGACCGTGGAATACGGCGGTGCGTCATACAGGGCGGAGATCTTCGAGTCTCAGAAATGGACCTTCGAGTGGCGCGCGGAGATCTCGCTGCGGGAAAACTATCGGATGACGCCCATTTACCGGGACGCGTGGGACGATTCGGTGCTGTATTTCTTGAGCATTGACGGCCATATATACACCGTCACGGTGTACGCCGACGGGAAGATGCCCCAGGATGCCGTGGACTATTTCGACGGCCTGCTGCTGGAGGCGTGTCACACGGTGGTGGATCTGTATCAGTGATGGGGGGATTGCTGTAATGAAACGTAAAAACGGGAAAAAGGTCCGGAAAATCGTCCTGTTGGTGATCCTGGCCATTGTGGCGGGAGTCGTCCTATACGACCTGGTGTTTTGCTGGCCGGTGCACCCGTCCTTACAGAAACCGGCGGAGAGCTATGAGCAGCTGAGCCAGACGGCGAAAAAGCTGGGGGTCCTGGCTCCGCCGGAGGATATCCTGCCCTGGAAGCAGGAGGAGTACAGCATCTATCTGTCCAGCATCAGGCGCTTCGCCCGGCCCACCGGCTGGGATATGACCGGGAAGGTTATCTATGACGGGACCACATACCCGGTGTATATCCTGGCGCTGCGAAATACGGAGAAGCGCCAGGAATATCCGCCGCTGAGAGAGAATTACAAGCATGTGCCCATTTACCGGGAATGCAGTGAGGATGGGCTGCGGCTGTTTTTTGTGATCGACGGCCACAGCTATACCTACAGCGTGGGGATGATGGCCCCGCCGGAGGAGACGATCCCCCAGGATGCCGTGGACTACTTCGACGGTCTCCTGCTGGAGGCGTGTCACACGGTGGTGGATCTGTATCAGTAACAGCCAATAAGAGAAAATGCGCCCCGGCCGGGGCGCATTTTTTCGCAAGTGTTGCATATAGCACAGATTTTTTGCCATAAAAAGGATATAATATAATCGAGATTTTAGGGGAAAGAAGGTATCCTTATGTTCTGCACAAGAAAGGTCAATGACGATTATACCTGGGTGGGGGCCGACGGACGCCGCCTGGCTATGTTCGAGGGGGTCTATGACGTGCCCCGGGGCGTATCCTTCAACAGCTATCTGCTGACCGACGGGAAAACGGTGCTGTTTGACACCGCCGATGCCTCCGTGTGCCGGGTATTTCTGGAAAACGTGGCCCACGGGCTCAATGGCCGGGCCCTGGATTACCTGGTGGTGCAGCACATGGAGCCGGACCACGCCGCCGATATCCGGGACCTGCTGGTGCGGCACCCGGAGACCACCGTGGTGTGCTCCGCCGCCGCCAAGAATATGCTGGCCCAGTTCTTCGGCCCCGGGTACGAGGGGCGCATCAGCGTGGTGAAGGAGGGGGACACCCTCTGCACCGGGCGGCACACTCTGCACTTTGTGGCCGCGCCTATGGTCCACTGGCCGGAGGTGCTGATGACCTATGACGAGACGGACAAGCTGCTGCTGACGGCGGATGCCTTCGGCACCTTCGGCGCCTTGAACGGCGCGCTGTTCGCCGACGAGGTGGACTTCCACCGGGACTATCTGGACGAGGCCCGGCGGTATTACACCAATATTGTGGGCAAGTACGGCGCACAGGTCCAGGCGGTGCTGAAAAAGGCCGGGGGACTGGACATTCAGATGCTGCTGCCCCTGCACGGCTTCGTGTGGCGGCAGGACCTGGGGTACATCCTGGGCAAATACGACCTGTGGAGCCGGTATGAGCCGGAGGAGCGGGGCGTGGTCATCGCCTATGCGTCGGTGTACGGCGGGACGGAGAACGCCGCCAACATCCTGGCCTGCCGTCTGCGGGAGCAGGGGGTGCAGGTGGCCATGTACGACACCTCCGTTACCCCGGCGTCCTACATTCTGGCGGCGGCGTTCCGGTTCAGCCATGTGGTGCTGGCCGCCCCCACCTATAATGCCGGTGTGTTCGTCACCATGGAGAACCTGCTGCACGATCTGACTGCCCATACGCTGAAGAACCGCCGGGTGGCGTATATCGAGAACGGGTCCTGGGCTCCCACCAGTGCCCGGGGCATGCAGAAGCTCCTGGAGCCTCTGAAATGGGAGCAGGCCGCAGATACCGTGACCCTGCGTTCCGCCCTGCGCCAGGGCCAGCAGGAGGAGCTGGAGCGCATGGCCATGCAGCTGGCGGACAGTGTAAACGCATAGTATATCGCAGAAAAATATCGTATTATGTAAAAATCGCGGGCAAAGGCCCGCGATTTTTTCGTCATGAGATCCTTTCCAGGCGCTCCTGGCGGTCCATATCCCGCAGGACGCCCAGCACCAGCGGCACCGTCAGGGCGAAGGCGCACACATCGGACAACGACTGGGCCAGCTGTACCCCCAGCTCTCCCAGCACATGGGGCAGGATCAGCACTGCCGGAATGAAGAACAGCCCCTGCCGGGCCGCCGCCAGCAGCGACGCCTGCCACACCTTGTTGATGGTCTGGGTCAGCATGCTGGAGATGACGATGACCCCGCACAGAGGGAACACCGCGCACTGACAGCGCAGAGCCCGGGCCCCGAAGGCGATAACCTCCGGGTCGTTGCGGAACACCGCCACGATTTGGGGCGCGAAAATCATCCCCAGCACCGACGCTGCCGCCAGAAACACCGTGGCCCACTTGACGCAAAAGCGGAAGGCGTCCTTCACCCGGCCATACAGCCCCGCGCCGTAGTTGAAGCCGCACACCGGCTGAAATCCCTGGCCGAAGCCGATCAGCGCCGACTGGGCCAGCTGCATGGCACGGGTCACCACGCTCATGGCGGCAATGGCCGCGTCGCCGTACAGGCCCGCGCTGCGGTTGAGGCAGATGGTGGCGATGCTGGCCAGCCCCTGGCGGCACAGGGACGGCACGCCGCCCTTGCAGATCTCCACCAGCAGGTCCCGGCGGATGCACACGTTCCGCAGGCGGATGCGCAGGTTGCCGCCCCGGGAGCAGCCTAAAAGCAGCATGCAGAACGATGCCAGCTGGCTGAGAATGGTGGCCAGGGCCGCCCCGGCCACGCCCATATCCAATACGAAGATCAGCAGCGGATCCAGCCCCACGTTCAGCACCGCTCCGGCAGCGATGCCCACCATGCCGTAGGCGGCGCTGCCCTGAAAGCGCAGCTGGTTATTCAGAACGAAGGATGCCGTCATATACGGGGCCCCCAGCAGGATGATCCGCAGATAGCTGCGGGCATAGGGCAGGATGGTATCCGTGGAGCCCAGCAGCCGGGCCAGGGGCGTGAGAAAGATCTGGCCCAGCGCCAGAATGACGCACCCCGCCAGAAACGCCAGGGTCACGCCGGTGGCGGCCATTTTCCCGGCGTCGCCGGATTCATGGCGGCCCAGCTGGCGGGAGATGTAGTTGCCGGACCCGTGGCCAAAGAAAAAGCCCACCGCCTGGATCACCGCCATCAGGGAGAACACCACCCCCACCGCGCCGGTGGCGCTGTTGCTGTGGAGCTGGCCCACGAAATAGGTATCCACCATGTTATAGCAGGCCGTCACCATCATGCTGATGATGGTGGGCGCCGCCATTTTGCACACCAGATGGCCCACCGGCTGGCCGGTGAGCTCCTGAAATTTTGCTTCCTGCTTGTCGTTCATGTGATTCCTCTCCGGTCATGATAATGGGCAGGGCAAGCCCCGGCGCAGCGGCGCCGGGGCTTGGGGATTGCTTGAAATTCCGATCACTCCACCACGGGCAGGGACTTCACCACAGCGGCGCAGCGGGGGCACAGGGTATCGTGACCGGCCACGGTGCCCACGCTGGAGAGCACCTTCCAGCAGCGGGCGCACTTGACACCCCGGGCGGGAGCCACGGTGACGGTCAGCTCGTTGCCCACAGTGACCCGTACCTGGGACACGATCAGCAGATCCGCCAGGGTATCCGCGTCCATGTCCGCCAGGAAGGCGTCCTCGGCGGGAACGGTGACATCCACCTCCGCCTCCAGGCTCTTGCCGATGGTCTTGTCGGCCCGGGCCTGCTCCAGCGCACCGTTGACGGCGGTGCGGACGGCGGCGATCCTTGCCCAGCGGTCCATGGCGTCCTCCGGCAGAGCATAGCCCTCATAGGGCTGCACCATGCAGTTGAACAGCACGCTGCGGCTGTCGTCGGCCTGCCGGTGGGGCATGGCCAGCCAGATCTCCTCGCAGGTGAAGGCCAGGATCGGCGCGAACATCCGGGTCATGGCGTCCAGGATCAGGAACAGGGCGGTCTGGGCGCTGCGGCGGCTGAGGCTGTTCTCCCCGTCGCAGTACAGGCGGTCCTTGATGATGTCGAAATAGAAGGAGCTCAGGTCCACCACGCAGAAGTCGTTGATGGCGTGGGACACGGCGTGGAACTCGTAGGCGTCGTAGCTGTCGAACACCCGGCGGATCAGGCTGTTGAGCCGGGTGACGGCCCAGCGGTCCAGCTCCTGCATCCGGGCGGCGGCCACCAGCTGCTCCGGATCGAAGCCGGTGAGGTTGTCCAGGCAGAACTTGGCGGTGTTGCGGAACTTCAGATAATTCTGGCTCAGCTGCTTGAAGATGTCGTCGGAGCAGCGGACGTCCACGTGATAGTCGGAGGAGCCGGCCCACAGGCGCAGCAGGTCCGCGCCGTACTTGTTGAAGATCTCGGCGGGGTCCATGCCGTTGCCCAGGGACTTGTGCATGGCGCGGCCCTGGCCGTCCACGGTCCAGCCGTGGGTCAGGCACTCCTTGAAGGGGGCCCCCCGCTCCAGCGCGCCCACGGCCACCAGCAGGGAGCTCTGGAACCAGCCGCGATACTGGTCCAGACCCTCGATATACATGGTGGCGGGCCAGAAGCCCTGGGTGCGCTCCATAGAGGCATAGTGGGTGGAGCCGGAATCGAACCAGCCGTCCAGGGTGTCGCTCTCCTTCTCGAAGCCTGCGGCCTTGCCGCAGTGGGGGCAGGTGAAGCCCTCCGGCAGCATGTCCTCCGCCTCCATCTCGAACCAGGCGTTGGAGCCCTTCTTTTCAAAGAGGCCCGCGATGGCGTCGATGGTCTCGTCGGTGCAGATGGGCTTGCCGCAGTCCTTGCAGTAGAACACCGGGATAGGCAGGCCCCAGCGGCGCTGGCGGCTGATGCACCAGTCGGTGCGCTCCAGGACCATGGAGCGCAGGCGGTCCTTGCCCCAGGAGGGCACCCAGCGCACGTCCTCGCAGGCGGCGATGGCGTCATCCTTGAAGGACTCCACGGAGCAGAACCACTGGGGAGTGGCACGGAAGATGATGGGCTTCTTGCAGCGCCAGCAGTGGGGATAGCTGTGGACGATCTCCTGGCTGGCAAACAGGGAACCGGCCTCCTTCATATCCTGAAGGATCACGGGGTTGGATTCCTCGGTCTTCATACCGGCGTACTTGCCGGCATAGTCCGTGTGGCGGCCCTGGTCGTCCACGGGCACCACCATGTCCATGCCGTAGCGCAGGCAGGTCTGATAGTCGTCGGCGCCGAAGCCGGGGGCGGTGTGGACGCAGCCGGTACCGGAGTCCATGGTGACATAGTCCGCCAGCACCAGGCGGCTGGTCTTGGGCAGGAAGGGATGGCTGGCCAGCATGTTCTCGAAGAAGGCACCGGGGTGGGTCTCCACGATCTCATAGCGGTCGAAGCCGCCGATGCCCATGACCTTCTCCGTCAGGGCCTCCGCCATGATATACAGCTCGTCGCGGCCCTCCGGCTTGACGACGGCGTAGCTCTCCGCCAGGTTCAGAGCGATGGCCAGGTTGCCGGGCAGGGTCCAGATGGTGGTGGTCCAGATGACGAAGCTGAGCTTGCTCTTGTCCAGGTGGGGGAGCTTGCCCAGGTCATCGTGCATGGGGAACTTCACATACACCGTGGTGCAGGGGTCGTCCTGATACTCGATCTCCGCCTCGGCCAGGGCGGTCTCGTCGTGGGGGCACCAGTACACGGGCTTGAGGCCCTTGTAGATGTGGCCGTTTTTATACATCTGGCCGAACACCCGGACCTCCCGGGCCTCAAAGCCCGGGTCCATGGTCTTGTAGGGGTGGTCCCAGTCGGCCACCACGCCCATGCGCTTGAAGCCCTCCCGCTGCACGTCGATATAGTGGTCGGCGAACTCGTGGCAGGCGGTGCGGAAATCCGCCACGCTCATGGCCTTGTGGTTGAGCTTGTTCTGCTTGATGATGGCGGACTCAATGGGCATGCCGTGGTTGTCCCAGCCGGGGATATAGGGGGTGTAGTACCCGCGCATGGCATAGCTGCGGTTGATGAAGTCCTTCAGGGCCTTGTTCAGGGCGTGGCCCATGTGCAGGGCGCCGTTGGAGAAGGGAGGGCCGTCGTGGAGGGAGAACAGGGGCTTGCCCTCGTTCTTCTTCAGCAGCTCGTTGTAAAGGTCCAGCTGCTCCCAATAGCGCAGCATCTCCGGCTCCCGCTTGGGCAGGCCCGCCCGCATGGGAAAGCCGGATTTCGGCATATTCAGCGTCTTTTTGTACTCCATGTGTTACCTCCGTATACGAAAATTGTATTTGAAAACCAATAAAAAAGCGGCCCTTGTCTCTGTAAGAGACAAAGGCCGTGAAAAACCTCTGCGGTACCACTCTTATTGCCGCGAAAACGCGGCCACTCCGCCCCACCATCCGTGGGCGAGGGATGATAACGGCCCTCCGCCGTCCGCACCTAATCCGGGTATGCCGTTTCAGCAGGATGCTCCGGGGTGATATTCGCCGCTTCGCCCGTGACCGCCTTGCACCGAAACGGCGGCTCTCTTGGCATCGGGAAGGAGCGCTACTGGTCCCCATCACTGCATTTGCACTGGATCACCACATAATATAGCCACTTTTCCCGGTTTTGTCAACGGGAAAATAGGGAAAATTCACTTTTTCCGCACGGAGCGAAAAAAATCCGACAGAACCCGGGCGCATTCGGCCTCCAGCACGCCGCCCACCAGGGCGGGAGGGTGAGGGAAATCCTCCATAAACAGATTCATGACCCCGCCGCAGGCGCCCATCTCCCGGTCCCGGGCCCCAAAGTACACCCGGCTGACTCGTGCGTTGAGAATGGCCCCGGCACACATGGGGCAGGGCTCCAGAGTCACATACAGCGTGCAGCCGTCCAGCCGCCAGGTGCCCAGGGTCCGGTTGGCTTCGGCCATGGCCTCCATTTCCGCGTGGGACCAGGCGGCCTGGCGCTCCTCCCGCCGGTTGCGGCCCCGGCCCACCACCGCCCCGTCCCGGACGATGACGCAGCCCACCGGCACCTCCCCGGCGGCGGCGGCCTCCCGGGCCAGGTCCAGCGCCTGGCGCATGTATTCCTCGTGCATTTCGCGCACCTCCCCGGAAAAATGTTCCTGTCCCCTGATTAAAGCCTGTCATATCTGTCCAAAATAACCGTACAATAGCCATCAGGAGGTATCGCCATGAAAAACAAGGACACGGCCTCCCCCACCCTGGGGGACCTGCGGCAGGAGCTGTATCAGACCAACCAAGCCCTGCGCAACGCCTATGATAAGTTCAATTACGTCACCGCCCCGGAGCTGGTAGAGGCCAGCATTTACGAGATCAACGCCCTGAAGGCCCGCAGCGACTATCTGCTGCGGTGCATCAAGACCCAGCTGGGGGAGGGCCCCTGCGTGGCGGCGTCCTCCGTGAAGGGAGGGACTGTGTGTCCGTCTTAGAAAAAGCCGCCCTGGGCGTGGGGGCGCTGTTTATCCTGCTGGGGGTGCTGCGCCTGACGAAAAGCCCCCTGAAAACGGTATTCCGGGTAGCGGGCAACGCGGCCCTGGGCTTTGGCGCCCTGTGGCTCCTGGGCCGCACCGTTCCCGGGCTGCACCTGGGCCTGAACGTGTTCAACGCCCTGGTGATTGGGGTGCTGGGCCTTCCCGGCTTCGGCCTGCTGCTTCTGCTGCAGTGGGTGCTTACATAGGGGCATCCTGCGGGGCGGACAGAATTGTCCGCCCCCTATACGGTCACGATTATCGTAAAGAGACGCGAAAACCGCCACCCTGGCCGGTGACGGTTTTCTTTGTAAAACCCTAACTTAGTCGGGCCAACCGCTTGTCGCAGCGCCCTTTCCATGTTCATTATAGGTCATGCACACGATTTTGTCAAGCTCTCGGACGCTCCATAGGGGCCGACGACTCTGCCGGCCCTATCTCTTCGGGCTATCGCATGTCGAAAGCGCAATATCCTGTGCTAAAAATGCAATTTCTCGTTGATTTTCCGCATGCGGGCCGGGTCCATCTTACACACCCGGCGGTCGAAGGTCACCAGGCCGTTGACCTCGTCCTCCACGTCGGACAGCTGGGTATACACCGCCGCCGACAGTCCCTGGGCCTGGATCAGGGGCAAAACCTCCGTTTCATACAGCTTTTCCACCGCGTCCATCCAGGCTGCCGCATCGTCATACATGCGGTAGCCGAATTTTTTGTCCGTCGCCAGGTGACCCGGGCACTGCAGGCTGTAGCCCCCGAACTCCGTCAGGGCCAGCACCCGCCGCCCGTCGTTTTTCAGGCGCACGGGCCGATAGTATACGTGGCGGCTTTTCAGGTCGCCGCCGCCCTGGTCGTGCCAGCCGGAGGCATGGTCGATGGGCCGGGTGGGGTCCATGGCCCGCAGCCGGTCCGCGACCTCCAGGGCGCTGAACTGGCCCCAGCCCTCGTTGAAGGGCACCCACAGGCCCAGGGACACGCAGTTATACAGCAGGTCCACCGTGTCGGCCATGTCCCGGAGGAACTGCTGCCGTCCAGGCTCCCCGGCCCGGCCCAGCCGGGCCGACGGCGCGTCATGCAGGTGCAGACCCAGAAAGGGCAGCACCTGCATGGTCAGGGTCCGCCATCCCTCGAAGCAGGATACCATATCCTGCCAAACGATCATCCCCAGCCGGTCGCAGTGATAGTACCACCGCAGGGGCTCGATCTTGATGTGCTTGCGCAGCATGGAAAAGCCCATATCCCGGGCGGTCTGAATATCCCATACCATGGCCTCGTCGGCAGGCGGGGTGTACAGTCCGTCGGACCAGTAGCCCTGGTCCAGCAGCCCCGACTGGAAGCAGGGCCGGTGGTTCAGGGCCAGCACCCGGCGGCCTTGATGCTCCATAACGGAGAATTTCCGCATACCGAAGTAGCTTTCCACCCGGTCGCCGGAGGGCAGAGTCACCTCCAGGTCGTACAGATACGGATCCTCCGGGCTCCAGGGGCGGAAGTGTTCCGCCGGAATGGGGCACACGCCCTCTCCCCGCTCATCGGCCCAGCTGCGGGCAACGACCCGCCCGCCGCACAGCACCGTGACCCGGGCTCCTGCCGGGTCCTCCGCCCGGACGGCGTACCGCAGGCATTTCCCGTCAAAGTCCGGGGTCAGGCGCAGGGAACGGACGTAGTTGTCCGCTGTACTCTCCAGCCACACCGTCTGCCAGATGCCGGATTGGGCGGTGTACCAGATGCCGCCCCGGTCCGTGCGCTGCTTGCCGAAGGCGTGGACACCGCCCTCCGGGTCGTCGGTGACGGCCACAGTCAGCCGGTTTTCCCCGGGGACCAGGGCGCCGGTAATGTCCAGGGTGAAGGGCAGATAGCCCCCCTCATGGCCGCCCACAGGC
>OJJL01000700.1_pt1:0-5000 | contig 10768 bp, 6 predicted proteins | sample 1596171 | NCBI WGS metagenome assembly OJJL01 (sample SAMEA4350121, study PRJEB24818) | metagenome | biome: human; feature: gut; material: faeces | place: Denmark | collected 2013-09
CTTTTAACTCCCACTGACATAAGCACCCCCCTCCCTACCGCTTAGTGCTCTACGCACCTGAAGCGGGGGAATGCTTATTCTGCGTTCAAATCATCTGATTTCTTCTGCCTGCAGCGCATGTTCCGCAAACATCCGTTGTACAAATGCATAACTGCCCAATCCCGCTATCATACAATCTGCTTCTATTCCACCTCGCTCCAGGATATTTTTCCAGGAATCCTCATCTTCTCCTGCCATATCATTTCTGGCATGATCTCCAGCCACCAGCATCAATGGTGCCAATACGGCTTTTTGGCAGGACAGTTGTTCCAGTTTTTCCTTTACATCCGTAATCTCCGGATATCCTTCCACGGTACCGATCCACACATTTGTAAATCCCTGAGCCTGAATCTGATGCTCCAGTGCCGGATAGCATGCATTGGCAAAATGTCCTGTGCCATGTCCCATAAATACAAACGCATCAGAAGAGCTTCTGAAATCAAAAACTTTATTCAGGCCACAGATCAGTTCTTTATAATCGGACTGCTGGTGAAGCAGCGGATGTCCCAGCCGCACAGACTCGAATTGATTCAGATATTCACGCAGGATTTCCACCAGTTCATCGTATTCATAGCCATGGATCACATAGGTAGGCTGTACGATCAGCTCTTTACACCCGGCCACAACCAGAGTTTCCAGAGCCTCCGAAACTGTATCAATGCATATTCCGTCCCGCTCCTTCAGTTTTTTTATGATCCGGCGGCTGCCGTATGCTCGCCGCATCTCATAACCCGGCAGTGCCGCCGAAATCGCCTGTTCCACCGGATTAATATTCTGTGCTTCCGCCTCCCGGTAAGAAGTTCCAAAACTTACAATCAATACACCTTTTTTCATTGGTCTTACGCCCCCATATTTCCTTTTTTAATGCAAAAAAATACCGCAAACCCTTGTTAATCAAAAGTTTGCGATACTTTACGGTACGTGCGTGAGAGGATTCGAACCCCCGACACCTTGGTCCGTAGCCAAGTGCTCTATCCAGCTGAGCTACACACACATATTTTATAAAATCAGCTTAAAAGCTAATGCCGGCGACCGGAATCGAACCGGTACGATGTCGCCACCACAGGATTTTAAGTCCTGCGCGTCTGCCAGTTCCGCCACGCCGGCATGATGCTTTAGCATCGATGGGACCTACAGGGCTCGAACCTGTGACCCTCTGCTTGTAAGGCAGATGCTCTCCCAGCTGAGCTAAGATCCCATAAACGACCCAGACGGGACTCGAACCCGTGACCTCCGCCGTGACAGGGCGGCGCTCTAACCAACTGAGCCACTAGGCCAAATCGTTTATTATATGTTCTTACAAAATGGACCTTCGGGGACTCGAACCCAGGACCGACCGGTTATGAGCCGGTTGCTCTAACCAACTGAGCTAAAGGTCCATAAAAAGCCGATGATCGGACTCGAACCGATAACCTGCTGATTACAAATCAGCTGCTCTGCCAATTGAGCCACATCGGCATAAACATACAGAAACAACTTTCTTACTTACCATACTCATTGTTTCCTGAGTCTAATGTTTATCAGCCAACAGACCTCTGCTACTTTGTGAGCAATTCTGCCAACATATAAATGACTCCAACGGGAATCGAACCCGTGTTACCGCCGTGAAAGGGCGATGTCTTAACCGCTTGACCATGGAGCCATAACTCCCCGAGTAGGGCTCGAACCTACAACAACTCGGTTAACAGCCGAGTGCTCTACCATTGAGCTATCGAGGAATAAGGTACATGATATATACCTTCAAAACTTCATACAGGTGAGATCTTAGCTTCTTTTATTCAATCTCGTGTTCTTGGTCAAGCCCTCAAACGATTAGTAACAGTCAGCTCCATGTGTTGCCACACTTCCACCTCTGCCCTATCTACCTCGTACTCTTCAAGGGTTTTTACTCCTTTAAAAGGATGGGATATCTCATCTTGGGGGGGACTTCACGCTTAGATGCCTTCAGCGTTTATTCCTTCCGGACTTGGCTACCCGGCGATGCCATTGGCATGACAGCCGGTACACCAGTGGTCCGTCCAGCCCGGTCCTCTCGTACTAAGGCCAGCTCCCCTCAGATATCCTACGCCCGCGCCGGATAGGGACCGAACTGTCTCACGACGTTCTGAACCCAGCTCGCGTACCGCTTTAATGGGCGAACAGCCCAACCCTTGGGACCTGCTACAGCCCCAGGATGCGATGAGCCGACATCGAGGTGCCAAACCACTCCGTCGATGTGAACTCTTGGGAGTGATAAGCCTGTTATCCCCAGGGTAGCTTTTATCCGTTGAGCGATGGCAATCCCACTTTATGCCACCGGATCACTAAGTCCTACTTTCGTACCTGCTCCACCCGTCGGTGTCGCAGTCAGCCTCCCTTCTGCCTTTGCACTCTTCTAATGGTTTCCGACCATTATGAGGGAAACTTTGAGCGCCTCCGATACCCTTTCGGAGGCGACCGCCCCAGTCAAACTCCCCGCCTGGCATTGTCCCACCGCCGGATCACGGCGGCTGGTTAGAAACCCGATATTGCAAGGGTGGTATCCCAACAGCGCCTCCCCTGAGACTGGCGTCCCAGGTTCATAAGCTCCCACCTATCCTGTACATGCAATACCAAGCTCCAGTACCAAACTGGAGTAAAGCTCCATGGGGTCTTTCCGTCCTGGCGCGGGTAACCAGCATCTTCACTGGTACTTCAATTTCACCGGGTGCATTGTCGAGACAGCGCTCAAATCATTACGCCTTTCGTGCGGGTCGGAACTTACCCGACAAGGAATTTCGCTACCTTAGGACCGTTATAGTTACGGCCGCCGTTTACTGGGGCTTGGATTCAAAGCTTCGCTTGCGCTAACCTCTCCTCTTAACCTTCCAGCACCGGGCAGGCGTCAGCCCATATACATCACCTTACGGTTTCGCATAGACCTGTGTTTTTGCTAAACAGTTGCTTGAGCCTATTCTCTGCGGCCCACTTGCGTGGGCACCCCTTCTCCCGAAGTTACGGGGTCATTTTGCCGAGTTCCTTGACAATGCTTCTCCCGCCGGCCTTAGGATTCTCTCCTCATCCACCTGTGTCGGTTTACGGTACGGGCGCATGGCAAACAATAGCGGCTTTTCTCGACAGGAGGGGGCACATGCTTCACTACTTTAGTTCGCTCCACATCACGGCTTCGTCTCATGCACAGCGGATTTGCCTGCTGTGCGACTACCCCGTTTGTACCGGACTTTCCATTTCCGGCCCATGTTTCCCTCCCGTGTCCCCACAGTTCTGTTACCATGCGGTACAGGAATATCAACCTGTTGTCCATCGGCTACGCTTTTCAGCCTCACCTTAGGTCCCGACTTTCCCAGGGCAGATCAGCTTTACCCTGGAGACCTTGGATATTCGGCCACAAGGATTCTCACCTTGTTCTCGCTACTCATTCCGGCATTCTCTCTTCTTAGCACTCCACAGCTCCTTCCGGTACTGCTTCTTCGCGTTAAGAATGCTCCTCTACCAATGACTATGTCATTCCCAAGCTTCGGTGGCATGTTTTAGCCCCGGACATTTTCGGCGCAGGACCTCTCGACTAGTGAGCTGTTACGCACTCTTTGAATGAATGGCTGCTTCTGAGCCAACATCCTAGTTGTCTTAGAGATCCCACATCCTTTTCCACTTAACATGCACTTTGGGACCTTAGCTGCGGGTCTGGGCTCTTTCCCTTTTGACTATCCAACTTATCTCGTATAGTCTGACTCCCGTTCATCATCTGTATGGCATTCGGAGTTTGATATCCCTTAGTAAGCTTTGACGCCCCCTTGGGAATTCAGTGCTCTACCTCCACCAGACTAAAACGAGGCTAGCCCTAAAGCTATTTCGAGGAGAACCAGCTATCTCCGGGTTCGATTGGAATTTCTCCGCTATCCACACCTCATCGCCACCCTTTTCAACGGATGTGCGTTCGGTCCTCCATTGCCTTTTACGGCAACTTCAACCTGGACATGGATAGGTCACCCGGTTTCGGGTCTGCACACACTGACTATCTCGCCCTCTTAAGGCTTGGTTTCCCTGCGGCTCCGGGACTTTATCCCTTAACCTTGCCAGTATGCACAACTCGCCGGACCGTTCTACAAAAAGTACGCCGTCGGGCATATAAAGCCCTCCGACAGTTTGTAAACACAGGGTTTCAGGTTCTCTTTCACTCCCCTCCCGGGGTCCTTTTCACCTTTCCTTCACAGTACTATGCGCTATCGGTCACTAAGTAGTATTTAGCCTTACGGGGTGGTCCCCGCTCCTTCCATCAAGGTTCCACGTGTCTCGATGTACTCTGGATCCTGCCATGTCAACTTTCCTTTCGCTTACGGGGCTTTCACCCTCTCCGGCTGGCTTTCCCAAAACCATTCTGCTAGGATCATTGAATCAATTATGCAGTCCGAACCCCATGGTGCACGCACCATGGTTTGGGCTCTTCCGCGTTCGCTCGCCGCTACTTACGGAATCGATGTTTCTTTCTCTTCCTCCGGCTACTTAGATGTTTCAGTTCACCGGGTTCCCCTCCATACGTTATGGATTGGCGTATGGATACATGAGGTGTTCTCATGTGGGTTTCCCCATTCAGAAATCTGCGGGTCAATGGATATTTGCTCCTTACCGCAGCTTATCGCAGCTTATCACGTCTTTCATCGGCTCTTAGTGCCAAGGCATCCACCCTGCGCTCTTCTTCGCTTGACCGCGTCGTAATCCGCTCCACTCTGTTCGGCTCCTGTGAACAGTAGCCTCACCACGTTTCGCGATTACTCCTTTTCCGCAAAAATGGGATTTTTGCGGGTCATGACAACACGGGTCTTTATGACTGTGTATCATTCTCCATCTCATCTCTGCGTTGATAACAGTTGGTATATAGCGTTATACGCTGTTATCTGTTTTTTGAAATTGAATTCATTTTAATCAATTAAATTGAGTTATTTTGCATTTAATCTCGGATGTCTTGATATATCTGAGGTGTC
>OJJL01000700.1_pt1:7500-10768 | contig 10768 bp, 6 predicted proteins | sample 1596171 | NCBI WGS metagenome assembly OJJL01 (sample SAMEA4350121, study PRJEB24818) | metagenome | biome: human; feature: gut; material: faeces | place: Denmark | collected 2013-09
CATATTATTTAACTCAGTCTGAGATTGAACTTCCATCTGATATACAAGATATTGCTTCCCGCACATTTGACACTCCGATCAGGCGGATACCATCGGTACGAACTTCATCTGTCAGAGATACTTTTGGTAAGATACAGGTCTCAAAGCCAAGCTTTTTGGCCTCCTGTACCCTTTGTTTTGCCATATTGACGGCACGGACTTCACCACTGAGCCCCACCTCGCCAAAACAGATTGTCTTATCTGAGATAGCAAGTTCCCGGTAACTGGACACAATGGCAAGAATGATGCCGAGATCTATGGCCGGTTCGTTCATCCGGATGCCGCCCGCGATATTCACATAAGCATCGCAGGAAGACAGCGGAATCCCTGCACGTTTTTCCAGTACCGCCATCAGCAGATTGACACGATTCAGGTCTGCGCCTGCTGCTGTTCTTCTTGGCAGACCAAATCCTGTCTTACATACCAGAGCCTGGATTTCCAGCAGGATTGGCCGCGTTCCTTCAATGGAACAGGTGACGATAGAACCGGAAGCCCCCTCCGGCCGCCCGTTCAGCATGTATTCAGAAGGATTTTCCACTTCCACCAGTCCCACCTGCTGCATCTCAAATACACCGATTTCATTCGTAGAGCCAAAACGGTTTTTCACACTGCGCAGAATCCGGTAGGCTGCATGACGGTCTCCCTCGAAATACAATACCGTGTCCACCATATGTTCCAGCACACGTGGGCCGGCCACCACACCTTCTTTTGTCACATGTCCGACGATAAAAATCGTAATGCCGAGAGATTTTGCCAGCTGAAGCAGCAGAGATGTCGCCTGACGCACCTGGGAAACGCTTCCCGGCGCAGAACTGACTTCCTCACTGTACATGGTCTGGATGGAATCAATGATAACCACCCGTGGTTTCTTTCTGCGCAAAACCGAGGAAATATCTGCCAGATTTGTCTCACAGAACAATTCTAAGGATTCTGTGAATGAACCGATTCGGTCTGCACGGATTTTGATCTGCTGTAACGATTCCTCGCCCGAGATATAAAGCACACTGTGATGCGCATCTGCCAGATTTTTACACACCTGAAGCAGCAAGGTGGACTTTCCGATTCCCGGATCACCGCCCACCAGCACCAGTGAAGCCGGTACGATTCCGCCACCCAGCACCCGATCCAGTTCACCGATTCCGGTAGTAAAACGCTCCTGATCGGTCATTTCCACTCTGGACAGCGGCATCGGTTCCACACTCTGGGTATTCCGCCGGTTGCCTGTGCTGATTCCGGCATGCTTTTCCTCCGCCGGTTCTTCTACAAATGTATTCCACTCCCGGCAGCCCGGACACTGTCCCATCCATTTTGCAGTCTCATAGCCACACTGCTGACAGAAAAATATCGTCTTTTTCGCTTTTGCCATTTCCTATTCCTCGCTCTCTCTCCATAGATACATAAATCCGCTGCCCTGCAACATCACTTGCACAGACAACGGATTATATATCATTAACAGAACACAATCTCATCTTTGCGGATACGCACAGTCACGGTACTTCCCTGTTTGATTGCTCCGGATAACAGCTCATCCGCAAGCGTATCCTCCAGTTTCGTCTGAATCATCCGACGCAGCGGGCGTGCACCATATTTCGGATCATATGCTTTATCCACAATATATTGTTTTACACCGTCGGTAATCTTCAGTTCCAGATCCAACTGTTCCCGGCAGCGCTGCTGCAGTTCTTTCGTCATGATGCCCACAATCTTCTTCATGTGCTCTTTAGTCAGGGCATGGAACACAATGATCTCATCAATACGATTTAAGAATTCCGGCTTGAAGATCCGGCGCACTTCTTCCATCACATTGGATTTCATCCGGTTGTAGTCTGCTTTTTCATTTTCTGCCGTTGCAAAACCAAGTTTTTTCGGCTCAATGATAGACTGTGCTCCGGCATTGGACGTCATAATGATGATGGTATTTTTGAAATCAACTTTTCTTCCCTGGGCATCGGTGATATGTCCGTCATCCAGTACCTGCAGTAAAATATTAAACACATCCGGATGTGCTTTTTCAATCTCATCAAACAGCAGGACCGAATATGGATGACGACGCACTTTCTCGCTGAGCTGTCCACCCTCTTCGTAACCAACATATCCCGGCGGAGAACCAATCAGTTTTGAAACACTGTGCTTTTCCATATATTCCGACATATCCACCCGGATCATAGCTTCTTCCTGACCAAACACTTCCTCTGCCAGTGCTTTGGAAATCTCTGTTTTTCCGACACCGGTCGGTCCGAGGAACAGAAAAGAGCCCACCGGTCTGGACGGATCTTTAAGACCGACTCTTCCACGACGCACCGCTTTTGCAACTGCCTGAATTGCCTCGTCCTGTGCAATGACACGTTTGTGCAGTGATTTTTCCAGATGCTGAAGACGCACGGCTTCCCCTTCGGTCAGTCGTTTTACCGGAATATGCGTCCAGTCTGCCACTACATCGGCCACTTCATTTTCTCCGACTGCCGCCTTTTTGCGGTTCAGACTACGTTTGTATCTGGTGAGGGCAGACTCATAAGCCTGCTTTAATTCCTGGCGTTCGCTTCTGATACTTCCTGCAAGTGTCAGATTTCCCTGCAGGATCGCTTCTTCCATTTCCTCACTCCGCTGCTGCATAGTCCGTTTTATCTCTTCCAGCTGCTTGGGCTGCTCCATACTGCCGATATGCACTTTGGAAGCAGCCTCATCCATCAGATCGATTGCCTTATCCGGAAGAAAACGGTCGTTGATATAACGCTCTGACAATTCTGCCGCAGCCCGCAGTCCTTCTTCTGTAATCGTCACATGGTGATGTTTCTCATATTGCGGACGCAGTCCACGCAATATCTCCACGGTCTGTTCCACACTCGGTTCCTCCACGATCACCGGCTGAAACCTCCGCTCCAGTGCCGCATCTTTTTCGATATGCTTACGGTATTCCTGGATCGTAGTCGCACCAATGATCTGGATCAGTCCACGGGACAATGCCGGTTTCATAATGTTGGATGCATCCAGTGCTCCTTCGGCACCACCTGCACCGATGATCGTATGCAGTTCATCCACAAACAGCAGGATATTGCCTGCCTGCTGCACTTCCTGCATAATTCCTTTGATCCGTTCCTCGAACTCACCACGGTATTTCGTGCCCGCTACCATTCCGGATACATCCAAAGTCAGGATCCGCTTTTCCTGCAGATGCTCCGGTACGGCTCCTGCTGCTACCCGTGCTGCCAGTCCTTCCACGATCGCGGTT
>OJJL01000711.1_pt1 | contig 10495 bp, 10 predicted proteins | sample 1596171 | NCBI WGS metagenome assembly OJJL01 (sample SAMEA4350121, study PRJEB24818) | metagenome | biome: human; feature: gut; material: faeces | place: Denmark | collected 2013-09
ACAAATTAATTTCGCCGCGTTGCCATATATAAAAACGGGAATATCGCCAGACTATCAAAGAATGTTCCCGAGTGGTATATAAGATGGAAGGAAGAATGTTATTAACTCGACATCAATGTCAGAAGCATTAAGCAGGGTTATGGAACCCTTTTACCAATTAGACCACATGAAAGTAGATTTAATGGATATTTTCACTTATATATTATCTCTATGAACCCCCAATCATCATCACATATCAAGGAGGTAATATATATGCCAGCAGAAGTAGAAACTATGTTTTACACCAGACAAAAGCCATGGCACGGTTTAGGAACCATGGTAACAGAAGCGCCTGATTCCCAATCAGCGCTGGAACTGGCGGGCCTTAACTGGACAGTGATCCAGAAGCCCATCGAGACCCAGGATGGCCTGCCAATTTCCGGCTTTAAAGCCAACATACGAAATACCGACAACCAGGTTTTAGGAGTTGTCACAGAACGCTATAAGGTCGTACAGAATCAAGACGCCTTCGCCTTTACAGACAAACTGTTGGGCGAGGGCGTTACTTATGAGACAGCGGGTTCCCTTCAGGAGGGCCGCCGCACCTGGCTGCTTGCCAAGCTGCCCCAGCGCTATATTATCAGCGGGGACGAAATGACGCCCTACCTGGTGTTCATGAACTCCCACGACGGAACCGGCGCAATTAAAGCGGCCATGACGCCGATTCGCGTGGTCTGCATGAATACGCTGAATCTGGCATTGTCCACGGCCAAGCGCTCCTGGTCTGCTGACCATAACGGGAATATTGAAGGCAGGCTCCAGGACGCCCGCTATACGCTGCTCTATGCGGACAAGTACATGTCGGAATTGGGAAAGGCCATAGACCGTATGAACAAGATTAAGCTGTCAGACCGGCAGGTATACGAGTATATTGATGCTCTGTTCCCACTGCTGGACGAAACGACAGAACAGCAGAAAAAGAATCTGATGAAAATGAAGGAGGATGTGAAGCTACGCTATTTTGAAGCCCCCGATTTGCAGCATGTAGGTAAGAACGCATACCGCTTTGTCAATGCGGTTTCGGATTTTACCACGCACGCAAAGCCTCTCAGAGCGCGGAAGAACTACCGGGAAAATCTGTTCGCCAGGACGGTTGATGGCAATGCCATGATCGACAAAGCCTATCAGTTGGTAAGTAATGCCTAGTAAAACATAGTCTGAAAAACAACGAATCAGAGGGAAAAGAATATGCGGAAAATATCACAGGAAGAACAGATCGAAAACATGGCCAAAAGGCCCATTCCCAAAAAGAAAGTCGGAATTGTACACCTTCAGGTTGTGAAAGAAAGCCGCGTACTGTATGGTATGCGGCGATTTACTACCCCGCAGGAAGCGGTAGACATGGTCCGGCCGCTTTTGAGTAAGGCGGATCGGGAAATGGTTCTGGTTTTATCCCTGAATACCAAGCTGGAACCGCAGGCGATAGAGATCGCTGCGGTGGGAGGACTGAACAGCTGTGTTGTAGATGTAAAGAACATTTTTAAGCATTCCATTTTAAACAATGCTGCTTATGTCGCCTGCATTCATAATCATCCATCCGGCGACCCGGAACCGAGCCGGGAAGATGTGCTCCTGACGCAGAAAATCAGCGCTGCCGGAACGATATTGGGGCTGCCGCTTCTGGATCAAATTATTGTCGGGGAATATGGTTACTACAGTTTTAAAGAGCAGGGGAAGCTTGAGCAGGTTTTGCCGGATGATGCAGCTTAACAATTTTATGAAACATATTATGATGGACGGGAGCTCCGCGGGGGCTGCCGCTTCTGTTTTGAGCCTGCAAATAAAAAGTCAATAGGAAAATGAGAAATTTTCAAGATTTATTGTTGATTAGATTTCAGGTACAACAAATAGACCACCGTTATCCGCTGGTCTGAAAGGATGCGGTATTCTCTATTCTGGAAGAGACATTAGATATTCTTTTACCCTTCCGTAATAGATACGCAGAAACTTATTAGCGCCTGCAGTCATGTAGACATAGTAAGGCTTTCCCTGAGCACGTTTCTTATCAATAAACGCATATACAGGGTCGTCCTGCGGTTTTGTTTTGATGAGACAGTCCATGACCTGAAATAAGGTTTTTCGGAGGGAAGATGAGCCGCGTTTGGAGGTTGGAACGCTTTTTTGTTCATAGGTTCCGGATTCATTGACACCTGGGTCTACACCAGCAAATGCAGTGATAGCTCCCTTGTGGGTAAAGCGTGTGACATCTCCGATTTCAGCCATAAGCTGAGGACCAAGAGACGGGCCAACACCCTTCATCCCCATAACAACGGGATATTCAGGCAGCTTGGCGGCTGTGTCATTCATCAGGGTACGGAGTTCTTCCACGGTTCTGGAAGCAGTGTTTAATTGTTCTATGGACTGTTTCACGATCAGCTTGGTTAGATCATCTTTTGGAAGTATAGGAACAAGCTCCTTTGCGGCCCCATAGATTTCTTCAGCCTTGTCTTTGCTGAAGTTGTACTTCCTGCGTTTGCACCACTTCTGATAATGGTCGACAAATGCATTTAATGAAAGTTTACGAACACAGTCCACATGCCAGTATGTAGTAGCAAAATCAACCCACTTCTGGCTGCCGTCCTCACGGGCAGGGCAATCAAAGTAAGTATTAACACCAGGGTAAGTCTGATCGAGGATACCGATGAGGTTATTCTTCATAGCTGTTTTGTGTTTCATGTAGAAGCCAAACTGACGGTTCATGGTCTTTAATTGATTGCGTAGTTCGTCCATAAGACTATACTGTTTCAATTCCGTCCAACTGTCAAGGGTGTAACGAGCTATTTTTACAGAGTCAGCTTTATCAGATTTTACTTTGCGGAGGGAATGAGCTCCAAAATCTTTAATGAGCTTAGGATTTACGGCAGTTACAAAAAGACCTGCCAGAGAAAGCTCACGAGCCAGTGGTTCGTAGTAACGGCCAGTATGTTCCATAACGATGCGTGATTCACCTTCGATTGATCGGATCTGCGCAATTAAGGATTGGATGTTACTGGAAGTGTGCTTGATTTCAAAGGGAGAAGAAACGATTTCTCCATAAGGTCGTAGAATGGCGACCATACTTTTCCCTTTGGAAACATCAATACCAATAGCGTTCATGTTCATAAATTTGTCACTCCTAAAGAATATTGCAATAGATAAGTACCAGTTTTACTCATTGCCTATTCAATCTACTGTGGTGTGACACGAACGTACCAAAGGCAGTTCAACCTGCATAAAACGAACGCTGCAAATGAGGAGCTGGTTATCAGTCTCAAATACGGACGCGAAGTCCAAGAAAGGAAGCCGATATACCGATTGCTCCAACATTGTAACAGCTTAAGCAACAAGATGGATAATTCCTTACTGGCTGTAAGGGATATTAACCATAAATATATTGTAGTAGAAAGGCGGTACAGACATGAATGTAAGAAGGAACAAGGCACAAGGAAGTGGAGTAAAAAGAACCGGCTATTACCCTAAGAGGCAGCCGGAGAATCAGAAAAGCTATTTTCATAACTGGGATCGCAGTGGCGGTCCGTACTATCCCAATTCCGCGCAGAATACGGAAGGGGGCATGAGGAATGGCTGCGGAAATTGGTTTGCAGAAAAAAAGGCATACGCCGCTGGTTCTTGTGGAAACAGCAGACTTGCCGGAGGAGGAATGGCTTGCCTACCGCCGCCGTGGTATTGGCGGCAGTGATGTAGCGGCAATCATGGGGATATCCCCATTCAGGACGGCCCGCGACCTGTATTATGACAAACGGGGAATCGCGCCTTTTGAGGACAATGAAGGAAACTGGGTCGCCATGGAAATGGGAAACCTGCTGGAACCTTTGGTGGCAAAGATTTTTGGAAAAAAGACAGGATATAAGTTCTACCAGATTAAGAAGATGTTTTACCATCCACATTATCCTTTCATGTTGGCAGATTTGGATTATTTCGTGACGCTGCCGGATGGCACCACTGCCATTCTGGAAATCAAGACCACGAACTACTATGCCAAGGACAATTGGTGGCTGAATGGGAAGGAAACGGTACCTGTTTTTATGAGAGCCAGGGACGCCACTATATGGCGGTCATGAATGTTGACCGTGTTTTCTACTGTTGTCTTTATGGAAATACAGAGGACGAAGTGATTATCCGGGAAATTAAAAGGGATTATGCCTACGAAGAAGAAATGATTTTCTTAGAAAAGGAATTTTGGGAGGATCATGTGCTGGCAAAACTGCCGCCTCCGTATATGGAGAATGGCAACCTCATTATGGACAGCGCACGTAAACATTTTGGTCCTGCTGACCCTAATGCACCAACGGTAGAGCTGAATACAGGCATGGCTGCCAAACTGATGCGCTATTTGCAGCTTCAGGAGGAAAAGAAGAATGAGGAGGTGCATTCCAAACAAATTGATAAGGAACTGCAACGTCTGAAAGGAATGCTGATTGCAGAGATGGGAACAAGCTGTAAGGCCGTCTGTAAAAGCAGTGGAGTCAGGTACACCATTACTTATAATCCGGTTCGGAAGCCAACGATTGACAAGGATAGTCTCTTGCGTCTGAAACTGCAATATCCTGATATCTATGAGCAATTTGCCTCAATATCAGAATCAAGACGTTTTTATGTGAAGACATCCTCAATATCCGAAGCAGCTTAAAATCTTTTTAAGGAGGAAAATGCACATGAAAAACGAAACACACAAAGCGGGTGTCGGTATTGCCGGTGTCATAACACTGATATTTCTTGTCTTAAAGCTGACAGGATTAATTGATTGTAAATGGAGCTTTATTGTTGCTCCTGTGCTGATTGCTTTTATACTGCGGTGGTTGATTCCGGGAATATTGAAAGTCACCGTGGCCGGATTGTCTGGTGTCAGGTCCCGGCTGGTTGTCAGAGTAATTGCAGTTATTACATCTGTGTCCACACGATATTCCACATCAGGTGCGTTAATATCACCTTCCGGTTCTTCAGGACGGTCATCGAACCAAACAATACCGATTCCCAGATAGTTGATAATGTCCGCATTTGATTGGATACCAGTCTTTGGGCCAGTCCATGCGGAGAATCCTAAATCGCTATATTCCAGAAACAGGGCCAGCGGAAGGTTCTGAAAGGCAACGCTGGGAAGCCGCTGCCGCATTGCTCCTCCAGAAAGCTGATCATACAGGGCCGCTTCAGTAGCAGTTATACAGTAGTAAGAACCGTTGAAAGTAACATAGGCAATGGGCTCCAGTAAGATATTGTACTGTCCGTCTAGCATTTTATCATAATCAACCCCGGTTGCGGATGCCACCATCTTGCAGGCATACTCTGAACAGAAGTATTTCTTTATGGCCTCAATACTGGTAGGTCTGCTTTTACTATTGACTATGGCTGGCATAGAATAAGCAGGCTGAAGGCAATCATACGGTATACCTGATTGTAATGTAAGTCCAATTCCGTCCCGATACTGGATTTTGTTCACCTTGCCAAAATGCATAACAGTTGCAGGCTGAGAACGGTTGGCAAAATCTACGGAGGAACTGACCGCCGTTCCGGTTTCTGCGTCTACCACGGTAACACGGACACCATCATTGCCTGTGGACCAGAAATTTGTTGAGGTACCCTGCCCCATATTACCACCGCCTCCATCCAAATTACCGTTCCCGTTACTTGCCAGAACCGTTGATGAAAACAGGCAGAGCAAAAGAAATACGGTACATAGTACAGAGATAATTCTTTTCACAATTTGTCACGCTCCATTCTGTGAAAAATATAAACAAAGAAGGGGCTGTCGCACTAAGAAATTAGTGCGCAGCTCCTTTTCCACACAAAAAGTTACAGCCGGGCTTCGAAAAGCCCGGCTGTTGGTGTAAAATATAAGTATGCGACTACCTATTACTTTACACAAGAATTATACTTTGAATGAGGACGGATATCAACTAAAACTTCCTCTGAATCTTGAAACAATTATCCCGGAAGACGATTCTGTGCGGCTGCTAAGTCAGTTTGTGGAGGGAATGGATTTAACTGACCTGTATTCTACCTACGAGAGAATAAATACAGTATCGCCAAGAACCCTTCTGAAAATTGTTCTATACTCTTACATGAACGGTGATTATTCTTCCCGTTGCATGGAACAAAACTGTAAGAGGGATATCAACTTTATGTACCTTCTGGAAGGGGCCTCTGTCCCAGATCATGCCACCTTCGCCAGATTCCGCAGCCTTCATTTTGCTCCATGTGCCAAAAGGATTTTGGCTGAAATGTCAAATAAGCTGTTTGATCTGGGGGAAATTTCAGGGGAGGCAATCTTCATTGACGGAACTAAAATAGAAGCCTGCGCCAATAAATATACCTTTGTCTGGAAAAAAGCAGTTACCAAAAATCAGGCAAAACTGTTGGTGAAAATCGCAGATTTGATTGCTGAATGTGAACAACTTTACGATTTAAGGATTGTCCATGGAGATACTGTCAAAATAAAACATGTGAAACGGCTGCGAAAAAAGCTGTATGTTCTGAAACAGGAAGAAAATATCGAGTTTGTTTATGGAATCGGTAAAAGAAAAACGCCCCTTCAGAAACGTATTGAAACACTGGAGGACTATCTGGACCGATTAAAAGGTTATACGCAAAAACTCCACACCTGCGGGGAACGGAACAGTTTTTCCAAAACAGACCCGGATGCGACTTTTATGCGGATGAAGGAAGATGCTATGGGCAATGGGCAGCTAAAACCGGCATTTAACCTTCAGCACGGTGTTGACTCCGAATACATTACCTGGCTGACGGTCGGGCCGCAGCCGACCGATACTGCGACGTTGATCCCGTTCCTCAAAGAAGCTAAAGAATACCTGAAATTTAAGTATATAAAGATCGTTGCAGATGCGGGATATGAAAGTGAAGAGAATTATCTGTTTCTGGAAGAGAACGGACAGACTGCATTCATAAAACCATCGAATTATGAAATCTCTAAAAGAAGGAACTATAAAAATGATATCGGACGGATGGAAAACATGGATTATGATGCAGAAAAAGATTTGTATATTTGTAAAAACGGCAGGGAACTGCCGCTTGTATATATCCGGCATTCCAAATCGAAAACAGGATATGTCAGTAAGAAAAATATTTATCAGTGTACCTCCTGTGAAAATTGCCCCTATAAAAGCGAGTGTATCAAAGGAAACAACTGCAAGACCCCAATGGAAAAGAGAAATAAAGTTCTTTCTGTTGCAAGAACCTTTCTGAAATACAGACAGGAAGATCTGGAACGAATCCGATCAGAAGAAGGAATCCTGATGCGGATAAACAGGAGTATACAGGCAGAAGGTTCGTTCGGGGAGTTGAAACAGGATATGCAGTTCCGAAGATATTTAAGCCGTGGCGCACAAAATGTCCTTGCCGAAAGTGTTCTACTTGCAATGGCGAAGAATCTGAACAAACTGCATAATAAGATTCAAAAAGGAAAAACCGGCACACATTTATTTGCATTAAAAGCAGCTTGAATGAAAAAATCGAATCGGAGAAACAAGGCCTGGTGACACAGGTCTGTTAAAGTATGCTATTTGAGAGGAATATTGTTCAAAACAATGATATGTCATTTAGGAATTGACAGAAAGGGAAAAAAAGGAAGCTGCTGCTCACGATTTTCAATCGCTAAAGCGACAGCTCCTTGCATTCAATAGTTTTTCAGTTGTCCGATTTTGTCAATCAATCCCCCATATTGCCGACCATTTTATTGGGATCTCCATCGCTATCAATGGTTGACTGGCTGACCTCTCCGGGAACTACCCAGCCAAACACCGGGTCATAAACTGCCCCATTCCCATTGCCGGAGCCGGGGGCTGGTTCCGTATTCGCAGGAGCTTCTGTGCTGGGAACGGTTACCTCTGGATTTCGATTAACTTCATGTGCCGGGCCGGGATCTTCTATTATAGTCTTACCTTCCGGAGCAGGAGGAGGTGTGGCTTCCGTCGCAGATGGTTCTGTATTGGTAAAGTCAATCACGACCTCATTCTCAGATTCCTCCACTACTTTAGGATATTCCTCAACGGGAGCAGTAGGCTGTGGGGAGACATAGGCATCTGCCCCATTGCTGCCGTCTGCCTGTGAGTTGTTTTCAGACCAGGTGCTCTCTGTGCTGGCAGGCGGCGATTCATCCGGCAGAAACGGATCACTTTTATCCTGACCGGCATACCAGCACACGCCCAGAATCGTGATGCAGAGGACCGCAAGTGACGTTACTATAAAACCTTTAGACTTAAAAAAATTTTTCATAAGAAAAACCTCCTGTTTGCTTATTTATAAATACTTTACGGTTTACTGGACTGATTTTAAACAACATTTTAGAATTTTGTATTGTGGTAACCGGTCAGCTCAATCCGTTGAGTGATAGTAGGATATGACTGGCCGAACATTCGGATAAAAAATTTAGCTTCACAGGAAAATACATATTCCACCCGGTCACCAGTAACATCGAATTTCAGCCGAATATTTGATATCTCGTAGTCATCAGTGGAAAGCGGTATTTTATTTGCAAGGCCATCCTGTACGGTATCCTCCAGTGCAGCAGTATAGGAGCTGCTGGAATAGAGTGTATTTAGATACTCGCTGAAATTGGTTTCTCGTTGAGAGCGATAGGTGTCAGCATAGATCAGAGCGCTCAGGTTGTTCAATTCCATCTTGGCGCCGTTTCGGATATTAATGCAGTTAATCCGGATGGAGGCATATAACAGAAAGAAAGAAATCAGCATGACAACGCCGACTACAAAGAAACAGGCGAAGAAGGTTATCTCCCCCCGTTCGTTGCGAAGCGGCCGCAGCAGCCTCATTAAAATACGGTTCATAGGCCACCTCATTTCCAATAATGTTCACTCACGCCGGCTCCCCGGGATACCACCGTGATATGCACAAGGTCAAAGTTCCAAAATCCGCCCAGTTTAGCATTACCCTCAATCGTGATATAGAAGGGACTCCCCAGTTGGATGGCGCGGGTCATGCCGGATGGAGTTGGCGACTTATAGGTGGCATCAATAGAGTAGCTGATATCTCTGGCCCCTTCAATCTGTGAGCATAGAAAAGAGAATAGTTCCTCCGTTTCCCGGTTGATGCCGCCAGACAGCTGTATCTGTTTTACCATCTGATCGGCAGCGTGGTCGAGCTCCTGTTTTGTAGATATGATGGAAAACAGATCGATAATAAACGCCAGCAGCAGTACCGCAATAAAAATAAAGAATACTGTGCTGAAATAGTTGGCCTCGGCTCTGTCATTAGCCAAAGCCTTACTGATTTTTTTGTAAAAAATAATTATCACCACCTTTACAACAAAAAAACCACCCCATGCCGGAGTGGCTTCTTTGCAAATTTTTGACTGTACTTATTATATCAGATGTGAATTTACGGCGAAAGAGCAAAACTGTGCCAATGTTATGCCAATTTAGTTGCTGCAATTTGTAGTTGTTTATTATTTTCTGACTCTATAATTTGCCGTATAACAGCTAATCCACGCCCAATGAGATATGGTTCTGCATCTATCACAGCAGATTAGGAATTCCTTCACTTTTCTTATCATACTCGAAACTCTCAAAGCAGAAGCTTTTTGTTTCCAAATGGTCCCTCAACTGCAGATATTTCCTTGATAGTGGTTCCATCGTTATTTTATTATTACATTTGCATTCAATAGTTAGCTTGATATGTTTCTCACCTACGCTCTGCTTGCAGATTCTTTTTTTTTTGCTTCAATTACGATAAGACCGTGAGGTTTTCCTTCTTCATCATATTTCCTATCATGAAGATCCTGGACCTTTTTAACCTTACCGGGATTTCCTAAATCAACAAGTACATAAATCATACTATCGGTCTGCTCTGCTTTTCCGTATTCTTCAATCTGAACTTCATACCCGTGCAGATATTGAGAATTCGAAGTCAGCTTTACTTCGATAATTGTTATATCCTGCCCCATCGAAACCTTAAAATCGACTGGTCCCCTTCCTTCATCTGGCTCGCAGCTCATATCAAGGTTGTTTGCATTAATATAACTTTGGCCAGCAAGATGAATAACACGCTGAAGAATCTTCTCTCTATTTCTGCTATTAGCTTCTTGGATTACTTCCCAGCCTTTATTGTACTCAACCCAGTGCTTAAAAAATTCAAGGATATCCGTAGCGCCTGTATAGGAGTCGGTAGCTTTCTGTTTTGCTATCCAATTGATTTCCAAATTCTCTATTTTCTGTATAAGTTTCGTCAGGAAATAGTTAAAATTATCATGTGGATTAAATGCTTCCAGTTCTTCCGATCTATATCCTTCAATCACGCGTTTACAAGCATCTGGATCTTTAAATATTTTTCGCCTCAAATAAGATTTGCGTTCAACTGTGGTATATTTATTCCATTCATAAGCTATCTCAGCATTCATTTCAGCTCGAAGTGTATTATTCTGTGAAACTACAAGATCAATATCTTCCCATGATTCTGCCACCGGCAGCTTATGGAGAATATCCACAGG
>OJJL01000721.1_pt1 | contig 10403 bp, 7 predicted proteins | sample 1596171 | NCBI WGS metagenome assembly OJJL01 (sample SAMEA4350121, study PRJEB24818) | metagenome | biome: human; feature: gut; material: faeces | place: Denmark | collected 2013-09
AGGCGGTGGTGCTGATGCAAACGGCCAGATGGGTGGAACGACAGAGACAAATGCTACATATAAAACAATCATTGATATGACAGAGGGCGGCTCCATTACAACTTATGGTGTAGCAAGACCGGCAGTAGCGGTAGACAATGGTGGTGACGTTATCATCAAAGGTGATGGAAACGACAAGACACAGGAAATCTCCGTAAACGGCGGTACTCTTTACGATGGATTTAAAAATACAGCAGATACTGTAAAAATGGTATCACCGCCATGGGTACTTGGAGTTGTAGGAAACTCCCGTGCAACCAACATGCTTGGCAAAGGATCTACTATGGTAGTTCAGGATGCAGACGTATATGCTAAGAGCTGGGGTGCATTATCCACAGACTCCGGAAGCAATCCGTTCCTGTATGCCATCAACAGTAACATCAGCATGGATACTACATCGGATGATGCAAGTGGTTATGGTACATATGCAATTGGTAACGCACAGGAATATTTCCTTGGATCTACGTTCAATGTACCGACTTACCTGACGATTGCAGCAAACGGTGATAACAACAACATCACACTGGGTGCTACAAAGAAAGGTCAGAAAATCACAACACAGAAAGCAGTATGGAAAGACAATGTACAGTCTATCATTGACTATGGTACAGTTACCGCATCTGAGACAAGAGAAACCGTTGTAAACTCCGAGAACTTTGGTGTAGATATCTGGGGTCAGGCAACTGTTAATGTAAATGATGCAACAGAGTTCCATACAACATCGGCAGCGTTTCTGATCAAGAGTGCATCTTCTGTTGTAAATATCAGCAAAGATGCAACCATTGATGCTTCTATTGATGCAAATGCAAAAGCAGAGAGCAAATTAAACGGAACATCTTATGGTGTTGTATACCAGATCATTGATAACGAAGATTCAGCAGCAGCCGGAATCTCCTTCCCGGAAGGCTATGCAGGACCTGTGTTCAGTGACGCTGAGTATTCTGAGGCAGAAGGCTGGTTAGAAGCAAGTACAGCATCCGGTGATCAGGGTGGACAGCAGCCGGGCGGAGCACCAGGCGGAGACATGGGTGAAGCACCGGACGGACAGCCAGGCGGAGCACCGGATGGAGCACCGGGTGGAGCGGCTCAGAAAACTACATCTGTATTAAATATCTCTGACGATGATCTGAAAGGTAACATCTACAATGGATCCGGTTACTATGGGGATGGTCAGGAACTGACAGTCAACATTAAAAATGGTGCATCTGTAACAGGTGCGATCAGTGCAACAACCATCAAACATACAACAGATGGTGGTAAGACGCAGAATACATCGATCAAAGAAGCTGATTATGATCAGATTGGTCATGTAATGAATAAACCTTCCTACAACGGTTCTAACGATGTAATCGTAAATGTAGAAAAAGGTGGTACATGGGTAGCTGATGGTACCTCTATCATCACAAAACTGACCATTGCAGATGGTGCAAGTGTTGCATATGGTACAGCTGTCGACGCAGATGGACAGGCAATTCAGCTGAAAGCAGGAAATACTTATGAGAATATCACAGTAACTGCAGCAACAAGCGGAACAACTGTAAAGAGTATCAGCAACAGCAATCTGATTACAACAGCAGATGGAAGCAAGATCGCATATGACAGCAACATCACTTTCACAATGAAAGACGGCAACGGATATAAAGAACTTTCACTTTCCGACGCAAAGACAGCTGTTAAAGCGAAAAAAGCAGTAAAAGTTTACACATTATCCCATAAAGAAGGCTACGGTTCTGTATGGAACAGCAACTATACCTACACAGATTACCGTACAGGTATCCAGATCGGTGAGAACAGCGGTGCTGCAATCGGAACAGCGGGTGTTGGTGGTAAATTAACAGGAAACACATTATCTGATCTGGTATTAACATCCACATCAAAGAACTTCAACCCGGTTGTTGTAAACAAAGCAGACGCAACACTGGATAATCCGGTGATCGTAGCTGGTAATGCAAACGGCAAAAATAACTCTGACGGTAGTGCAGATGTCAACGACTTCGTTGGATACGGTACTGCAGTTAATATTTACGGTGATTCTGTAACAACTGGCGGTGGTGCTGATGCAAACGGCCAGATGGGTGGAACAACCAATACAAATGCAACTTATAAGACAGATATTGATCTTTCCAATGGAGGATCCATCACAACTTATGGTGTAGCAAGACCGGCTGTAGCAGTAGATAACGGTGGTGATGTTCTCATCAAGGGTGATGGCGATTCCAAAACACAGGAAATCTCTGTAAACGGTGGTACACTGTACGATGGATTTAAGAATACAGCGGATACAGTTAAGATGGTATCTCCGCCATGGGTACTTGGTGTTGTAGGAAACTCCCGTGCAACCAACATGCTTGGTAAAGGATCTACTATGATCGTTCAGGATTCTGATGTATATGCTAAGAGCTGGGGCGCATTATCCACAGACTCCGGAAGCAATCCATATCTGTATGCAATCAACAGTAACATCACTATGGATACTACATCCAAGGATGCAAGTGGATACGGTACATATGCAATCGGTAACGCCCAGGAATATTTCCTTGGATCAACCTTTGACGTACCGACTTACCTGACCATCGCAGCAAACGGTGATAACAATACTATCACAATGGGTGCTACAACAAAAGGGCAGGAGATCACAACACAGAAAGCTGTATGGAAAGACAATACACAGTCCATCATCGATTACAATAAAGTAACAGCATCTGAGACAAGAGAAACCGTTATCAATTCTGAAAACTTCGGTGTAGATATCTGGGGTCAGGCTACTGTTAATGTAAACGATGCTACAACAATGAATACAAAATCTGCAGCATTCCTGATTAAGAGCGCAGACTCTACGGTAAATCTTGGTGCAGACGTTACTGTAAATGCAGCAACAGATGTAAATGCTCAGGCAGAGAAAGAACTCAACGGAACAGAGAACGGTGTTGTTTACCAGATCATCGATAACGAAGATGCAGCAGCAAAAGGTATTTCCTTCCCGGAAGGATATGCAGGTCCTGTATTCAGCGATGCTGAGTATTCTGAGGCAGAAGGCTGGATGAGTGAGGCAAACAAATCTGAGAGAACGAATACTTCTGTATTAAACATCGCAGATAAAGATCTGCAGGGTAATATTTACAACGGATCCGGTTACTACGGAGCAGCGAACAAGCTGACGGTTAACGTCGAGGATGGCGCTTCCGTAACAGGTGCAATCAGTGCTACAACCATCAAACATACAACGGATGGCGGCAAGACACAGAACACATCGATCAAAGAAGCTGATTACAATCAGATCGGTCATGTAATGAACACACCTTACTACAACGGCGGCAACGATGTAGTTGTAAACGTAGAAAAAGGTGGTACATGGGTAGCTGATGGTACCTCTATCATCACAAAACTGACCATTGCAGACGGCGCAACTGTAACATACGGTTCCGCAAAAGATGCAAAGGGCAAAGCAATCAAACTGGAAGCCGGCAAAACATACGAGAACATTACAGTATCTGATCAGCCGGATGAGACTCCTGCATACACAGGACTTGCTCAGGCAGAAGATGGTACATGGTACTACTACCTTGAGGGTGAAATTGCTTACGGTATCTCCGGACTTGCTCAGAATGAGTACGGTTGGTGGTATGTAGAAAACGGTAAAGTTGATTTCACACACAACGGACTTGTACAGAACCAGTATGGCTGGTGGTATGTACAGAACGGTCAGATCAACTTCGGTTACACAGGACTCGTAGCAAATGAGTATGGCTGGTGGTATGTACAGAACGGTCAGATCAATTTCAACTACACAGGACTTGCTCAGAACGAGTACGGCTGGTGGTATGTAGAAGGTGGTAAGATTAACTTCAACTACAACAGTCTTGCTGCAAATGAGTATGGCTGGTGGAAGATTGACGGAGGAAAAGTAAACTTTGACTTTACAGGTGCTGTTGAGTACAACTCAGCTTACTATACCGTAGTAAATGGTAAGGTTGTTTTCTAAGTAAATCAGCAAAAGCTTTACCCCATAAATAATGAAAGAACCGCTCAACGATCAGAAATGATCGCTGGGCGGTTCTTGCAATACACAAAAGCCTGACATTTTGCCCCAAAATAGCTTCAAGGGCATTAGGATATGCGGACAAAAAGGTAGAATCGGTTTCTGTGAGGGGGAGAATAATTAGTTCAATTTATTCTGAAGATTTTGTATATTTGAGGTTTAGGCGTTCCTGTCGTTAAGGTATTCTGCAAGGCTGTAATACAGCTCTCCATCTCTTCCGCGTGTTGGTTTTGCAGCCGTCATGGAATTTAAAATCGCTTCCTGTTCGGCTTCTGCTGCAGCGAGAAAAGCCCGGTTGATCACATGCTCCGGAATTGCTGATAGTTGAAGGAGTTCCTCCTCGCAACCGGACGGGATCCGGTTTGCTGTTGTAAAGCCGATCATGACTTCTCCGCTTCCATGTCCTGTATAACCGCCGGTTCGTGCAATGCCAACCCCTGTTCTTTTCAGAATCCGTTTGAGCTGACGGCTTGTCAATGGGAGATCGGTAGCCAGAATGCTCATGATGGAACCCTTGTCTTCTTCAGATGCAGCCATATCATCCTTTTCCTGCTTCCATTCCAGAATTTTTGGCCCGACAGCTTCTCCATTCAGTATAAAATCTTCGGTTGCACCAAAGTTTGACTGAACCAGAACGCCGATGGTGTATTCCTTTTCCCCGATACAGATCACACGTGATGCAGATCCGATTCCACCCTTCATGCCATAGCAGATGGTACCGGCACCGGCACCTACATCCCCTTCTTCAAACGCCTCGGAAGCAGCTGCAAAAGCCTGTCGAACTTCTTTTTCACCAACTGCACGTTTCTGGATCTGGTTGATCCGGCAATCATTGCACTCACCAACGACAGGATTGATGCTCATAGGTTCCAGTCCATCGTTCTGGCACTGTTCGATCACGATATCGACAAGTGCATCCCAAACCTTTCCAACATTTAATGTATTTGTAAGGGCAATCGGTGTTTCAAGGGTTCCAAGCTCTTCTACCTGTACCAGACCGGCACTTTTCCCAAATCCATTGTGGACATAGGCCGCAGCCGTATAGTGATTTGCAAATGCATTGCCCGGTCCAGGGACGATCACGGTCACACCGGTATGATTTTCTTCCGTGTTCACAGTACAGTGTCCTACCAGTACACCAGGTACATCCGTAATCGCATTTCTTTTTCCTGTTTTCACTCTTCCGGGTACAATTCCAAAGTCGCGAATCCGTTTTTTCCTCACGTTGTTTTCCTCCTTGAATTTTGGCGCCTATTTCTAATGATTGTATCATAGTTTTTGCGAAATAAAAACAACATTGAAGAAATTAGATGAAGTGAGATGATTGTATTTTACGTCAGTCCATGATTTTTCCATCAATACTTATTGTTACAACCTGCCATGGTATGAATTTCCCACTGTTTTGCAGCGCTTTTTTTGCAGCCATCTCCAGTCCGCCACAGCAAGGAACTTCCATTCTTACAATTGTCACACTTTGAATGTTATTATTTTGAATAATTTCGGTCAGTTTCTCGCTATAATCCACCTGATCTAATTTTGGACAACCAATTAAAGTTACTTTATTTCGAATAAAATCCTGATGAAAGCTGGCATAAGCGTAAGCAGTACAATCGGCTGCGATTAATAGCTTTGCACCGTTAAAATATGGTGCATGAACAGGAGCCAGTTTAATCTGTACCGGCCAGTTCTGAAGCTTTGATACGGAATCTGCGGTTGAAGATGGTTTTACAGAATCAGGTGTTTCTCTTCGCTGAATCTGCATGATTTTAGATCCCGGACAGCCGGCGTGAGAGGAGATTGCCTGTTTTTTGGCAAATATTTTTTTCTGTGCTTCTTTCACGGCTTCTTCATCATATTCAGGTGCTTCCCGTTCCTCAAAGGAAATGGCACCTGTGGGACACTCCGGGAGGCAATCCCCCAGTCCGTCACAGAAATGTTCTCTCACCAATTCTGCTTTCCCGTCAATGATATCAATAGCACCTTCGTGGCAGGCATCTGCGCAGGCACCGCAGCCGTTACATTTTTCTTTATCAATTCTGATAATCTTTCTTATCATTTTTTTCCTCCATCAATAGCATTTAACTTTTGTTTCTGTTAGAATTATAGTATGATAAATACAACTTGTATGTTTGATTTCCAACAGGGAGGAACGATTTTGGAAAAATATTTACCTATTCTAAGAAACAGTCCATTTTTTAAAGGTCTTACTGATAACGAGATATTATCTATACTGCATTGTGTAAAAGCAACAACAGTTTCCCGAAAACGAGATTCTTATATTTTCAGAGCAGGAGATTCTACTGAGGTAATGGGACTTGTGGTGTCAGGCTGTGTCCTTGTTATGCAGGAAGATCTCTGGGGACATCGGAATATTTTGGCAAAATGTCACGCCGGTGATTTTTTTGGAGAACCATATGCAGCAAGTCCGGGAGCGGTTTTAAATATCAGTGTGGTGGCAAATGAGGATTGTGAGATTATTTTGTTTAATATCCAGAGACTTCTGGTTACTTGTCCAACTGCATGTGAGCATCATCAGAAGTTAATTCGTAATCTGGTCAGTGTCCTGGCAAATAAAATATTGATCCTGAACGATAAAATCACGCATGTTGGGAAGCGAACAACAAGAGATAAATTATTATCATATCTGTCAGCAGAATCTATCAAACATTCGTCGTTATCTTTTGATATTCCTTTTGACCGGCAGCAGCTGGCAGATTACCTTTGTATTGATCGTGCAGCAATGTCTACGGAGATATCAAAGTTACAAAAAGAGGGCTTTATAAAAACAAATCGAAATCATTTTGAATTAACTGTTTCTAATGATGCGGATTTGATGCGAATCCAAAAATAGGAATGTGATATATATCGCGGAAAAGACAAAATTAATTAGAAGGCTATTATATGTGCAGGAGGAAACTTTAAATGATAAATAAAATACATTTGGCAATGATTCAATTATATAAAGGGGACGCAAAGAGAATTCAACATTTTTGTAAGGTGCATAGCTATGCAAAATTGATAGCGGAAACGGAAAATGTAGATAAGAAATGTTTGTTTACCATTGAAGCGGCAGCTTTGACACACGATATTGGAATTCATTTCTGTGAAGAAAAATATGGAAATTGTAATGGAAAATTACAGGAACAAGAAGGTCCTGCAATAGCAGAAAGGCTGCTTGAAACATTGGGGGTTGAGCAAGATATTTCTGATCGTGTTCAGTATTTGATCGCACATCATCATACATATAATAATATTAATGAAATTGATTATCAGATATTGGTAGAGGCTGATTTTCTGGTAAACATTATGGAGGATGGCTTATCGAAAGAAGCAGCTTTAAAAGCTTATCATAGTATTTTTAAAACAGCATGTGGAAAAACAATTTGCAGGGAGATGTTTAATATTTGACATAACAATAGCCTTAGAAAAGAAATGATGTTCAATGATCTGGTTCTGGAAGAAATCGTATATAGATAATACATTGCCGTACTTCATTTTCGATGGAGTCCGGCGATCTGTATCCAGAAGGTGTATTTCCTTTGACAGCAAAAACACAGCAATCAAGCTTAAATACCATTAATATTTTTGCCAATAAATTTTTCGAGCATATCATGGAAGGAAAATAAAATGCTAATAAATGTTTTTGCAGGTATACTGATTCCATTTGTTGGAACAACGTTAGGTGCGACATGCGTGTTTTGTATGAAAAAAACACTTAGCAAGTCAGTGCAACGTGCACTTGCAGGGTTTGCAGCAGGTATAATGGTTGCTGCTTCAATCTGGAGTCTTCTGATTCCGGCAATTAAACAATCTGAGAATATGAAAACTTTATCATTTATTCCGGCAGTTGTTGGGTTCTGGATTGGTATATTGTTTTTACTTGCACTTGATCATTTGATTCCGCATCTTTATGTTGGATGTGATCAGGCAGAGGGATCGAAAAGCAAATTTGATCGTACTACGATGATGGTGTTGGCAGTTACATTACATAACATCCCTGAAGGCATGGCGGTTGGTGTAATGTATGCAGGATTTCTTTCTGAAAATGTACAGATTACAGCAACAAGTGCACTTGCTTTATCACTTGGAATTGCTATCCAGAATTTTCCAGAAGGAGCGATTATATCCATGCCGCTTAGGGCAGAGGGTGAAAGTAAGAGAAAGGCATTTCTGGGAGGTGTACTTTCAGGAGTCGTTGAACCGATTGGAGCAGTAATGACGATTCTTGCCGCACAGCTGGTAATCCCGGCATTACCATATTTACTCAGCTTTGCAGCAGGAGCTATGTTATATGTCGTGGTTGAAGAACTAATTCCAGAAATGTCTCAGGGACAGCACTCGAATATCGGTACGCTTTTCTTTGCACTTGGTTTTAGTTTGATGATGATCTTGGATGTGGCACTGGGGTAAGAGGAGAGAAATGATTCTTATGAGAATATTGATTTATGGTGCTGGTGTGATTGGATCCTTGTATGCAGCTTTATTTGCAGAAGCCGGTTATGATACAAATATTTATCTACGTAACCATCCAGAACTAAGGAGGCGGGTATAATGGCAAAGGCAGGAAGAGGACAGACAAGGCGGGACTCCAAGCGTAGAGTATTAAGACCGGGAGAGAGTGTAAGAGCAGATGGAAAATATCAATATAAATATCATATTGATGGAAAACCACATTTTGTATATAGTTGGAAACTGGAGCCTACGGACAAACTTCCAAAGGGCAAAAAGCCATGCCTTTCCCTTCGTGAGTTGGAAAAACAGGTAAACACAGATTTGGATTTAATTGTAAATATTGTGGACGGACAGATGACAGTCTGTGAACTTGTAGACCGATATTTGAAAACAAAGACCGGAGTAAGGCAAAGCACGAAACAGGGATATGTTACAGTGCAGAGATTGCTTGCGAAGGAAGCATTTGGCAAAAAGACGATACGGAGTGTGAAAACTTCAGATGCAAAGTTATTTCTTATAAAATTGCAACAGGAAGATGGGAAAAGATACAGTTCCATTCATACCATCCGAGGAGTGCTGCGACCAGCCTTTCAGATGGCGGTGGATGATGACATTCTGGTAAAGAATCCATTCGGATTCCAACTTGCCGGAGTGTTGGTAAATGACGCAGCTCCAAGAGAGGCAGTCACAAAAGAGCAGATGAGAAAGTTTCTAAAGTTTGTGCATGACGATGTGGTGTACTGTAAATACTATGAAGTGGTGTACATACTCTTTCATACGGGAATGCGAATATCGGAATTTTGTGGATTGACGCTGAAAGACATTGATCTTGAAAATAGAACCATAAATATCGACCATCAGTTGCAGAGAACATCAGATATGCGGTATATCATAGAAACCACAAAAACGAATGCAGGAACAAGAGTATTGCCGATTACAGAGAATGTGGCACAGATGTTTCAGGCAATCATCGAGGACAGAAATGCACCGAAAGTGGAGAAAGCCATAGATGGATATAGCAGATTCTTGTTTTACGATGATAATGGAATGCCACTTGTGACAATGCACTGGCAACATCGTTTCAATCATATGGTCGGCAGATACAATGACATCTACCGGGTGCAGATGCCAAATATTACACCTCATGTATGCCGACACACCTATTGCTCGAATATGGCAAAATCGGGAATGAATCCAAAGACATTACAATACCTCATGGGGCATTCGGATATATCGGTCACAATGAATGTGTACACACATATCGGATTCGATGATGCCGAGGAAGAATTAAAGCGGATGGAAGAATTTAGGAAGGCACAGGCAGAGGTTGAACAGAAGAAAGAAAAACCGATGTCGCAGAAGATGTTTAAGGTAGTTTAATATGAAAAAGAGATGACGCTCCGACTTAGGCTGGGGCGTTATTTCTATGGAAAAGAAGTGGAAATGACGATATAATAATAAATAAAGGAAATGAGTCTTTGATGGAGGTGCAATTATGAAAATTAGAATTCCCGATATAAATGATAACAAAAGTTTCATTGAAGGTAAGCAGTCAATAGTTTTATTAGGAGCTAATGGAGCGGGAAAAACTAGAATGAGTGTGTGGATTGATGAAAATAACCCAGAATTAAATGTACATAGAATTTCAGCACAAAAATCGCTTGATATGCCAGAATATGTAAGCCCAACTGAACTAAAAAAGGCGGAGGATCGTTTTTTATATGGAACTACTGCTGATAATAGAAGATGGCTTGAAAAGGATGGAAAAAGATATAATCGATGGGGAAATAATCCTGAAACTCATATGTTGAATGATTATCAGCCCCTCATGGAATTTTTGATGACAGAAAATTTTGAAAAAAGTATTGAATAC